>ERZ827181.3094-NODE-3094-length-12588-cov-3.123674_pt1 | contig 12588 bp, 10 predicted proteins | sample MGYA00519778_ERZ827181 | MGnify/ENA primary metagenome ERZ827181 (study PRJEB31778, sample SAMEA3449273) | human gut metagenome | biome: human gut; feature: human-associated habitat; material: faeces | place: United Kingdom | collected 2010/2012 ...
GTTCCAGGCGGAGCGGGGCCTAGCCCTGGGGCTGGTCTTCGTACGCGGCGGCGCCATGACCGACGGCCGGGCCTTCTACTGGCCGGGCCTGACCTTCGACGACGCGCCGGAGCTGCTCTTTTCCTTCGTGGGCCAGTATTACGAACAACTCACCCCGCCGCCGCGCATCCTGCTGCCCTGGCTGCCCGCAACCGTGCAGGAGGCTGACGGGGAAGACGGCGGCACGGACGGGGCCCCCGACGAGCGCAGCCTGCTGGAACAGGCCCTTTCCGAACGGCGCGGCGGCCCGGTGCGGCTGGTGGCGCCGCAGAACCCGGCCGACAACCGTCTGGTGGACGTGGCCCAGTCCAATGCCCGCGAAGAGGCCCGGCGGCGCGAAAAGCTGGAGGAAACGCCCCTGCCGGAACGGCTGGCGCGGGCCCTGCACCTGCCGGGCGCGCCCCGGCGCATCGAATGCGTGGACGTGTCCCATACCGGCGGCCGCCAGACCCGCGTGGGCATGGTGGTCTATGAGGACGGCCGCCCCAGCCCCGACCAGTACCGGGCCTATGCCATGCCCGACGGCGGCGACGATTACGGCACGCTCTATGCCTGGGTGGCCCGGCGTCTGGAAAGCGGCCCGCCCTGGCCCGACCTGATGCTCATCGACGGGGGCCGCGGCCAGCTGGCCGTGGTGGAACGCGCCCTGGCCGATGCGGGCAAGGCCGATTTCTTCCCGCTGGCGGCCATCGCCAAGGCCCGGGACGAGGCTGGCCATGCCGACCGGCGCGCGGGCAATGTGGCCGACCGCATCTTCCTGCCCGGCCGCAGCAATCCCCTGCCCCTGCGCGAAGGCTGCGCGGAGCTGCTCTTTTTGCAGAACGTGCGTGACGCCACGCACCGTTTCGCCATCGGCCGTCACCGCAAGGCGCGCGGTCAGGCCGCCCTTTCCGGCGAGCTCATGCGCCTGCCCGGCATCGGCCCGGCCACGGCACGCCTGCTCTGGGAGACCTTCGGCAGTCTGGAGGCCATGCGGGCCGCCAGCGTGGACGATCTGCGCCGCCTGCCCGGCATCGGGGCTTCCAGGGCCGCCCTGCTGCACGAAAAGCTGAAAGGGCTGGAGGGCTGAGGAAACGGGAGCACGTCTCCCCTGCTCTTCCCCCGTCTTCCCGCTCTGCCGCGGCTTGCAGGATGGCGGGAAGAAAAGGGGGCTCTTCACGCCTCCTCCCGCTCCCCCCGGGGAACAGGGGGACAGGCCGCCCCGCGCGAGAGCGCCATGGCGGCAAAGAACGATAGAAAGCCCGCCGGAGAAGACTCCGGCGGGCTTTTTTGTACATCCGGCAGGCCTTTCCCCTGTCCCATGCAAGGATGGGGATACCGGACGAACGGGGGCGCTCTCCTGCCACAAGGAGGGATCGCCCCGGTCCGTCCTTCGGGGAACCGGCGTGCGCTATGCGGCCTCCGTCTGCTTTGAGGACAACAGGGCCAGCAGCAGCAGCCCCAGGATCGCTCCCAGGACAGCCGCGAACAGGACACGGAAGGACGGGGGCAAGAGGAACGTCACGGTATGGACCGGGATCCAGAACCAGAGCAGGGAGCGGCACAGCACGTTTTTCCAGAAGCTGTTCCAGTCCACGGACTGCAGGAGCCTGCCGGTCTGCGGGGCATTCCAGAGGCAGGCCAGACGCCCCTGATACTGGGCGATGTGCAGGTCAGCCACCTTGTGCGCGATCATCATGATGGGAGCGAACATGGTGTTCATCGTCAGGCTGACGGAAAACGCCGTCAGGATCTTCGTCGTGCCCAGCGGGCCGGAAAGGGCCTGTTCCGCCGCTTCCATGCCGAGCAGGTGCAGGATGGCCGGCGCTCCCGCAGAAAAGATCATGAAGGCTGCCGAGATGGCGACCCCCAGGCAGCCCCACACCACGGCGCGGGGGATGAGGCCGAAGCCGGCCGTCATATAGACCCCTTTGGTCAACCGCAGTGCCAGGCATTCGCCCAGGGTCGCCAGCAAGGCGAACTTGCAAAAGCCCATGAAGAAAGGATGCCCCGCCGTCATGGAGGTGTAGGCCTCCATGACGCTCTCGGAACACAAAAGGACCAGGGCGCAGAACGCGATGCCCCCCATGCAGACGAGGTCTGCCGTACGACTGCCGAATCTTGCCTGCATACGACTACCCCCGCTGTCCCGCGCTGAAATCGAGCGTCGATGCCAGCTGTTCCCGCGGGATGTCGAACACGCTGTCATGCGGCGGCAGGGCTTCTTCCCGCATGAAGGCCGGGACATCGTCCTCGGAGGCGTCAATATGCGCGCCGGCATTGAAGCGCTTTTCGTTCTCCAGCGTCTGCCGTCCCAGCGCCAGCACGTCGTCCGGCGTCCAGCTGCCGCCGTAGACCCCGGCCAGCATCTCGCCCACAAGGCCGAAGACCGCCGCATCCTCCGAGGGCATGGCTGAAAAGATGCACATCCCGAGGCTGTCGAAGACGGCCATCAGCGTCTGGGCGGCCCGCGAAGCCTCCACTTGTCCGGCAGTCCCCAGGGGATCCAGCCCCGGCATGCCGATGGTATTGCCCGCGGTATGGTCACCGCCCATGGGCGACGTGGCGCACGTGACGCCCGTGCCCTTCAGCGCCCGCGGATCATAGCCCGCCAGCGCCTGACGCTTGACGACAGGGATGCGCCGCACCCCGTATCGCTTGCCGAAGCGTTCCGTCCCCTCGGCCAGCTCCCGGCCCAGCACCGTCCCGTCCCGCATCTGGCGGATCATGTCGAGGATGCCGGCCGAGTCACCGTAGGGAAGGAGCCCGGCTTCCATGGCCATGGCGATGGTGGCCCCGGTCTCCATGGTATCGAGCCCGGTATCGTCGCACAGCCGGTCCACCGCCGCGACCGTATCCAGGTCCGCCACATCAAGGTTGGAGCCGTTGAGCGCGATGGTCTCGTATTCCATCCCCGAAGTCAGGTACTCACCATCAGGGCCATGATAAACATTGGAGCAGGCGATGGGGCACCCCACCTGGCAGGCATGGGTCATCTGGCCGCCGCGGGCCTGCTGCAGGGCCTGCATGCGCTCCCCGGAAAGGCCGTCCGCGCCTTCGAACCTGCCGGTCCGGTAATTGCGCGTGGGCATGGCCCCCATCTCGTTGATGACCGTCACCAGGGATGCCGTGCCGAAACGGGGCAGGACGGACCCCGTCATGGGGTGCTCGCGCAGAGCTTTCATATAGGCCTTGCTGGCTGCGCGGAAGCGGGCGGCGTCTTTCATGGCGGGACGCTGGTTCCCCTCCAGGAAAACGACGGTCTTGAGCCCCCGGCGGCCCATGACGGCCCCCAGACCGCCCCGGGCCGCAGCCCGTGAAGGATGCCCCTCCCTGTCCGTGACCTGCACCGAGGAGTTGAGGTACCGCCGCTCTCCGGCAGGACCGATACAGACGATGGAGATGCCCTCCCCGTAGCGGCTGCGCAACAGCTCGCAGGTCCTGTATGTCCCCTGCATGGCCAGCCCGTCGGCATCATCCAGGCGGACATGATCCTGTCCGACGACCAGGACCCGCATGCCGTCGGCACTGCCGGAGACCACAAGGGCACGCAGCCCCAGCTTGGCCATGGCAAGACCGGCGGTCCCCCCGGCGTTCGCCTCCTTGATGGTGCCTGTGAGCGGACTTTTGCCGCCAAGGGAAAGGCGCCCGGACGTGGCCGCCAGGGTCCCCGCCATCAGGCCGTTGCAGATCACCAGTTTGTTGTCGTCCCCCAGCGGGTCGCATGCGGGATCGATCTCCTTCAGCAAAAGGGCCGCTATCAGGCCCCTGCCGCCGAGCATGGGATACGTTTCGTCTGCATCCTCATAGCTGCTGTTTCCTGTGCGCATATCGAGTCGCAGTATCTTCATTGCATTGCTCCATCTGCCATATCTGGGTTCCATCCGGGAACAGTCTCTTTGTATTGGCAGATTCTAAATGCAAGCTGCGTGCCACACTCGTGAGCCTTTTACCTGCTGCCGGCCGCTCTTTCCTGCCCATGCATCGGACGAAAAGCGGCTGTTGCCGGAAACCGACAAAGGCCCTTCCGGCAGTCGACATGATGCATACAGGCCGCACCGCAGCCTCCGGCCGCGGCCTTGCACAGGATTTGCATTTTCCCTCGCGGTATCCGGCCGCCATACGGGCGGCGCCCCTGCGCCCACTGCGATACGGCGACAGGGAAACTTCCATGCCATGAGGAGACGCCATGTACACCTGTGCCGTACGCCCGGAGATAGCCAGCCTGAGCGCCTATGTTCCCGGCATGTCCATTGCCGAGGTCAGGGAGCGCTACGGGCTTTCCCGTGTCATCAAGATGGCCAGCAACGAAAACCCGCTGGGGGTATCGCCGCTGGTACGAAAGGTGCTCGCCACCAGTCAGGAAGAGGCCTTCCGCTATCCGCAGGGCGGCAATCCCGCGCTGCGGGAAGCCCTGGCCCGTGCGCACCATGTCTCCCCGGAGCGCATCGTCGTCGGCAACGGCTCTGACGAGATCATCGACATGCTGATCCGTATGCTCCTGGTGCCGGGCAAGCATTCCGTGGTCTGCTTCGAGCCCTGCTTCAGCATCTATCCCATCCAGGCGCAGGTCTGCGGCGTGGAAGTGCGCCGCCATCCCCTCAACCCGGATTTCAGCTTCGATCTCGACGCGCTCTTCGCCCTGGTGGACGATGACACCCGTCTGGTCTTCGTGACCACGCCGGACAATCCCTCCGGCTACTGCCCGCCGCTGGCCGACGTGCGCCGCCTGGCGCAGCGCCTTGGCGAGCGCTTCCCCCACTGCCTGCTGGTGGTGGACGAGGCCTACATGGACTTTGCGGGCGACAGCCCCGAGGACGAGGCCCGCTTCTCCCTGCTGGCCTCCGGTGACATCCCGGACAACGTGGCCATCATGCGCACCTTCTCCAAAAGCTACGGTCTGGCCGGGCTGCGCCTGGGCTACGGCATCCTGCCGGCCGAGCTGGCCCAGTATTACTGGCGGGCCCGCCTGCCGTTCTCGGTCAACGTCCTGGCCGAAGAAGCCGGTATCGCCGTGCTGCAGGACAGCACCTTCCGGGCCGCCACGCTGGAATGCGTGCGCGCCGGTCGCCGTCGCCTGACCGAAGGCCTGCGCGCCCTGGGATGCACGGTGTGGCCCAGCGCCGCCAACTTCATCATGATGCAGCTGCCCGAAGGCTGCGGTACGGCGGCGGCCTGCTTTGAGGCCCTGCTGCAGCGCGGCATCATCATCCGGCCGCTCAAAAGCTACAGCCTGCCCGATCACCTGCGCGTGAGCGTGGGCAGCGACGAAGAGAACACGGCCTTCCTTGAGGCCATGAAACAGTGGATGCAGGAGGTGCGGGGATGAAGACGACCCTGCCTGTGGTGACCCTGGACGGCCCCGCCGGTGTGGGCAAGACCACGCTGGCCCAGCAGCTGGCCGAAAGCCTGCATGTGGCTTATCTGGATACCGGCGCCATGTTCCGTTGCCTGGCCCTCAAGCTGGGGCCCGGTGCGGAGACCCTGCCCGAAGAGGAATTGCGCGAGAAGTGCCGCCAGTGGACCTTCAGCCTGTCCGGCAAGGGACGGGCCTCCACGGTGTGCTGCAACGGCGTGCCCATCCGCGGCGAAGTGCGCACCGAGCAGGTGGGCATGCTGGCCGCCCGCATCGCCACGGTGCCCGTGGTGCGCGAGGTGCTGCGCGAGGCCCAGCGGGCCATGGGCGAAGCCACGCCGCTGGTGGTGGAAGGCCGTGACATGGGTACGGTGGTCTTTCCTGACGCCCGCTTCAAATTCTTCCTGGATGCATCGCCCGAAGTGCGCGCCCTGCGCCGTCTGCGCGACTTGGCCGCCCGCGGGGTGGAAGCCGATCTGGTGACGCTGACCGAGCAGATCCGCCAGCGTGACTCCCTGGACCGCAACCGGGCCGTGGCGCCTCTGCGCCCCGCCGCCGATGCCGTCATCGTGGATACCTCGGAACTGGACATCGCCGGTGTGCTGGGCGTGCTGGTGCATCGCATCAGCGTGCATGAAGGCAGCGTGACCCTGCTGCCGTAGCCGGGGACGGCAAACATCATATGGCAAGATGACGGGCCGGAAGGGATCTCCCTTCCGGCCCGTTTGCATTTTTGGTGCGACCGGAGAGAACGCGGGAGGCGGAAGAGGACATCTTCTCGGATGGGGACGCTCAGGCCGGGGCACAAGAGGGGGGCGCGCGGCAGGGGACCGGGGGAGGCTGGCAGACTCCGGTCTTTCTTGCCGCCGTTGGAGCATCTGGTGAGGCGGTGTGCCGGGAAAGTCCTCCTGCGCGGCTCCGCGGTCTGCGGAAAACGTGTGTTGTGGCAGGGAGGAAACAGAAAAGGAGACCTCTCTGCCGGAGCAGGAAGTCCCCCAAAAAAATCAGCCTGTGGCGGATGCCGTCTAGGCGTGGTGGCGGCGCTGCAGGTGGTCGCGCAGGATGATGGCCAGCAGGTTCATGCCCAGCACCAGCAGGATGAGGACCAGGCCCGTGCCGTACTGGAGCGGGCGGGTCTTCTCGATGTCCGTGCCGGCGGTGGCCAGCACGTACATGTGATAGGGCAGGGCCATGACCGAGCTGAAGATGGAGTCCGGGTTCTTGGGCGTATAGAAGACGGCGGCGGTGAACATGATGGCGGCCGTTTCACCGGCGGCGCGGGCCACGCCCAGGATGGCGCCGGTGAGCATGCCCGGCATGGCGCAGGGCAGGACCACGCGGGTGATGGTCTGGGCCTTGCCGGCACCCAGGGCCAGGGAGGCCTGGCGGTAGGTGTCGGGTACGGAGCGCAGGCTCTCCTCGGCGGTGCTGATGATCACGGGCAGGGTCAGCACGGCCAGGGTCAGGATGCCGGACAGGATGCTGACGCCCATGCCGCAGAAGGTCACGAAGAACGAAAGCCCGAACAGGCCGAAGACCACGGAAGGCACCCCGGCCAGGTTGTTGACCCCCAGGCGCACCATGCGGGCGAAGGGGGTGTTGCCCGCGTATTCATGCAGGTAGACGGCCGTGGCCACCCCCAGGGGGAAGGCCAGCAGCAGGGAGCCCAGGGCCAGGATGGCCGTGCCCACGATGCAGGGCAGGATGCCGCCGGCGGTCATCATCTCGCGGGGCGGCGTGGAGAGGAATTCCCAGCTGAGGGCGGGCAGGCCCTGCACCAGCAGGAAAAGGCAGATGGCCACCAGCAGGATGACATTGAAGGCGGCCACCAGCCGCAGGGTGCCGAGCATGGCGCCCTGGACGAAAAGACGGCGGCGCGGATCGGGTGTCGCAAGAGGCATGGAAGGGCTCCTTAAAGGCTGGCCGAGCCCACCTGGCGGTGTTTTTCGGCAATGCGGGAAGCGATCATGTTGAATGCCAGCGTCATCAGGAACAGGACGATACCTGTGGCGAACAGGGCATAGTAATGGTCGCTGCGGAAGGGGGCTTCAGCCATTTCGGCGGCGATGGAGGCGGGCATGGGCCGCACGGGGTCCAGCAGGGACTGGGGCAGCATGGCCGCGCCGCCGGCCGCCATGAGCACCACCATGGTCTCGCCCATGGCGCGGGACATGCCCAGCATGATGGCCGTACCGATGCCGGACAGGGCCGCGGGCACCACCACGCGCACGATGGTCTCCCAGCGGGTGGCGCCCAGCGCCAGGGAGGCCTCGCGCAGGGAGCGGGGCACGGCGCGCAGGGCGTCCTCGGAGACGGAGCAGATGGTGGGCAGGCTCATGATGGCCAGCACCAGCGAGGCATTGAGCAGGTTGAGGCCCGTGGCGGCGCCCAGCACGTCCTGGAGGATGGGCGCCAGCACCACCATGCCCAGAAAGCCCAGCACCACCGAAGGCAGGGCCGCCAGCAGTTCCACGAAGGGCTTGATGACGCGGCGGGCGAAGGGCGGGGCGATCTCGGCCAGGTACACGGCCGTCATGACGCCCAGAGGCACGGCCAGCAGCGAGGAAAGCCCGGTGACGGCCACGGAACCCACCAGCAACGGGAAAATGCCGAACAGGCCGGGATCTTCCGTGGGGTACCAGAGGTCGCCCAGCAGAAAGTCCAGCGGGCTCACATGCCGGAACAGGGGCAGGCCTTCGGTGAACAGGAAGATGACGATACCTGCCAGCGCCAGCAGGGACGAGGCCGCGATGGCGGAGAGGCAGATGCGGATGGCCCGCTCGTGGGAAGAGCTGAACATGGTTTTCTCCGAAGGTTTCCTTGCGGGACGCGCCCGCTGGAGGAAGCGGGAAAAAAGCGGAAAAACGGGGGAAAGGGGGACGTACGCCGGTATGATCCCTCAGACCGGCACGGGCCCTTTCCCCTTGCGGGGGACCGGGCAGAGGCCCCCGGAAGGAGAGGGGGAGCGTCTGCCCGGTGCTGCGGGCTTAATGCTGCAGGGGAACGTAACCCACGGCCAGGACGTCCTTCTGGCCCTTGTCGGCGGCCAGCAGGTAGTCCACCAGCTTCTTCACGCCGCCCTTGGGATCGCCGTTGGTGAAGATGTAGAGTTCGCGGGCGATGGGCCATTCGCCGTCCAGAGCGGTCTTGGCGCTGGCGGCCACCTTGCTCACGGTCAGGCCCTTGACGCTCTTGTCAAGATAGCCCAGGCCGATGTAGCCGATGGCGTTCTTGTTCTTGGCCACGGCCTGCACCACGGTGCCGTTGGAGGCCTGCATCAGGGCGGCGGGGGTGACGCGTTCCTTCTTCATGACCAGTTCCTGCCAGGATTCAAAGGTACCGGAAGAGGTATCGCGGGAGATGACCACGATGGGGGCATCCTGGCCGCCCAGTTCCTTCCAGTTGCGCACCTTGCCGGCGTAGATGGAGGACAGCTGTTCCAGGGTCAGGTCCTTCACGGGGTTCTCGGGGTTGACCACGGGCACGATGGCGTCCACGGCCACGGCGATGCGCACGGGCTTCACGCCCTTCTTTTCAGCGGCGGCGCGTTCCTTGTCCTTGATGTCGCGGGAGCTCATGGCCACGTCGCACTGCTTTTCGCCCAGGGCCTTGATGCCGTTGCCGGAACCGCCGCCGGAGATCACCAGCTTGATGTCGGGGTTGGCGGCCATGAAGGATTCGGCGGCCTTCTGCATGACGGGCAGCACGGTGGTGGAGCCGTTGACGACGATATCCTGGGCGTGGGCGGCCACGCTCAGACCCAGGGCGGCACAGGTAAGGACCAGAGTTTTGGCGAAATTCATGATAGTGCTCCTTTAAAAGGAAAAAAGTCTTTGCTTCGGCTCGATCCCGAAGCACCTCCCTTTTCCTCAGGCTTTGTTACAGAAATGTGACGCCTCGGCGAAGATGCGGAGACACTTTGAAAACCGTGGTTTTTACGGGCCTGTCACACAATTGTAACCTTTCAGGCGCATTGCTGGCGCATGGGAAAGGCACTACTTCTCCAAGGCAAAGGAAGACTCCATGCAACGCATACTTGTTATTGAAGACGAAAACGATATCCGCCAGTTGCTGCGCTTCAACCTTGAGCGCGAAGGCTTTGCGGTACTGGAAGCGGCCGACGGGCTGGGGGGGCTGCACATGGCGACCTCCGAGCTGCCCGACCTGGTGGTGCTGGACCTCATGCTGCCCGGCATGGACGGCTGCGATGTCTGCCGCAGGCTCAAGGCCCAGCCGGTCACGGCGGCCATCCCCGTGCTCATGCTCACGGCCCGCGGCGAAGAAGTGGACCGTATCGTGGGCCTGACCCTGGGGGCCGATGATTATGTGGTCAAACCCTTCAGCGTCCGGGAACTGGTGCTGCGCATCCGGGCCATCCTGCGCCGCGGCAACCGCCCCGGCATGGGCACGGCCCTGTGCCGCGGGGCCCTGCTGCTGGATGTGGAGGCCCACCGCGTGACCCTGGACGGGCAGGAAGTGGCCCTGACGGCCACGGAGTTCCGTCTGCTGGAAGACCTCATGCGGCATGCGGGCGCCGTGCGCACCCGCGAACAGCTGCTCAACGCGGTCTGGGGATATTCGTTCGAAGGCTATGCCCGTACGGTGGACACGCATGTCCGGCGTCTGCGGGCCAAACTGGGTGAAGAAGCCGCTGCGCTCGAGACCGTGCGCGGCGTCGGTTACCGTTTGAGAGGCTGAGATGACGGGGATGTTCCGTTCTTTTAGGGCCCGGATCTTCTGGGCCATCCTGCTGGTGGCCGCGGTGGCCGCGGGGCTTTCCCTGTGGCTGACGCGCGAATGGCTGGAAGAGCGCCAGCTCGATGAAGCTCGTACCGGTCTGCTGCGCGAGGCGCGCGTGGCGGGCGAACTGCTGCTGCGCGGCGAAAACGATCTGGAGGTCCTGGCCCGGGTGCTCGACCTGCCCGACCTGCGGCTTTCGCTGCTGGATGCCGACGGCAAAGTGCTGGCGGAGACCGGCGGCGTTTCGCCCGAAGGCATGGACAACCACGGCGACCGGCCCGAAGTGGTGCAGGCCCGCAGCGAAGGGCAGGGCTACTCCCTGCGCGCCAGCGGCACCCTGCACAAGAATTTTGCCTACGCGGCCCGCAACCTGCCTGACGGGCGCATCCTGCGTCTGGCCCTGCCGCTGGACAGCGTGAACCTGCTCATCCAGAAGCGCCTGCACGTCTTCGCGCCCATGATCCTGCTGGCCGTGGTGCTGGCAAAGATGATGCACAAAAACGACGAACCGCAGCAGAAAATTGATACGGCGGATGACTTTGTCCGCGCGGTGACGCCGGTTTTGCAGAGCGAGACCGACCTGCTGGCCGAGCAGCTGCGCGCCATGCAGGGCGAGAGCGCCCGCACAACGACGGCGACGCTGCGGGATTTTTCTGCCGTTCTGGCCGAGAACCAGCGCCAGAACGCCGCCGCCAGCACGGCGCGGCTGGAATCCATTGACCGAGCCGGGGCCGCCCGCCAGAAGGCCGCGAACGATGCCCTGCTGGCCCAGCTGACGATGATGGAAACGCGGCTGAAAAATCTTGAGGACTCCAATGCGACCCGGATGGACAGTGTGCGCGGCGCGCTGGTGCAGGGTCTGAACACGATCCGCGCCGACAACAACAAAAAGCTGGATGAGATCCGCGGCACAGTCGAGGAAAAATTGCAGGACACATTGCAGCAGCGCATCAACGACTCGTTCAAGACGGTCAGTGCCCAGCTTGAGCAGGTCTACAAGGGTCTGGGCGAGATGCAGAATCTGGCCGCCGACGTGGGCAGCTTAAAGCAGGTGCTGTCCGGCGTCAAGACCCGCGGCATCCTGGGTGAGGTGCAGCTCGGCGCGATTCTGGAGCAGATCCTGGCCCCCGGCCAGTACGCCTGCAACGTCGCCACCGTGCCCGGCAGCACGAACCGCGTGGAGTACGCCATCAAGATGCCGGGGCAGAACGGCACGGTCTGGCTGCCCATCGACGCGAAATTCCCGGGCGATACCTACGCGCATTTGCAGGCGGCGCAGGAGCGCGGCGATGCTGCCGCTGTGGCCGCCATGCGCAAGGCGCTGAACAACGTCCTGCGCGCCGAGGCCAAGGACATCCACGACAAGTACATTGAGGTGCCCTACACGACGAGCTTCGGCATCCTGTTCCTGCCGTTTGAGGGGCTGTACGCCGAGGTGGTTTCCAGCGGTGTAACGGAGCTTTTGCAGCGGGATTACCAGATCACGGTGGCCGGGCCGTCCACAATGGCGGCGCTGCTCAACGCCCTGCAGATGGGCTTCCGCACGCTGGCCATCCAGAAGCGCAGCGGCGAGGTCTGGACGATCTTGGGTGCGGTCTGTCAAGACAGAATTTGAGAAGTTCGGCGTCGGCTTACAGCAGATGCAGCGCCACCTGAACCAGACCGGCTCCGATCTGGAGGAGCTGATCGGCCCCCGCAGCCGTGCCATTACCCGCAAGCTCGAATCCGTCCAGCAGCTTGACCCGGATACGGCCACAGAGCTATTGGGCATTGAGGAGTAGGGGAGGAGTCTCCCTGCCGGGCCGTGTGCGGGTATTGCATTGCTAAAAAGTTTATAGAGCAGTAGGGGCGGCATATATGCCGCCCGCTACCTTGCGCCGCCGCCCTCTGCCCTTATTTATAGCTTCTTCCAAAATCACATCTTCCGTAGGGGCGGATTCCGTATCCGCCTGCCGCTTTCCCACAAATGGCCATTTGCTATACACGGCAGGGCCGGGCATGCCCGGCCCCTGCCGTGTGGTTGTTTGCTTTCCACGCTGTCATTTTTGCCAGAATCCGCCCCCGCAAGGGGGCTTTTTCTATGCCCTTATCCACTTTACAGCGCGGAAAAACTGTGGTATACTAAACAAGTTATTGAACAGTCAACAACATGCGGCGCTGCCGCACGCCCATAAAGGAGTTACTGCCATGATCCGTATTGTTACCGATTCCGCCGCCGATCTGACTGCGGAGCAGCTGTCCGTCCCCGGCATCTTTGTTGTGCCGCTGTCTGTCACCTTTGCAGACGGTACCACCCAGCTCGATGACGGCACGATGACGAAGTATGAATTTTTCGTCCGCCTGGCAGAGGACAGCAAGCTGCCCCGTACAAGCCAGCCCAGCCCGGCCAGCTTTATGCAGGTGTATGAGGATGCCGCCGCAGCGGGGGATGAGGTCCTTGTGATCACCATCGGCCAGAAGTTGTCCGGCACCTA
>ERZ827181.3110-NODE-3110-length-12520-cov-16.594946_pt1 | contig 12520 bp, 12 predicted proteins | sample MGYA00519778_ERZ827181 | MGnify/ENA primary metagenome ERZ827181 (study PRJEB31778, sample SAMEA3449273) | human gut metagenome | biome: human gut; feature: human-associated habitat; material: faeces | place: United Kingdom | collected 2010/2012 ...
TCGTGGAATACATCGGCCAGACCCGTGGCTGGTTCTACGTGCAGCACGTCATGGCCACCGCCCTGTTCGACAGGCCGGCGTTCAAGAACGTGATCTGCCACGGCATAGTGCTCGGCTCCGACGGACAGAAGATGTCGAAGCATCTGCGCAACTATCCGGACGTGAACGGCGTGTTCAACGACTTCGGCTCCGACGCCATGCGCTGGTTCCTCATGAGCTCGCCGATCCTGCGCGGCGGCAACCTTATCGTCACCGCCGATGGCATCCGCGACACCGTCCGCCAGGTCATGCTGCCGGTGTGGAGTTCCTACTACTTCTTCACGCTGTACGCGAACGCGGCCGGGTACGACGCGCGCAAGCTTCGCGCCGACGAAGTTGCATCGCTGCCGGAAATGGACCGTTACCTGCTGGCCCGTACCCACCGACTGGTCGAAAAGACCCAGTCCTCGCTGGACCAGTTCCTGATCTCCGATGCATGCGACGCCGTGTCCGACTTCATCGACATGATCACCAACTGGTACATCCGCAACAACCGCGACCGCTTCTGGAACGAGGACGCCAACGCGTTCAACACCTTGTACACCGTGCTTGAGGTGTTCATGCGCGTCCTTGCGCCGCTTGCCCCGATGGAAGCCGAATCCGTGTGGCGCGGCCTGACCGGAGGCGAATCCGTGCATCTGGCCGACTGGCCGTTCCTGGCCGACGAGAAGACCGGCGAAGCCACCGAACTTGGCCGCGTGCTCGTCGACGATCCGGCTTTGGTGAACGCCATGGAAAAGGTGCGCGAGGTCGTCTCCAGCACCCTGTCCATGCGTAAGGCGAAGCAGATCCGCGTGCGCCAGCCGCTGAGCAAGCTCACCGTGGTGGTGGAGGATACCGCCGCCGTGGCCGCGTACGACGAGATTCTGAAGTCCGAACTCAACGTCAAGGACGTGGAGCTGTGCACGCTTGAGGATGCGGGCTCCCAGGGCCTGAAGATCATCCACGAGCTGCGCGTGAACGCCCGCGTTGCAGGCAAGCGCCTGCGCAAGGACGTGCAGTTCGCCATCAAGGCCTCCAAGTCCGGCGCATGGCATGTGGACGCTTCCGGCGCTCCGGTGTGCGAGACCCCGAACGGCGACATTACGCTGGAAGAGGGCGAGTACGAGCTGATCAACAGCGTGGAGGAGCAGAACGCCGAAGAGGCCGCCAACTCCGTGTCCGCGGCCCTGCCGACCGGCGGCTTCGTGATCCTCGACACCGAGCTGAACGACGATCTGGTTGCCGAAGGCTACGCCCGCGACGTAATCCGCTCCGTGCAGGACGCCCGTAAGGCCGCCGGTCTCGAGGTCTCCGACCATATCGCGCTGAAGCTGACCGTTCCGGCCGGCGACGTGGCGAAGGTCGAGCAGTTCCGCGATCTCGTGTCCGCCGACACGCTCGCCGACTCGCTTGACGTTGTTGCCGGCGCCGAAGGCTCCGAGCTCGCCATCGAGGTTGCCAAGGCCTGATTTTGGTTGGGGTGAATCAGTTGGGCTGATTCCGCTTGGTCGATTCAACTAAGTCGACCGGATTGGCCGAATTGGTTGGTGCGATCCGGTTGGGATTGGGTTGGTTTGGCTGAATTGACCGGGTTGTGCGGATTTGGCTTGATTGGGCTGATTTCGTCTTGATGCGAAGGGGTCCTGCCGTTTAAACGGCAGGACCCCTTTCACGTCGTTGTCCCACCCTATATCCTTCAGTCTGTATTCCTTCAGTCTGTATTCCTTCAGTCTGTATTCCTTCAGTCCTAACCTTCGGCTTCTGGCTCGCTTTTCCGCATTTTGTTACCGTAACCTCCATGTCCGGGTAACAAAACATGGATGCGTATGCTGTTCCATGGTTTTGCGATCGATTTGTGATTATTCGACCGTGCGACTAGAGTAGCCTGTGGCTTTTCGGCTGGCTTTTACACCGGCTGGAAGATTTATACAGACTTGATTTGTGTCTGCCGTGTGCCTGCGACGTATTTACGTCGTGCCGGCACGTGCGCGGAAGCAGATCGCAAGCGAATGGTTCTCAGTACCATCCATGTGAGTCAAGCACACATCTTTGAGAAGCAGTCGCGATGCCGGGAGTCGGGTTCGTCGGTTTCAACCGTCGTTCCCGTTCCCGGCTTTTTTATCTTCGAAGGGGAATGAACGGTAACGCTGCTGTTTAAAGCGATGCTTCACGGTATGAAAAACCACTTAACCATTGAACAGATGTTGCATTCCGCGGAGCGACTTTTTGTTTCGAAAGTATGGCGACTGTTACATAGGAGTTGGCTAGGGTGATTTATAATCAGTTTCAGGTGCGTTGTTGTGATTGATGGGGGTTGCGATTACGCGTCGACATACAGCGAAGAACATATGATGCAGGGGCGATGTCGCTTCGGATATGGGAAAGGTGGCACTGATGGGTGCCGAATCGGGCATGAACTCTTCTGTGCGTGATGACCGCGTTGCTTTGTCTGATGGCGCGAAAGCGTTATGGGGCAAAACAAATCGTATTGATGACTCTGAATGGTTGCCGCTGTATGTGCATATGGTTGATTCCGCGGCAATGGCGTCAAAAATATGGGATACGTGGGTTCCGCAGGGCACGAAAGCGGTAATAGTTGGAGACCTTGGAAACGATGAGGTTCTTGCTCGAAAACTCATGATTTTCATGGCAGGCATACATGACATAGGCAAAGCCACGCCGGTATTCCAAGCAAAATCCATTACTTTCGGTCCGGAAGCGGGAAGTTTCGCTTGGAAAGCCGAACGGGCCGGATTGCCTATGATAGCTGGCTTGCGAGGTACCAATCATCCCACACATCCCATCGCAGGAGAGATCATTCTTGAGGGATATCTCCTGCGAGTCCGAGGTTGGGAGAGAAAAGCTGCACGTCAGTATGCCTGCGTGGTTGGAGGGCATCATGGCACCCCACCAGACAAAAGTAAAATTGACGAAGAGAAAAATAGGAAAACCAATGTTGGATTGGATTCTGAAGCGTGGGTGAGTACTCAGGATGAGCTCATAGATTTTGTTGCAAATATTGCTGGCATTGAAGAAAAAGAATGGGAAGATCTTTCTGAAAGAAGATTCAGCGTCCAGTCCGCCGTGCTGATGACAGGACTGGTCATTATGGCCGACTGGATTGCCAGTAACAGCGATGAAGATATGTTTCCCCTGGTAAGAACCGAGCCATGGGCGGATGAAGATGAAGACTTTTTCTTCTCGGAGAGTGGGGAAGAAGACGATATCCAATCGTGGTCGGGCCTCCGCATCCGCGCGGACAGGGCATGGTCATGTGTGCAGCTACCGCATGCGTGGGTGCCGGAAGGCATTCCTTCATCCTGCCAAGACCTTTTTGCGACACGGTTCACCCTTCCTGAAGGTGCGAAGGTTCGTCCTGTCCAAGAAGAAGCCGTCCGAATCGCACGCGACACAAGGCAGCCGGGACTCATGGTGATTGAGGCACCCATGGGCGAAGGAAAAACGGAAGCGGCGCTCGCGGCCGCTGAAATACTGGCACAACGTACCGGACGTGGTGGTGTATGCGTGGCATTGCCAACGATGGCTACCACGGACGCTATGTTTACTCGAGTGCGTCGCTGGTTGGAAGCGTTGCCGTCCTGCGATTTTGACAATGAGAAAACGGTGTGGTTGGCGCATGGCAAAGCACAGCTGAACAATGATTTTCGTGGTATTATTGCCGCTTCGCATCGCCGTTTTTCCTCTGTTGACCAGGATGACGTCAAACAAGAGTCGTCGCAGAATCGAAAGAAGAAGCAAATCGATGTGCCTCCGGAAACTGTTGTATCCGACTGGCTTTGGGGGCGTAAGAAAGGTGCGCTCGCTAACTTCTTGGTTTGCACTGTTGATCAGGTATTGATGAGTGCCTTGCAGATGAAGCATGTGGTGTTACGCCAGCTTGCGATGGCTAACAAAGTAGTCATTATCGATGAGTGCCACGCCTATGACGCCTATATGCAGGAGTACCTCAAGATGGCATTGGAATGGCTTGGCGGATATCGGACTCCGGTCATTTTGTTATCCGCAACATTGCCGGAATGTCAGCGCAACGCAATGGTTGAGGCGTATCTGAAGGGATGGTGCGATACTGAACCTAGGAAAGCTTCTAAGGTAAGTATTTTGGAACAGTTACGTGCCAGGAATGCTTCGAATACGCATCACATAAACCATACTGCTAATTCTGAAATGTCGTGTGAAAAAGGAACTGCAGAAAAGCTGCGGCTAATTTCAAATGCATATCCGCTGTTGACGTACACAGACGGGCATGAGACCAAACATGCGGATGTAAAGCCATCAGGAAGGTCGATGAAAGTCCAATGCAGACTCGTCGATGACGATGATACGGCTTTGCTTGATTTGATGGATGCTTTGCTTGTGGATGGCGGTTGTATCGGCGTGATTTGCGATACGGTTGGTCGAGCGCAGCATGCGGCTGAATTGTTGGGAAATCACTGCGGTCGCGATTGTGTGAGGCTGACTCATTCCCGTTTCATGGATATTGATCGCATGTCCAACGAACGAGAACTTCGTGATTTATTAGGGCCCGATGCCACAATCGGAAATGGAAAACGTCCTGGGAAACTCGTCGTGGTGGGTACGCAGGTGCTGGAGCAGTCCTTGGATATCGATTTCGATGCATTGGTAACCGATATCGCACCAGTCGATTTGATCATGCAACGTCTGGGAAGAGTTCATCGTCATCGTCGAGGTGATGGCGAATGTGATCGCCCTGTATCGTTGCAAACTGCAACGTGCTATATCCGTGGTGTTGAGGCATGGAATAATGAAGGTCCAAAATTCTCCAGAGGCGCGGACTCCGTATATGATGCCGCGGCTTTGATGGAGTCGCTTGCGGTTTTGGATTTAACTGCCGCAGGGGCTTCCTGTGCGCAACAGCTGCCCCAAGACATTGCGCGTACTGTACGAAGTGCATATGGGAACGATCCGCACGGTTTCCTGCCTCACATGTGGCTGCCGCAATATGATGATGCCTGTGAGAAGCGTGATTTAAAACGTGTGCAGAAGCAGCAGAAAGCCGGCACGTATTTGTTGCAGTCAGTGGGGTCGATGAATCAGAGGCGTTCTCTGGTTAATTGGTTCTTGCCGCAAGTCGATGAAGTCAATGAGGACGAAGGGCAGCGTGCGGTACGTGACACACAGGATACGGTAGAGGTTCTGCTGCTGCGCAAATGCGATGATGGGATTCATTTGCTTCCTTGGGTGGGGGATGAGCATGCTGATGTGGAGAAGGGGTCTATCGTCCCGACGACTGTCATTCCTGATGATACGGTAGCAAAAATCGCAGTGCAGTGCGCGGTGAGATTGCCAATGGGACTGTGCATGCCGGATAGGGTCGATGCGCTGATTGCTTCATTGGAGGAAGCATGCGCTGACGATGTGGCTTGTTGGCAGGACTCGCCATGGCTTGCGGGAAAACTCGCATTGTTCCTGCACGGGGATGCAGATGGTTTCGTGTCCGATGAATTATGCGGTTATGAAATAAGGTATTCGCGTGATACCGGATTGACATATTCCAGAAAAGAGGATAATTGAAATGTCCTCATTTCGGGATGATCCCATGAAAATATCGGGATGCATAGTGTTCCCCGCTGATGCGGGGATGAGTTCGGCAGTTTTCTGATAATTCCTTTAAATAAAGTGCGATATGGCGCTCGTCAACTTATCGGTTCTCCATATAAGCTGCATGCCGCAGTGGAAGCTGCTTTTCCTCCTGATGCCGTTCGCAGAACGGATGATGGACGAATTCTGTGGCGATTGGACTCTTTAGGGCAAGACGGTGGCGTCTGGTTGTATGTGGTAAGCCCTCAAAAGCCGGATTTTACACATATCGTTGAGCAGGCGGGGTGGCCCATGCATGCAGAGTGGGAAACCAAGAACTACGATGCATTGCTTGACCGTGTCACCAAAGGCCAGCAGTGGCATTTCAAACTTCGTGCGAATCCGGCTCGAAAGGCGGGTGTAGACAAGGGACGTCGTCATCGTTCGGATGGCATTGTGGGTAAAGTGCAAGGTCATGTCACAGCCAGCCAACAACTGCAGTGGCTGGTTGATCGTTCCGTGGTTCACGGCTTCAGAATTCTTGAAGACGAATATGGGCAGCCCAATGTGGTGGTCAAAGAGCGGCATAAGGAACAGTTCAAGCGTGGTGGCGCGACGGTTACCTTGGTCACAGCTGTTTTCGAAGGACGTCTGGAAGTGATCGACACGAAACTGTTCCGTGACGCTTTGTGCGAAGGGATTGGAAGGGCGAAAGGTTTTGGATGCGGATTGCTGACCATCGCGCCGGAAACAAGGAGTAATGCTGAATGAATGATGAGCTGGGGGAGGACGGCGCCGATTTTGAGATGGCTCCTTCTGAAATGTCTTCGGAAGAAGCTGCGAGGAAAACGTCAGACGCGAAAATCTCGGAAAGGCGCCGTTCCACTCTTGGCACGCCTCCACCGGAAATTCAGGATCTTGTTCGGGTGGAGGATAGGCTGTCCTTTGCGTATTTCGAGCATTGCACTATTGGACGTGATGATAATGCGATTACGGTGACTGATGTCACTGGTGTTATACATGTGCCGGCAGCGGCGTTAAGCGTGCTGATGCTTGGTCCTGGGGCTCGGGTGACTCATCAGGCAATGACCGTCATCGGTGAAAATGGCGCGACGGTAATTTGGGTGGGGGAACGAGGCGTTCGTATGTATGCTTTTGGCAAGCCGTTGACGCATTCATCTGCGTTATTGCAGAAACAAGCTGAATTGGTCTCTAACACGCGTAAAAGATTATCTGTTGCTCGCATGATGTATCAGATGCGATTCCCGGGTGAGGATGTGAGCGGATTGACGATGCAGCAGTTACGAGGTCGGGAAGGTGCTCGTATCAGACGAGTTTATCGTGAATGTTCCGAACGGACCGGTGTGGAATGGGATAAGCGGACATATGACCATGATGATTTCGATGCTGGTTCCGAGATTAACAAAGCATTGTCCGCTGCCAACACGTGTCTGTACGGTTTGGCACATGCTGCGATTGTTGCTTTGGGATGTTCTCCAGGTTTGGGTTTTGTACATGTCGGACATGAGCGTTCTTTTGTGTACGACATTGCTGATTTGTACAAGGCTGAACTATCGATTCCGGTTGCGTTCGAAACGGTGGCTGCAAAACCTGAAGATATCGGTTCCGCTGTACGGCACAATATTCGAGATGCGATTTATGACCTTAGCTTGATGAAGCGGATGACGAAAGACATTAGATACTTGTTGGGGACTTCAGAACTCGAGGATGATGTTTTTGAATCAGATCATGTTGGGCTTTGGGATGATAAGCAGGGCGAGGTTTCTGCAGGCAAGTCCTACTCGGATAATGACGAATGGGATGGTGGGACATGGTAGTGATTGTGCTGACTGCTTGTCCTGTGGGATTGCGGGGTGATCTCACTCGTTGGTTGCTTGAGATAGCCCCAGGAGTTTTTGTGGGACATATCGATGCTCGAATTCGAGATAGGTTATGGGAGAGAATCATTGATTTGCTCAGGGATGGTCGTGCCGTAATGGTTTATTCGGCCAGAAATGAGCAGCATATGGCTTTTAAGGTGTATGGGGCTGACTGGTCACCGGTCGATTGCGATGGATTGCAATTGATCAAACGTCCTAAGGAAGCAAAAGAAGGATCCTTTGTTGGCACTCCTAGAAAAGGATGGAGTAATGCGAGCAAATACCGAAAGGCAAGGAAATTTTCAAAACGAAACTGAATGAAAAACAGCCAGTTGTCCTTTCTTTTCCTTGGAATTATGCTGTTTTCGAAGTGTGCTCCCCGCACATGCGGGGATGATCCCCGGTTTCCAACACAAGCCTCGTCGGACCGAAGGTGCTCCCCGCACATGCGGGGATGATCCCAGTAAACACGCCACCAATGGCAGTGCCAAGACGTGCTCCCCGCACATGCGGGGATGATCCCCTGTTAAACATCACAAACGGCCGTGAAAAGAGGTGCTCCCCGCACATGCGGGGATGATCCCTAGAGATAATCCATGACAACGAAACCAATGCCCGCCAAACCAGTGCTCCCCGCACATGCGGGGATGATCCCAGCTCGATGCACGCCACTCAACCGCATTACCGGTGCTCCCCGCACATGCGGGGATGATCCCACCGGAGTGCCTGCGTGGTTGATAGAGAGAGAGTGCTCCCCGCACATGCGGGGATGATCCCCATTGCCGCCGCATTCAGGGTAGAACCTAATCGTGCTCCCCGCACATGCGGGGATGATCCCTGGCACGCCACGCCTATGCCGACAATGCTTCTGTGCTCCCCGCACATGCGGGGATGATCCTAGCGACACGCAAATGCAAGCGATTATGTTACGGTGCTCCCCGCACATGCGGGGATGATCCCGCTTTCACGTCGTGGCAGCCGACGGTCGAGATGTGCTCCCCGCACATGCGGGGATGATCCCACGCGCATCAGTGCGACTTCCTCGCAGTTGAAGTGCTCCCCGCACATGCGGGGATGATCCCCGACGAGGAACTTGCCCAGGAAACATACACTGGTGCTCCCCGCACATGCGGGGATGATCCCTGTTGCCGGTGGCTGTGTCGATAAGGTCAAGCGTGCTCCCCGCACATGCGGGGATGATCCCTGAACGTGACCATGCAAGTGCTCGGAGACTACGTGCTCCCCGCACATGCGGGGATGATCCCGCAAGAGTAAGTCACGTGGTCACGGCAGTGTCGTGCTCCCCGCACATGCGGGGATGATCCCTGATAGACGACCTTGTCGTTGGCTTGGAATGCGTGCTCCCCGCACATGCGGGGATGATCCCCGTTTCGAACACGGACGGACATGTTTCACAATGTGCTCCCCGCACATGCGGGGATGATCCCATGTGATCGAGATTGAATGAGTCATCTGTGGTGTGCTCCCCGCACATGCGGGGATGATCCCGCAGTGAACAGCCTCTGATAGCATGAAGCCCCGTGCTCCCCGCACATGCGGGGATGATCCCGACTTCGAGCTGGTCAGGGAGAAAGCCCACGCGTGCTCCCCGCACATGCGGGGATGATCCCACTTACGATTGACGCCGATCTGGACGCACGTCGTGCTCCCCGCACATGCGGGGATGATCCCGTCTGGGTTGGTCATGTAGACGGTGAGTTTGCGTGCTCCCCGCACATGCGGGGATGATCCCAGTCAGCAATTGTCGAACACTTTGGCGACGAACGTGCTCCCCGCACATGCGGGGATGATCCCCGATTTGCCGCAGTATCTCAATCATATCGAAAGTGCTCCCCGCACATGCGGGGATGATCCCGGAATACTGCAATTTTTGACGTGTCTCGCGCAGTGCTCCCCGCACATGCGGGGATGATCCCGCCGAGGATGATACCGTGTTTACGCTTATCCTGTGCTCCCCGCACATGCGGGGATGATCCCCGTCCCAGGCGGTTCCGATCGCCATCGACCAGGTGCTCCCCGCACATGCGGGGATGATCCCAGTACGGCGTTGGCGAACGGATTAGGGGTAATGTGCTCCCCGCACATGCGGGGATGATCCCCGTGGTGTAAATGTCCCGACCGTTGGCGAGGGGTGCTCCCCGCACATGCGGGGATGATCCCCAACCAGGGATCCAGCCGCGCCTACCCGGTCTGTGCTCCCCGCACATGCGGGGATGATCCCACTTCCCGAGGGATTTTCATCTCGTTCAAGGCGTGCTCCCCGCACATGCGGGGATGATCCCTGCACGATGGCGAAATACGGCCTGCCGGTACGGTGCTCCCCGCACATGCGGGGATGATCCCCATTGGACGCGCACAATCTTACCCAAGTCGGTGTGCTCCCCGCACATGCGGGGATGATCCCCGATTACGGTGGTCAGAAACAGCTGTTCGACAGTGCTCCCCGCACATGCGGGGATGATCCCGACGGCATCCTGCGTTGCGGACTTGATGAAACGTGCTCCCCGCACATGCGGGGATGATCCCTCCAATTCATTCACAAAATCACTATCACCATAGTGCTCCCCGCACATGCGGGGATGATCCCACTCTTTTCCGGTTCCAGTCCTTCGACGCGGGGTGCTCCCCGCACATGCGGGGATGATCCCCCGACGTGCACCTCGAGGTCGCCGGCGTCAAAGTGCTCCCCGCACATGCGGGGATGATCCCGGACGGTCCTGCTGGTCGAGCGCGACCAGCACGTGCTCCCCGCACATGCGGGGATGATCCCTGCACGCTGCCGCAGTTGCGGTTGGCGACGATGTGCTCCCCGCACATGCGGGGATGATCCCGTGTCGCGTGGCGATCTTGTGCAGGTGGTGTCGTGCTCCCCGCACATGCGGGGATGATCCCGCCGAGACCATCAAGAAGGCCATGAACGACAGGTGCTCCCCGCACATGCGGGGATGATCCCCAGCTGGGTGTGGTCCGGACGAGACAGCATGGTGCTCCCCGCACATGCGGGGATGATCCCGTCGCGGACATGTCATCAATCCATTCATCGAAGTGCTCCCCGCACATGCGGGGATGATCCCACCGGCCTGTACGCGTCCGGCTGCTGGTTGTCGTGCTCCCCGTACATGCGGGGATGATCCCCCCACAGGCGGGGACAATCAAGGTTCGGACGTGTGCTCCCCGCACATGCGGGGATGATCCCGTACACCTGCGTTTTCTCGCCGGTCATGGCATGTGCTCCCCGCACATGCGGGGATGATCCCAAGGTAGGATTGTTGTAGTTGTTGACACCCCCGTGCTCCCCGCACATGCGGGGATGATCCCGTCGCCCTTGCTTGCCAGTGGTCGAATATCGGGTGCTCCCCGCACATGCGGGGATGATCCCGGAATGTCCGCAATAAGGGCAGGACCAGACGAGTGCTCCCCGCACATGCGGGGATGATCCCCGCAACGTGCCGACGCAGAAGGCCATGGACTTGTGCTCCCCGCACATGCGGGGATGATCCCAGCGAAAACGGCACCAATTACCCATGCCGAGCGTGCTCCCCGCACATGCGGGGATGATCCCACACTGGATCGTCTTTATGAAGGAGGATACGAGTGCTCCCCGCACATGCGGGGATGATCCCTCGACCGGAGCGCATACCCGGCATTGTGACCAGTGCTCCCCGCACATGCGGGGATGATCCCTATGGACGCTCTACCCGAAACACGTGGCCAAAGTGCTCCCCGCACATGCGGGGATGATCCCGACGTGGCCCCAGTTGATGCTTGCATCCATAGGTGCTCCCCGCACATGCGGGGATGATCCCTGCTAAACCTTGGCGGGTATACAATCACGAAAGTGCTCCCCGCACATGCGGGGATGATCCCAATCTCACCAAGGATGAAGCGCAGTCTCTGATGTGCTCCCCGCACATGCGGGGATGATCCCCAACGAGAGGTTAATTAACGAACGCGATTGGCGTGCTCCCCGCACATGCGGGGATGATCCCCCGCAGTTCGACCTCGACTTCATCGGCCGACTGTGCTCCCCGCACATGCGGGGATGATCCCACATGGCTCCGCGACCAGTGGGAGACATGGGCGTGCTCCCCGCACATGCGGGGATGATCCCCGTGCTCAAGCCTTGCAGAAAGTCTTGCACAAGTGCTCCCCGCACATGCGGGGATGATCCCGTCGAGATCTTGCATGATTGGCAGCAGATTCTGTGCTCCCCGCACATGCGGGGATGATCCCCGGCTGTGGCCGCAGATGGCCGACTCGGGCAAGTGCTCCCCGCACATGCGGGGATGATCCCGAAACCGTCCAAAAAAACGGTGGCAAAACAACGTGCTCCCCGCACATGCGGGGATGATCCCACATCCCAGTCCAATTGTGGCCGATGGACGTAGTGCTCCCCGCACATGCGGGGATGATCCCAACGGCCCGTGCGAAAGCCTCGAAGCGTTCTGGTGCTCCCCGCACATGCGGGGATGATCCCGTCTTACCGAGACCACGCGCACTGATAATGAAGTGCTCCCCGCACATGCGGGGATGATCCCACGGATAACAACGGCGATATGGTAACGGTGCTGTGTTCCCCGCATGTGCGGGGATGATCCCACTTAAATTTGGACGTCAGGCGCCCAGATTGTGTGTTCCCCGTACATGTGGGGATGATCTCCAACGGCACGAAACACATATCCGCGAGTTATGGGTGCTCGACATATCGGGACTGCATCAGATCCAACTGAAATAGAAAGCCCGAAGATAACCCCCCGACTGATGTTCCAGTCTTGAAAGCTGGTCGCGTGGGATCTTCGAGCAATCCAATTCTACCACCACGGCACCGTGTTCCCCGCACATGCGGAGATGGTCCCCACGACATGCAGGACTACCAGCCACTCGGCAGGTGTCCCTCGCGCATGCGGGGATGATCCCGCGCTCGAAAACAAGCTGCGCCAGCGTTTCAAGTGTTCCCCGCACATGCGGGGATGATTGTATTTGTCAATCTATCAGTCGCATCGCATGTGCGTTAGCTACACTTATCCGCATAAGTGTAG
>ERZ827181.3116-NODE-3116-length-12502-cov-5.219410_pt1 | contig 12502 bp, 20 predicted proteins | sample MGYA00519778_ERZ827181 | MGnify/ENA primary metagenome ERZ827181 (study PRJEB31778, sample SAMEA3449273) | human gut metagenome | biome: human gut; feature: human-associated habitat; material: faeces | place: United Kingdom | collected 2010/2012 ...
TCGTAACACCGACTACACCCTACGATGTGGGTGACATCTGGACGCAGGGCGAAGGCGGCGACATCATGCGCTGTATCGAATCCCGTGCAACGGGCAATTTCGAAAGCTCGGATTGGGACAAAGCATCCAAATACACCGATGATACGGCAGCCAACGAAGCCAAAGAACGACTGGCAGCCATGTCTTCAGACGGTACGTTATCCAAAGAGGAAAAACCCGCCGTGCGACAGCAATGGTCGCAGATACAGAAAGAGTATGCCAAATACCAGACGGATGCAACATCCTTCGGGGTATCGATAACGGCTTTGAAAGGAGCTTACGATGCTCTCGCAGCCTACCTGAGTAACATCAGCCTGACCTCGGACACCGATACGACGATCGTCCCCGACACCTTCAACCAGAAATTCGCCGATTACTACGCCGAGGTGAGCCGCTTCTCTAACCTCGTGGCACAGAAGCAGGCTGACGAAGCGGTGGACAACCTGCAAGTCGGCGCCCGCAACTATATCGCTAAACAATTTATCCGGGAATGGAACAGTGTCAAAGAGGGCGTTACGGATGTCGTAACTTCGGGGGCGGACGCGGACGGAGCATATTTGTATGTCAATTGGGGCAAACTTATACAAGCCGGGCTTGCCGCAACCAACGCCTCCCAGGTTTCGACGGTCCCCGACTGTTTCGGCGGCCAGATAAAATACAAGCCGAATACTCCGTACGTCTTCAAAGCCCGAATCAAGCAGGGTGCCGAAATTACGTTCCGTATCGTATACGAAGACGGCACCAAAGAAGTGCTTTCCGCTCCTCCGGCGGGAACGGAAGGAGTATATGAAGTGGTCCACACCATCGATGCTTCGCGTGTGGTGCAGAAGATATACATGTATGTCGGCAAAGGTGTTTCCATGTATCTCTACGACATTCAGCTTACGGAAGGCAACAAGGCCCCCACGGGGTATATCACGGCCGAAGAGGATGTGCAGGCGCAGATCGAACAGGTGAAGTTGGATGTGGACTACATCGCCTCGGATTCGAGCCTGACGCCCTCCGACAAACAGCAGGTGGCTAATGAATGGGCGCGGATTCAAGGCGAATATTGGAGCATCATGGCGAATGCCGAAAAGTATGATGTCCCCACGGATTCATTTACGGTCTATTTCCAGGCACTCGAAGATTATCTCACGCCCCTGCTGGCCGATATGAGTACGACATCCGAGATAACCGGCACCGAGTTCAGAAAAGTATTCTCCGATTATTATGAAATAAGCAGCAACATGTCGGACTTGATCGACGACGCGATAGACGAATCCATCAAATCGACAGAGTACCTCAAGAAGGCTATGGAAGACGGAAGTACCGAGGTGAAAGGCGGTCTGATAATGACCAATGTGATGTTGCTGAAAAATGCTGAAGGCGACGTGACGGCCGGCGTGAGCGGCTTGCAGGAAGACGATGTGCCCTTCTGGTCGGGAGCCGACTATACGAACCGGAAAAAAGCCGTGTTCAGGGTACACGCCGACGGAGAAGTACACGCAACCAAAGGTACCGTCGGAATCTTGCAGGTCAAAAACGATTCCGTAGAGGTGAGCGATGCGACCGCAAGCGGAAACAAGATCATACTCACTACTAACAATATAAACAGCGTAAGCCAGGTTTTGGGTTCTTCCAAAGTCCCGTCGAGCCAAACAACGGGAAATGTGGCGGTCATAACCTCTCAAACGAAGCCTTTCGCCTCGGATTCCAGAAACTCAAGTCAATTCAAATGCGGCGCGGAGGTGCAGATGTCGGCACAAGTCAAGGGGACGATCCGGAGCGGAGGAAGCGTGAAGATCGAAATTATCAACCAGACAGCCGATACTACCGACACGATATTCCGGCAATCTTCCGCATATGACGACACGGTATCGATACAGATCAACAAGAACATTAGTTATCGTTTTACGACCCCCGGCAACTACTATATAAAAGTAACAGTGGAAGCATCCTCGTCCGGAGGACTCGGAAATGCGGCATCCGCAGCTGTCGAAGCGATTACTTTTTCTTTCGTGACCGACATCCGCAAGAACCTGATTGCACCCAACGGAGTAGCCGTTGTGAAAGGATCGAGCAACTACGCGGTATTCACAGGAGATATTTTCGAGGTCCTGATCGGAAAAGCCGGATTACGTATTCAAAACGGGTATGTATATAAGAGAGATACCGACCATACGACCTGGACAAAGATTTGAGAAATACCAACGGTAGTACATTCCCATAGCGTGAACATAATAACTATGGACAAAATATTTAATAAAACGAAAAAGGTGTTGGAAGGTATTGCTACAAAGCTGTCCGAAGCACTTATGACCGTGCAAGGATGGCTTATAGGACTATTGATCGTTATCGTGAATTTCTTCGCTGGGTATCAGCTCGTACTTTATGGGGTGCTTATTGCCGTAGCCTTCGACGCTTTGTTTGGAATATGCGTCGCTCGAAAGCGCGGAGAATTTATCCTGTCAGAACTCCTGCGGGCTACGATATTCAAGCTGGCAGTTTACTTCAATCTGATCGTAGTATTCGTTTTCATCGATAAATTCGTTACGACAGGAGGTATCGAAACGAAGATTACGACCGTGATCCTGGGTTCTGCCATTTGCCTGGCAGAAGCATGGTCGAGCTGTGGCAACGCTTTAATCATCAGTCCGAACTTTCCATTCTTACGTCTGTTTCGAAAAGCATTGACCGGAGAAATAGCCCGCAAGCTCAATGTAAATCCTGAAGATGTAGAAAACATATTAAACAGCACAAAAAAATGACCAGAGGACTTCGTAACAACAATCCCGGGAATATCCGCAAGGACGGAACCCATTGGAAGGGAGAGGTGGAACCTTCCCGCGACGCTGCGTTCAAGCAGTTCGAATCTATGGCGTGGGGATACCGCGCGATGTTCAAATGCCTGAACACTTACAGCCGTAAATACGGGCTCGACACCATTCGGAAGACGATTTCACGCTGGGCACCCCCGAGCGAGAATGACACGGAAGCATATATCCGTACGGTATCCGAATTGTCCGGCGTCCCGGAAAACGGACGGATCACGGCAACCAACCGCGATGTGATGATCCCGATAGTCGCAGCTATGTCGCGCGTAGAAAATGGCGTTGATGCCTGCATGACGGACGTGATGGCCGGCTGGGACCTGTTCATCAACGGTTGATAGCTCGTACTCATTATGGTACTGCGGAAAATAATCCTGATTCTCCTTCTGACCGGCTTGTTCCTTGTCGGATGGTGGCTCGGCAGGCGATCCGTCGATGTCCGTATCATCGAGCATACTCGAATCGATACGGCCTACTTCGAAAGACCGCAACCGCATAAAATACTGTCCTCGGCTATTTCGGTAGAGGTGCCGAAATGGTTGTTCGCCCCAGCGGATACCACCTTTACCACCGTAACAATAAATCCCAACCGGGACAGTGTGCCGGTACAGCTGCCATTCGAACGCCGGGAATATCGCGACAGCAGCTACTTCGCCATAGTGAGCGGAATAGCCCTGGGCGACTGCCACCCTACCCTTGAACACATCGAAACATACGGACGTACTATCACGCAGCAGAAAATAATCCGAACGCCCTACCGATGGCAACTCGGGCCTGCCGCAGGCGTCTATTACGTTAATCGCACGGGTGGCGTATGGATCGGAGGGCAACTTCACAGAAACATCGGAAGGTTCAATATCACGGCATCCCTCGGCTGGGACCCACGCGATAACGGCCCCTATGTTCAAGGAAGCATAAGTATGGATTTATGGCGGAAATAACTTTTTAACGAATTATAATTATGGAAACAATTAAAAAAATCGGACTGCTTTTCCTTGCCTTCTTCTCATTCGTTTGTATTGTGGGTGGGATAAGGAACACTCTACTATTGCCAGGTCGAAAGCAGCAACTTGTTCGCAACCGGGTTGATTCCCGTCGGGGCAATCTACTTCTACCTGCTTTGGCCGACATTGAAAAAGTATCTGTTCTAACAGCTTTCGCCCGTCAGGGGTGGGCGTAAAAAAAGCCCCTGCCTTTATTAGCGTCTCTCTTACCTTCCGCTAATAATAAAGGTGCCAACACACCACGACAGGGGCTGTAAAGCCTTTGCAAGTGTGTTGGCACTTATTTTTATTTGGTAAGAGAGTGAACAAAGGTAAGAGAAATATCCTATATGTGCAAATCTGAACTTTACCGACAAATTCTCGGCACGGTATCGCAAGAAACGGAGATTTCGGAAGAGCGAATACTATCCAAAGCCAAAAACGCCGAGATCGTGGATGCCAGGTATTTACTGGTCTATTTCCTCTGGAGGCAGGGATTTCACGCCCCGGTCATATCCTCGCTGATGAACTTCTCACGACGGCCCATAGAGAAGATGATTTCCCAATTCGATCTTCGTCGCAAACAAAGCGGTAAAATGTTCGAAATGCTCCTCGTCCGTATTGCGTCCAAACTCCGTCCCACCTGCGACTGATACGATTGATTCTCCCATCGTTCATGTCGATTTTTGCATTGTGAGCTCAACGGCAGCGTCCGCCGAACGGACGCAACAATGTAAAAGTCTAAAACAATGAACGAAAAAACTTTAGTGTTCGACAACGGTGGCGCAATGGACGGCAACCTCGTGGCCGCGTTGATGAACGGAAACAACCGCAATAACGGCTACGGCAATGGCTACGGCTGGGAGTGGATGTGGATGATCCTGCTCTGGGCTCTCTGGGGCGGCAACGGATGGGGTGGCTTCGGCGGTCGCGGAAACGGACTCTCGAATCTTCCCGCCGAGCTGAACGGCGACGCAGGGCGTCAGCTGCTGATGAATGCCATTCAGGGAAACGGCACCGCCATCAACCAGCTCGCATCTTCGCTCAACTGTTCCGTACAGCAGATTCAGACCGCTCTGTGCAACATCCAGGCACAGTCGGGCCTCTCGGCGCAGCAGATCATCAATGCCGTGCAGTCCGGCAACGCACAGGTGCTTTCGCAGATGGCCTCCTGCTGCTGCGATGTCCGCACCGCCATCGAGCGCCAGGGCTACGAAAGCCAGCTCGCAACGCTCAATCAGACCAACACCCTGACGAGCAACGCCAACACGCAGTTCAATGCCCTCGGCTCGAAGATCGATGCCCAGACGCAGGTCATCAACGACCGTTTCTGTGCCCTCGAGATGCGTGAGATGCAGAACAAACTCGACGCCGAGCGTGCCAAGAGCGCGGCATTGGCCGGGCAGCTCTCCCAAGAACATCAGACGGCGACGATCATGCAGTCGCAGGCCCAGGCCGTAGCGCCCATCAACGCTGCGATCGGCGATCTGAGCAACCGGCTGGCAAAGATCGAGTGCGGCCTGCCGCCTACGACCGTGGTTCCCAATCCGCAGGTGTACGCGATGCCCGCCTGCGTAGCCGCCCAATACGGGCTGGGCTTCGGTGCCGCGTTCGGACTCGGCGGCAACGGCGGATTCTGGGGTTAATACGGAAAGGAGGTATGCTATGGCAGTATTCCCATTTCAGTATGTCAATCGCAGAGGTATCCCGGTCATCAAAACTACGGGTGTGACGGTCAATGCCGCCGATGTCGTGTTCTCATTCCAAAACCACGCCTTTGCCAATTCCTGGTACAGGGGGATAGTCCTGGTCGAGCTGTCGCAGGCAATACCCGCAGGCACGACAGGCACGCTTCCCGTGTTGTTCGAAACCAACGGCGTGACCAAGAATGTGACCACGTACAACGGAGCCAATGTCACCGTGTCCGATATTCCGGGGACGGGTGTATTCCAGCTCTTCTACGACAAACAGACCGACACCCTGCAACTGATGACAGGGGCCGTTTAACCAATAATAAACCGAAGGCTTCAGGAGGGGAAACCGCCCCTCCGGAGCTTTCAAAAAACAATTAACCGAAGATGTTTGCGAATTTAACCAAAGGCGCTCCGGTATATGTACTCGATATGCGCGGAACTCCCAAATACTACATGGCGACGCTTGAAGAGGCGCCACAGCCCTATTTCCCCGCTCCCGGGAACTTTCCCCCGGCGCAGCCTTCCGTCAGCTTCCCGGTAGGGGACCAGAAATGGGTCGTCCCGGTAAATGCCGATATGGTGACAAAGGACGGACTCACGGTCACGACATCCCGCGAACGGCTCATAGACGCCATCAATGCGGCAAAGCAGCAGAGCCAGTCCGTTGTGGATTCCTACGAAAAACACAAGGCCAATCTGGAAGTTTTCGATCAGATCATGCGCGAAGTGAATCCCGCGTACGCGGGTCAGGCGCAACGCGACAAGGAGCTCCAGGAGCTGCGGGCAGAGGTGGGACAACTTCGTCAGATGCAAACGGAGTTCGCCTCCATGAAGTCATCGCTGGACGCCTTTCTTAAATCGCAAATGTCTGCTAAAACAAGCAAATCATGAGAATGTGGGAAATCGAAGGCCGGTACCGCGGTGACGGGTACGGCGAGCGTGAAGAAATCGAACGCAAGATGCGCGAAGCCTACGAGTGTGGCTACGAGGATGCCAAACGCGAAATGCGCGACGGCTACGGGGAGCGTCACACGGGAGGCTACATGCCCGACGGCTACGGTGAGCGTGGCGGAGAATACGGCAGCGACGGATATGGCGAACGAAGAGGTGTCCGGGGAACCGGACCCTACTCCAGATTCCGCCGGTAAAACGAATCCGGAGAGGGGAGAAATCCCCTCTCTTTAACAGCGAAACCTATGGACAGAGAAAGATTGGACGCAAGGGACTCCATGCCGGCAGATATTCGCGCATACCTCGAAAAAAACGGATGGTCCTTTTCGAAGAAAATGTGTGAATTTGCCGTCAGCCGCATGAAGGACCGCGACGGGAAGAAAATAGAACCCATCACCAAAGAGCAGATCGACAAATTGCTCAAGACGAACGGTATCGAGCTCAAGCACGACAACGGCTACGACTGTGTATATGTCGCGAATATGGCCCGGGCCGATTACTGGGGATCATCCATTGCCGATGAACAACACCTGGCCCTGTTCGTCAAGGATTTCATCGACGATGAAGACGCCTATCCCGGGCTGCCCTTCACACGATATTTCGCCGATCTGATAGGGTCGGGAACAAATGTTCCGTGGGAAGATGTCCTGTAACAGAATCAAATCCAGAACGCGGCTCGAAAGACCGTATGTGAGGATTCAAAAAGTGTATTCAACGACATGAAGCTGCGGGATCTGAGGATAGAGAACTATGATTGGCATGTGCGGTTTTACTTCGCCGTACATGGCTATCACACGCGCTCTATCCTTTTTTCTTTGGAACAGATAGAGTGTCCCAGGCCAATTATGGAGCGAGTACGGGAAAATTTGGAAAAGGCCGATATGGATTCGGGATTCACCTATTCCAACAAGACCCGGCGAAGGTCTGTCGTAGTCGTAGGATTGGCGTCATCCCAGGCACAATTCCTGAACTCTTTCGAGCATGAACTGCGGCACCTGTGCGACGACATCGCCGTAGCATCCGCAATGCCGATGCAAGGCGAAGAAGTAGCCTATCTGACAGGACAGATAAATACAATGCTTTGGAAAGATATTCACCAATTTATTTGTTGCAAAGGTAAATGCGACGGTTATGGACGAACAAACTAAATATCTGATGTCATTGTTGGAGATCAGCGAATGCTGCTACCCTATTTATGTAGCCGTAATCTGCGAATTGATAGAATCGATATAATAGCTGGATAAGATCGGCTTTTATATCTTCGTCAATGTCCCGACAACGTGCGAAAGGCGCACTTCCTTCGTGTGCCCCGAAAGATACGTTATAAAGTAGCTTCACGTCCGGCTCCCGCCCAATAGAGTTCAATGCTTGAAACGACATTAACAGAATGAATCAAAAGAACACTTTTATCGTCTAATTGCAATTATGCAATAGGATGAACGGATGTAATTCTACATCATATATTCCGAATTGCACGGTTATTATCCTCTCCCTTTCCGCAAATTCATCAAAATAAAGGCAGCTCCTGCTGCCATCCGTCAATGTGTTCTCTAATATTCCTTTTGAATTTCCGCCATAAAAACGGCAAGGATTTGTGTGCCTTGAATCGACAGACGAAATCATGGCGATAACTCACGCCCATCCTTGCTTCCCGGCAGATAATCATTTCGAGCAATCGATTCCGTGAATAACTGATGTATATTTCGGAATCGTCACGTGCCCCGCCTCTGCGTTCGTTTTTCCTATATCGTCCCATTTGCAAATTCCGAATAAATCATTATATTTGTATCGGTGTGAGGGGTGATTCTTCGGAATTGCCTCTTTTTTATTCATCTTCGAAGGCGTCCGGTACTTCTCCGGAATGTTCCCGACAAAAACCGATTGGCCGGATCTCTGGGCCGCTGCAATCTTCGAAAACAATAATTGCCATGTTTCCGTCCGATCTGCATCCAATCAATTCACAACTATTCGGAATGTCGATTCTCACCTCAAATCTCCGATTCATAGCTACCTGCTTTTTGAGTATATCGCCGACCGCAACTCTCCAAAACGCGGATTAAGTGCCTCCGGTGTTCTGGTGTATCCTTATCCGGAGCAACATAAAACGTTACCCCCGCAATTCGAATTATTCTCGTACATTTATTTTCTATTGCCAGAAGTTTAGCACGATCTACTGTACCGTTTTTAGATGTATCTACTGCCATATGAATAAAAAAGGGAGCGATTTTGCCTCTCCCGGTTAAAACTTCTCTTTCCTTATTTGTTCTTCCAGCTCTCTTTCCGCCTTGCGTATGTCCCTCTGCAACTCCTCCAGCCGGGTGATCTGTTCTTCACTCATGCGTGGACACCCCGAGAGCCAGCTGCTGTAATTGGGCGTACTAATTTTGCCGCAGGCGATACTCCCCACCCGCAGACAGTAATCGTAATACTTTACAAACTCATCTTCCGGAGCGTCCCGGTCTATGTCGGTGATGATGTCATCCATCCCAACTATATAGTCCGCGCATTCGGTGATCCCGCCGACATCGCCGCCGACCCAGCTCCGCGTAGCATCCTCATAATCATAGCCGTGTTTCTCGCAAAAAGCCTGCAAATAGGCGTTGCAGGCTTTTTCGTAGTCTGATTTGAGTTTCGTGTTCATAGATATTCTTGGTTAGTTACTTGGTTAGTCAAAATGCACAGAGCATCTTACTCATTTTCGTGAATCGGCCGCCAGCCGATAATCTTATGACCAATACCAGCCCATCCGGGATACACATATATCCACCATTCAGAACGGTCATATTTAACAGTGACAAATGGAAGTTTCTTATCAGAGGTTTTACACAACACGAGTTGTCCATTTTGCGGCAGCTCCTCTTTCGGATCACGCCAGCGGGTCAATTCCTCATATTCGAAATTAGCGCCAACAACACAGGCGGATGTAACGATATTTTCAAAAGTTACATGGTCTTCATTGAATTGATCAAGTTCGACCCAGGCATTGGCCACATATTCTTGTATTCTTTCCTCAATTGTTTTCATTTCTCATTGTTTTTGAAATATTCGACGATCTCCTCGACTGTAGCCTTGCGGTAATAACCTGATGGTACATCTACAAAAGAATCGAATCGCGTATGTTCGTTAAAAATAAGCCGTCTAACCCCATTTTTACTCTCATTAGTCGGATATTCCGTATATGAGTACCATTGCTCCTGATCGTTCTCGTTGTTCATCGCCGCCAGCGCCCTGAACAGCTCGATGTTGGTGCCGCAGTCTATGCAATTCAAGGCGGTGAATGTTTGTGCGTCATGAGCCACGCCGACACAATAAGTGTCACATATTACCTTATCGCCTAATCTCTCTTCTTTTGGGGGATAAATATATTCATAGCCAATATGCATACACCACTCGATCACATCTTTTCGCTTCTCCGCATCCTCGACGCGGACAAAGCAATGGGTTGTGAATTTCATTCCTCGTTCAGTCTTTGTTTGAATGCGTTTAATGCACTGCAATCGGGGCAATTTCCCCCATTACTTGTTTGTATTGAGTAAATTGGGCAACCCTTGCAAAATGCTTCGATCGCTTTATCCCGCATCCTTTCCTCGGCCTCCTGCTTGGCGAGTTCGGCTGTATGGCTCATTGCTGCTCGTAGCTGCCATTTGGCGTGGTAGCTCATCTCTATTACAAGATGATTCAAGCATCCGTCGATAAATTCCTTTGCTTTTTTGCTTTTCATGGCTATTCGTCGATTATAAACCAACCGTCATGCGGGAGTTGTGCGCGGCTAATTCGGGATTTGAGGATAGTTCGATGTACCCGCCAGCATCGGGAGCAAACAATATCATGCACCACGTCGTATCGGTTGGGTTTGTTTTGGCGGCAGAACCAATTTCGGGGCGATTTGACGCAATATACCTCCTCGAATCCTTATGCCCGAACCAGCGGCAGATAAGGGGCAAAAGCCATTGTTTCATAGTCCTATTCATTGCTCGCCTCCTTTCAGAAATTCGGGATTGTCGGCCTTGCTTTTGTCGAAAAAGCGGATTCCGCCATTGATAGTCAGCATGTTGATATTCATCCCCTGCTTCAACAAATCGTAGATTGCGGTTGTCGCTATCCCAATTGCAATGACGGAGATAGTAAGAATAACCAATATTACGCCCCATGCAATCGAGCGATAGGGTTCCCCGGATATAATACTACATAAAACAATTGTCAGTGTTCCAATAAGAAAACTTGTAAGTAAGTGTTTTTTCATTTCCTTTCGTATTCGTTTATCGTTTCAAAAATCCGCAATGCCACCTGCGGGACTATGGCGTTTCCGCAGGCTTTGACGGCTTCCCGGCGCCACCGAGGAAAGGCGATACCAGCCAATTCACCGGGAAACCCATCATCTCCGCCACATACAGGGGGTTGAGTCGGGAACCCGTTCCAGTCCGGTATTCGTCGCTTTGCATCGCTGTTTTGGGTAGTCCGTTGCATATGCCCTGACTGGCAGGAAGCGTTACATTCTTCGCATCGTTCGCTGTCGGGGTCGGTAAAAGTCCGCTTACTGCCAGATCGTTCAACAGGGACATATATGTTAGACCCGATTTTCTCGTTTTGTATAGTCCGGTTACTTTTTGACCTCCGCGTGATGCGTCCGAGGCATGGGGTGTCGGAAGCAATACTGTCGGCATGAACTCCGTTCGACCGTTCACGCATCGTTTCAGACCCTGCGTCTGCACGGTGGGCAACAAACCAGCATCTGTCCCGACGGTGGGGAGCGCCGACACCGCAAGCCGGTATAATGTACGGCTGCACCTCGTATCCTGCCGCCTCCAGGTCAGCGCACACCTGTTCGAAGACCATCCCTTCCGACCAATTAACGATTCCGTAAACGTTCTCGCCAACGACCCAGCGCGGTCGAACAGTCCGAATAACGTCGAGCATCGCGGGCCACAGGTAGCGGTCGTCTTCTGTACCTCGCCGCTTTCCTGCGAGGCTGAACGGCTGGCACGGGAATCCACCGGTAAGCACGTCGATACGGTCTTTCCAGACAGTGAAGTCGGTCGTTCTGATGTCTTCATATTGTTCTGCATTCGTGATGTACAAAATACAGCACAAGATGGAAAAATCAAATCAGACAAATAAAAATTCACCCCGGTCATAGACCGGGGTTTTATGAATAAAAATAATAAATAGAATCAATCATCAAATACTTTTCGCACACTTACTGATCCTTTCTGAAAGATCAAGCAAAGCGCTTCGTAAAGTTTCTTTTTCTGCTTCGTTAAAATCATCCGGTTTGCCATTATTCACACCATCCATTTTATGATAAAGCCACGACCGGGATTTGCCGAAGTACCGCTCCGATATTTTAGCCCACGATACATCTAATAAAATATCGGACATTTTCTGTTTTACCGTTTTTCGGTTTTGTTTCACTAAAATTTCCATACGATCTATTTTTATACCTCCGGCCAATTGGTCGGAGGTGATTGTTTAATCTCTGTCTAATAATTCTTGCAAAATCATCTCAATATACCATTCTTGTTCCTCCTTTCCATTGGGATATGCCTTATGGTAATTACGAATAGATTCTATCAAATCCCACTCTTTTTCTGTTAGCTCTACTTCCATATCATATTTCGTGTTTGGTATTACAAATATAATACACTTTTGCGTATTATACAAATATTTCTACATCATTTTTTCATTCCGATTGAAAAATGTATATTTGTATCGTCAAATCTATATGCAATATAAATATGTCTGTAGTATCAGATATTTTGTATCTATTACATACAGTTAAATTTAACTGCGTCGAGTTCGGTAAGCGGAAACGCCCGACGGCTTGCATATAGGGCCGGACAACTCGTAACGCAGTTTTTTATTTGTCAAACCTATATGAAAAAGCACATCGAACGTATGAGCCGCATCGAAGCGGCAATTAACCCCATGTACTGCGTCCCCAAGCGCAGCGACCTATCGTTAATCGGGTCGGCTTTCGAGGCCGCAGGTTTCCGTTGTGTCCGGATCCGCACCGAATGCGAGG
>ERZ827181.3121-NODE-3121-length-12470-cov-7.251389_pt1 | contig 12470 bp, 12 predicted proteins | sample MGYA00519778_ERZ827181 | MGnify/ENA primary metagenome ERZ827181 (study PRJEB31778, sample SAMEA3449273) | human gut metagenome | biome: human gut; feature: human-associated habitat; material: faeces | place: United Kingdom | collected 2010/2012 ...
AAAACGTATACATCAAGCCAAGAAAAACTTTTTGGAGAAATTCAAAACAGCTTCTCAGTGTTGTCCGTAAATTCCTTATACTCTAGGAGACAGATTTCCTGTCTTTAGTCACCCCGGTAATAGTATAGTAAAGCGTGACGGGCGATGAAATCCAGATTCTTTTGTATCAGGTCTGTGTTTTTCCCTTCTGGAAGTGATGCATCGGGAAGTAAGCCGTTGCGGATGCAGTAGGTGAGCAGGTCGGGAGGGCAGAGGCTTTCTTCTGTCAGCAACCGGAAAGCGTTGGCTTGCGCCAGGCTATGGTCATACATCGGATTGTTTTTGTCGGCTATGTATTCGCAGATGTCTTTTGCCAGAAGGATTCCTTTGGCGGGATTCGTCATCAGAATGAAATTGCGGTGTGCTTTCATTTGCGGCAAAGTGTGGTTGTCGTCATCTTGCCAGTGCAATGTATCGACCAGGAAGCGTCGAAGTTCACCGTATCCGTTCAGGTAAACAATGGAAGTTCCGTCGGTTCCTTCGGTGAAGTCCCGGTAGATTTTCTCATTAGCCGCGGCTATGTGTGGAGGTAATACAGGTTCTTCTGTGAACAATCCTTTTATTGCTTTCCAGTCGGTGTTGTCCGAAAGTATGCTTATCCATTCGTGGAGAAACAGTGCCAAGGGACCTGTTGGCATAATGAACCGGTCGTTAGGTGCTACGTGGTTGATATAAGGATACATCGAAGGTTCGGTCAGGTACGTGTGCCCGAAAAGCCAGGTCAATTTGCGGTCGGCATCGGTTTCACTATCGAAAGAAGCAAAATAATTTTTCAGTACAGGATTTTCAGGTGCTTCCTCGTATGCTTTGTCCAGGATGGAGTAAAAGCTTTGTGCCAGGTTGGTGATACGGGTATCTTCGGGATTAAGGTAGCTGGAAGTTATTCCGGCCTTCTGCCAGGTGTTCCAAATCAGGAAACGCAAATCTTCCTCGTTGATTTCATCGGGATAATAGGAAGCATCGATAGTATAAAATGGAAGCATGGTACCGTATAGTCTTTGGTGCTCGCCGGTAAAGCTTTGCCAGAGTTGCAGGCCGGATATTTGATCTTCAAGATATGCCGAAGCATAGAGCGCCAGCTTTTTGCGGAGAGCTTCGGGCAGTCCTGTCGTAGTGCATGCATGGAACAGGCGGTTGGCAAGTTCCACGAAATAAATGTCGGAAGGCTGTAGGGTTGTATAAGGATGAATTTGCAGCCAGTCGTTTGCGTAAATGTTTTTTTGCTTCATGAGAGTGCTATGTTTTAGTGTTTGGCAAAGAGGGTAATAAGTAAGGAGGTTCCGGCAAGGCAGACACCGGTCAGGGTGACGCCTGTCCATCCGGCATGGTGCCAAAAGGTTCCGGCGAGAAAAGTCCCGAAAGCACCTCCGATGAAATAAGTAGTCATGAAAATAGTGTTGACACGGTTTGCGGCACGTGGAGCCAGCGAAAGGGCACAGGTCTGATTGCTGATTTGTATGCATTGCATGCCAATGTCTATCAGGATGATGCCGGCAATGATGCCTGCGTAACTATTCTGGAAAAGGTAGAGGAGACACCACGATGCAATCATAATGCCACAACCGATGAAATTGAAACGCCTTACTCCGTAGCGGTGTACATATCTCCCGACGAAAGATGCAGTCAAGGCTCCTGCCATGCCGCATAGTCCCAGCATTCCAATGATGTTGTTTCCTGCATAAAAGGGAGCTTGGCTCATCTTGAATGCAAGACAAGCCCACAAGGTAAGAAAACACCCGAAACAAAGTCCGGCACGGAAAGATACCAGGCGGAGTGTGGCATTCTGCCGGATGAGTGTAAAGACCGATTTCATCAATCCCCAATAGCTTCCTTTAAAATTGGAAGGCATGTCGGGTAATGTGCGTATGATGATGAAAATGCAAGCCAGCATCATGCCTGCCGCAATGTAGAAAATGGTCCGCCATCCCCAGTATTCGCCTACAATGCCACTTATCACGCGTGACCCTAGTATACCGGTCAGCAGTCCGCTGATGAGTAGTCCTACATTTTGGGCTTTCTTTTCGGGGCGTGAAAACTGGGCAGCTATTGGGATGAAGATTTGAGGCATGACCGAACAGATACCCGTGATGAGCGAGGCAAGCAAAATAAAATGGATGTTTGTCGCTACCGCTATGCCGAACAGTGATGCTGAAAGCAGCAGAAAATTGACAACGATAATGTTTCGTCGGTTATAGAGGTCGCCAAGTGGAATGATGAACAGCAGTCCTGCTGCATAACCTATCTGGGTGGTCATGGGAATGAGATTGGCGGTAAATTCAGAAATATCCAACTCATCGCTGATACGATTCAACAATGGTTGGTTGTAATAAAGGTTGGCTACCGAGATGCCCGCAATGATGGCTAGTGTCCACAGCAGTGAGGCGGGTAAGCCTTTGTTCTCTTCCAATGTTTGTTTCATGTCAAGGAAATCATTTTTCGTTAAGTGGCGCAAAGTTAAGAAACTATTTTGAGATAGACCGCTATCTTCCTCGTAGTAGAGACGTAAAATTTTGCGTCTTTGCAAGAAATCATCCCTGATTCATGATAAATTCAAAACAGTTTCAAATGCTTTTTATGCATTTTGTTCCGCTTTCGTCTCGATGGGCATTGTGTTTTCCTTGTATGCGGCGAATCCTTTTACTTTAACCCGTTCCTTTTTCTCTTCTTCAGCTACGGTAGCATTACCCAGTTGGTTCAGGTTTTCTTTGATGGCGTTGTGTGTGTCGAAGAAAAAGTCGAGCAACATTTTCAGGTGTTCTTCCAGTTCTCCTTCGTTGGGCGAAAAGTATGTATGGCAACGCGAATGCAGTCCTACGGTTTTCCCGTCCTCATCTGCCATGTAAACGGTAGTGACCAGCGAATTGACATTGACCAAGTTGATTATTTCTTTCAATACGGGGAAGGCTTCGTTGTCGGTATTGATAGAGCCCCACCATGGATTCCATATCATGATGAAACGGTTTTCTTCTTCGGCGGCAATGTAGAAATCGTCTCCCTGATACTTGAAGGCGATGTGTCCTTCCTCGTTTTCCTCGGGTTGGCATCCTATCTTTTTCAAGGTGCTGACTACCAATTGTTTTGTACTGATTTCATCTAGTTCGTCCTTGGTCATTTGTTCCAGATGTTCCAGCCGTTTTTTTCGTTCGTGTATGATGCGAATCAAGAACAATACAATTGGCCAAAGGGCAAGGGCAATGACGGCTACCAGTATGGTGATATCTGAAATGCTGTTCATAATGATGGAGTTTTAAGATTTATACACTTAAAGATACGAATAATCTTGATATAGATTAAGCTTCTGCTTCCTTTTATATTTTTTTAATCTAATATTCCGCAGTAAAAGGACTTTGAGTTTGTTTTATAGACAAACATTAAACAAAAAAGGAGAGATTGATTATGAAAAAGATTTTATCAACTTTAGTCATTTGTGTGGCATTTTTAAGCACTGGTGTGCTTCAAGCCCAAGAAACAGAACGTGAATTGACTCGTGAAGAAAAGAAAGAAATGCAAGCCAAATTGGACAGCTTGCTTTTCGAAGAAGCGAAACAAGCCTTGAATGACAAGGCATTTACTTTAGAAGCCGACAAAGTTGTCTTCAAGTATGGACAGATGGCATATGTCAATTCGAATACAAATTTTGTATCTGTAGATGGTGAAAAGGCGGTTGTACAGGTCGCTTTTAATATTCCAGTCAGTGGACCGAACGGGCTGGGAGGTGTAACGGTAGACGGTTCGGTATCTTCTTATGAAGTGAAAGAAGACAAGAAAGGCAATTTGCGTTTGACCATGAATGTAATGGGAGCGGGAATTTCGGCAAGAGTGGAAATTGGCATGATGAAAGGTTCCAATCAAGCATCGGTTGAAATCTTCCCTAATTTTAATTCGAACCGTTTGACTTTGAATGGTGTTTTGTTACCTTTGCATAAGAGTACAGTATTTAAAGGACGTTCGTTTTGATAGAATGTGATGGATTGACCAGGAAACTGGCGTGACATTTTTTATGATTTGACTAATTAAATGGAAAGACAGATATGAAAAAGAATTTGTTTATGGCATTCGGTATAATTGCTTTAATGAGCTTGGCCGCATGCGAGAAAGACCCGGATATGGGGCAGTTGGACAGTGATTTGGTAGTATATACCGATCATGACAATAGCGTTGATTTCAGCAAGTATGTTACATATTATTTGCCTGATAGTATTTTGGAGGCAGGTGATATACATGCTTCGTATTGGACCGACAACAATGCACTGGCTATAGTCGGTGAAGTAGAAAATCAGATGAACCGTTTGGGTTACCAGCGTATTACTGATCCGACTCAAAAAGGAAATGCTGATGTAGGTGTACAATTATCGTATGTGTCACAGACCAATACTGTTATTTCCGGCGGTTATTGGGGAGGCTGGTGGGATCCTTTTTACTGGGGAGCCGGCTGGGGCGGATGGTATTATCCTTATCCGGTAAGTTATAGTTATGACACGCAAGCCTTGATTTTAGAGATGGTGGATTTGACAGGACAGGATGCAGACAACAATCAGCGTCAGATTCCTGTAGTATGGTATGCCAGTGCTTCGGGGTTCCAGTTCGGGAGCAACCGTGTGAATATGCAGTTGTTGTTGGATGGTGTGGACCAGGCTTTCAGTCAGTCGGCTTATTTGAGTACCAATAAATAATAAAGGAGGATTAAATTATGAAAACAATGATATTCAGAAGTTTTGCAATAGCTTGTTGTGTAATGCTGTGTGGAGTCGCAAAGGGATATGCTCAATGGGATGCCCGTAAAATGCATTTTACTATCGACTGGCAGGTAAATGCTCCATATTCTACTGATTTTGCAGATAAAATCAGCGGGTGGGGGATGAATTTTGAGGCTACTTATAATGTGGCTCCACGTTGGGCGATAGGAGGCTTTATAAATTTCCACACCAATCATAGGTATGTAGGCAGGCAAACTTTACAACTTTCCCCTACTGAATCGCTGACGACTGACCAGCAACGTTCGGCTTATCAGTTACCTTTTGGACTTACAACTTCGTATAGTATATATAATGGTAAGGTAGTTAAGCCTTATGTAGGTGTGAAACTGGGAGCAGCATATACGCGTTATACCACCTATTATGGTACAGGAGGGGTGTATGATAATCCATGGGGATTTTATGCTTCGCCTGAAATCGGTTTGCGCATTTTCCCATTTAAAGGTCATCGTTTAGGTTTTCACATAGCAGGTTATTATAGTTATATGACCAATAAAGCGGAAACCTTAGCCAGTGAAGATATTGATGGACAGAATAATGCCGGTTTCCGGTTGGGTGTGATTTTTTAAAAGGTTCTTTTAAAAGGTCTTGATTTCACATAAAGGGTCATCTCAAAATTTTTAGGGATGACCTTTTATGTGTTTAATTGATTCCTGACAAAATGACATGACTTGGGACTTATTGTAATGTGCGATTGACTGATTCGATGTAATCCAGCAATTCTTGTCTTCCTGTCTTTTTTTCGGATGAAGTAATGAAATAGGGGGGGAGTTCTTCCCATTGCTCTTTCAAGGTATCAAGAAAACGTTCTACATTTTGCTTAGTCTTTCCGGCACTTTGTTTGTCGGATTTGGTAAATACAAGCGCAAAAGGCACGCTGTTCTCACCCAGCCACTCAATGAATTGTAAGTCTATCTTTTGAGGTTCAAGCCGGCTGTCAATCAGTACAAACAGGCATGTCATCTGTATTCGTTCCAATACGTAATGTTGGATGAGGTTCTTGATATTTTCCATTACCTTCTTCCCTCGCTGTGCATAGCCATACCCAGGCAAATCAACCAGGTACCACGAATTGTTGATGAGAAAATGATTAATGAGTAATGTCTTTCCTGGAGTAGACGAAGTCATAGCCAACTTAGAGTGATTGGTCAGCATATTGATGAGGCTGGATTTGCCTACGTTGGAGCGTCCGATAAAAGCATACTCGGGCAGATTTCCGTCCGGACACATATCCGCCCGCGAATTACTGACAACGAATTGGGCACTTGTTATTTCCATATTGTTTTTTATTGGTTGTGTTAGATGTTAATATTCCAGACACTCATCCAAATCATGTGTGATTTGTGCTTTATCGAGATGTTGCCCGATGAAAACGAGTTTTATCATGCGGTCTCCATACTTTTCATCCCAGTCACGCATTAACCCAGGCTCTTGCACCATCAGTTTGACCAAGTCTTCTTCGGGTGCGGTGGCATACCATAAGCCTGCTTCGTGCAGTTGCTTTTGTCTTCCTGCCTGTTCGAAAAGATAAGACATGTCGCGGTTATGGCTGAAGTAGCATACCCCTTTCGCACGGATGATGTTTTTCGGCCATTTGGTAGCGATGTAGCGGTCTAACTTATGAATGTCGAAGGCAGGGCGACGGTAATACACGAATGTGCCGATACCGTATTCTTCTGCTTCACCCTCATCGTGGTGGTGATGCTCGTGATGGTGATGATTTTCTTCTTCGTGAAGTCCGTCTTCATCGTGGTGATGTCCTTCGGCAGCTTGTAGGTGAGCTTCGCGTTCTTCTTCTTCGGTCGCAGCTTTTTCAATGCCCCGAATCCATCCGGCAGATGTTGCCACACGTTCGAAATTAAACATCTGTGTATTTAGCAACTTATCGAGGTCTGCATTCCCATAGTCGCATTCGATGATTTCGGCAGCGGGCTGAATAGTACGGATTATTTGTTTGATACGGTTTAATTCTTCGGGTTTTACTTCAGAAGCTTTGTTGAGCAGGATGATATTGCAAAATTCGATTTGTTGGATAATCAGGTTTTCAATATCTTCTTCGTCAATGTTTTTGCGTGTCAGGTTATCTCCACAGGCAAATTCGTCTTGCATACGCATGGCATCTACTACCGTTACGATGCAATCCAGCCGGCAAACGCCATATTTTGCATAGGCACCACCTAGTGAAGGTATGGAACAGATGGTTTGTGCGATGGGTTCCGGCTCACAAATGCCACTAGCCTCAATGACGATATAGTCGAATCGCTGGCTTTTCATCAGCTCAAACAACTGTTCTATCAGATTGGTCTTTAGTGTGCAACAGATACATCCGTTTTGCAAGGATACCAGGCTGTCATCTTTTTGATTTACGACACCTCCTTTTTGAATCAGGTCAGCATCAATGTTTATTTCACCTAAATCATTTACAATGACGGCAAATTTGATACCCCGTTTGTTGGAAAGGATTCGGTTTACTAAAGTGGTTTTTCCGCTGCCCAGATAGCCGGTAAGGAGCAGCACCGGAATTTCTTTTGGTTTCATATGAGATGAGGATTAATAACGGTATTTTGAACGCAAGCCACACAGGCTACACAGAAAATAATTTTCAGAAACTGTTCGGGAATTCTACAAAAAGTTTTTTGGCTTGATGTATTCGTCTTCGTGTGTGCTTTGGGCGTTTTTTGTCTTTTCCGCTTCTTTCTTCGTCAGACAGACCGCAATCTTTCTCATCATAGAAGCAGAAATGCCTCAAAAACTCATCCCAAATCATCGCACGATAAATTCAAAACAGTTTCTAAGAAAAATCTCCTCAAACAAGTTGATGCGATTATTGATGCGCGAATGTTTCTCGGGCAAAATTTCCATAGGCTGCGCAGCATTTTTAGCATAACAAGAAGCCAAAGTTCCCTTGAAATGAATCCAATAAATCGTCCATGGATTACCCTCGTCTGCACCATAGGCATGTGGCATTCCTGCCGGAAGTTATAAAATACTGGTTTTCGTGCACCTCGTAAGTATATCCGTTAACACGGTACCAACCCGCTCCATCTATACAATAAATGAACACAAACTGATTGATAGGAGTTGTCCGTTCCCTAAAGTGATGACTTGCCTTCGGGTAATAACCGATATCAGTAATATGGAGGGCGGCGAGCAACGGGTCTTTTTCCATAAACTGGGTAATGAGCTGCGGAAGCACCAACGCCCTTTCACCGTCAAATCCGTCTTTCAATCGTATCATGGCACTAACTTATAATGAGAACATCAAATTTGTATGAATTTTCTTTTAATAAGCGGAAGTGTGCACTTTCATTGTCTCCTCCCGTTTTTTATTATTCAACTTTGAATATGCCTCCCGACACATCGAAGAATCTCTCGAAAAAGGCTTTCAGCTTGGCGATGACACTTTTTTTCTTCTTTCCTCTGTCATTCTCCTTGTTCTTTGAAAACAACGGGATTGGCGGCAGGATTCGGGTAATGGCCGTACCTGTTTCCTCTATTTCGCCGTTCTTGAACGATTGCGAAACAAATTCGTAAGTTTCTTTCGGTTTCAGGTTTTCTTCGCTGATTATTTTGTCCAATTGTTCCTTCTCCTGCTGTTTGACGAATTTATGCCAATCGTCGTTCACGTCCTTTCCGGGCGTAAGCTGGTCTATGAAGTCCTCTATCAGGTCTTTCTTATTGCGTAGGTCGGGGCTTGAATTGATGGCTTTCTGGATAGACAACCTTATTTCCTTGTCCTTTGTGTGGTCGCTGTGCATTTGCGCTATCAGGTAAAGGATGTAGTCGATGTTTATCTCTACCTGTTTGATAAGCTCCATTTCGAACACAATGTCATCGTTCACGTTCACAATCTCACCTTCCTTCTGTTTACGATATTTGTCATAAAGGTCAATGTAAAGGCTGTGATAGTCCTGCACATCGCGTGGGGAAAGTATCTCCATTCCTGCAAACTGGTCGAAAGTAGTAAGCAGGTTGGTTGCCTTCAGGATAGAGCCATACAGGCGGATGAATTTCTTTTCCGCGTCTTCGCCGATGATGCGCTGGCCGATGGGATAATCTTCCAACAGTTTTTCCACCAAGTCCTTATAACCCGGATTCTCCTTGCCCTTGTCGTCTTTGTAGCCGTAGTAATACTCATCAAATGTTTTCAGCAGCACAATGCCTCCGGCTTCTTTATCACCGAAAAGGGCGATGCTTTCGTTGGTGGCTTGCTCCAGATTGCGGAAACAAACGATGTTGCCGAATGTCTTAATGGAGTTTAGTATGCGGTTGGTGCGCGAATAGGCTTGCAGCAGCCCGTGCATCCGCAGGTTCTTGTCCACCCAAAGGGTATTCAGGGTGGTAGCGTCGAATCCTGTCAAAAACATGTTTACCACGATAAGCAAGTCTATCTCGCGGTTCTTCATCCGCAAGGATACATCTTTGTAATAGTTCTGGAAGCGGTCGGCACTCGTGTCATAGTTGGTCTTGAACATGGTATTGTAGTCCTCAATGGCAGATTCGAGAAAGTCGCGCGAACTTTTATCCAACCCATCGGTATTCTCCGAATTTTCATCGTCAGGCAAGCCGGTGCCGTCATCGGCTTCATTGGCTCCATAGCTGAAGATGATTGCCACTCGCAGTTGCTTGTCGGGCGGGAGTTGTAGCATCTGCCGCTTGAACTCCAAGTAATAAAGTTTGGCGGTGTCGATAGAGGATACGGCGAAGATAGAGTTAAAACCTGTCATCCGTGTTTTCTGTTTCTTTTCTTCCGCTGCCTCTCTGTTCTTTGCCGTGGCCATTTCTGCGATATTCATCAGCTTGTTGAACGTAAAAGAGCGGGCATTGCGCTTGGTCTTCTGCTCGAAGTGTTCCAATATGTAATTTACGATACGGCTGATACGCTTTGGTGCAGCCAAGGCACGCTCACGGTCGATGTTGCGTACCTGCTCATCCTTAATGTCCTCCTGTTCGCGCATGGTGCTGACATAATCCACTCGGAACGGCAGCACATTACCGTCGGCAATGGCATCCACGATGGTGTAGGTATGTAGCTGCTTGCCGAAAGCCTGTTCCGTAGTCTTAAGGTCGAACTTACCTCCAGAGCCTGCGTTCACAGGAAATATCGGGGTTCCCGTAAAACCGAACAAGTGATAACGCTTGAATTTTTTTACAATGGCTGTGTGCATATCACCGAATTGACTTCGGTGGCACTCGTCGAAGATGAACACGATGTGCTTGCCATAAACCTCATGCGTCCGGTTCTTGCCGATAAACACCGAGAGCTTCTGTATGGTAGTGATGATGATGCGCGCCTGCGGGTCTTCCAACTGGCGTTTCAAGATTGCGGTGCTGGTATTGCTGTTGGCCGCCCCTTTCTCGAAGCGGTCATATTCCTTCATCGTCTGGTAGTCCAAGTCCTTGCGGTCAACCACGAACAACACTTTGTCGATGTTTTCCATGCGGCTTGCCAAGCGTGCCGTCTTGAACGAGGTAAGCGTCTTTCCGCTACCTGTGGTATGCCACACATATCCGCCACCTTCGATGGTGCCGTATTTTTTGTAGTTGGTCGATATACGGATTTGTTGCAGGATGCTTTCCGTGGCGGCTATCTGGTAAGGGCGCATCACGAGCAACAGTTTCTCCGATGTCAGCACGCAATACTTCGTCAGGATGTTGAGCAGGGTGTGCTTGGCAAAGAACGTGGCGGTAAAGTCCACCAGGTCGATGATTACTTTGTTGTCCCTCGATGCCCAAAAGCTCGTAAACTCAAAGCTGTTACTGGTCTGCTGCTTTCCTTGCTTGTGGCTCCGTCTGCCTGCATCGGCTATGTGCGCGGCGCGGGTGGTGTTACTGTAATACTTTGTCTGGGTGCCATTGCTGATGACAAACAGTTGCACATACTCAAACAGCCCGCTGCCCGCCCAAAAGCTCTCACGGTTGTAGCGGCTGATTTGATTGAACGCCTCCTTGATGTCCACGCCCCGGCGTTTCAGCTCCACATGTACCAGCGGCAAGCCGTTAACCAGTATCGTTACGTCATAGCGGTTTTCCCTAACGCCGCCTTCGGGCGTGTATTGGTTGATGACCTGCAACGAATTATTGTGTATGTGGTCCTTGTCTATCAGGTAGATGTTCTTCACTGTGCCGTCGTCGCGTGTCAAGAGCTGGATATAGTCCTCTTGTATGAGGACTGTTTTCTCCACGATGCCATAGTTACGGTTGGCTATCTTGTCGGCAAAGAACGCCTGCCATTCCGTATTGGTAAACGTATAGTCATTTAAACACTCAAGTTGGCGGCGCAGGTTGTCTATTAGCTCCTTTTCTGTCTTGAATGGCAGATATTCGTAGCCTTGTTTTTCAAGCTGGCAGATGAAGTCACGCTCCATTTCCGCCTCGCTCTGGTATTGTGTGGACTTGCGGTAAATCGGCTCAAAGTCCGAAACTACCGTGCTTTGCGGATTCTCCGCCACCATCTTGTATTGCTCTGACATAAGTATTTTATTGCTTTAATTTTAGTCTATCGATTACAGCTACTGCCGGTGACTGTTTACCTCCTAATTTAAAACTTTTAGCTTCTGTTGTGGTATGCTCTTTACCCTCTGTGTAAAACTTATACAGTTTATACAGATCAAGTTTTTCTTCCTTCTTTTTCATTCCATCGACCCTACGAAAATACAAAATATCACCATCCACTTGGATCAATTCGTATCTATGTACACTATCTTTTTTACTATTCTTACTATGTATCACATTTTCTTTACCCGATTTTCCTTTTTCACAAAGTCGAGAAACCTGTTCCTTAAAAGTCTCATAATCTTTCATTTCAATTTGTCATTTTAGAGTTAAACGTAAGCAATTTATTTCTATAATACTCGTATTGTTCCTGCACAGCGGCTATTTCTGCCGGAAGTCCTTGGAAAAGGTCGTTTGCCAATGTCTCAAATTTGTCAAGGATATTGATAATATGTTGTTGGTCTGAAAGTGGTGGAACTGCAATCTTCATTTTTGCTAAATTGGCATTATATAACCGCTTTATTGCTCCACCTTCTGTTTTCCATTCAGCAATTTGAAAGTAATAGTAAAGAAACTTATTAAACACTTTACTCTCATCATTGCTTATCCATATTATATTTGAATCCTGAAAATAGGCAGGTTCTCCATCATATATAATAGTTCTTCCGATAGTTCCTGAAGCAGATATTAAAATTTCACCTTTTCGAGGAAACGAATAGTTCTTTTTATACTCCTCATATAACTCATTTGAAATATAAGCATCGGCTTTTTTACCAAATGTTCCTATCTTATAAAATGGTATTCCTGAATTTGAATTTGTTTGGTGCTTCATAATTCTTTTGCACATACAGATTTCGCCTATCTCACTCATCTTCATCCAAGTTACGCTTCCTGCATCAAACGTCAACAATTTATTCCTGTAATACTCATATTGTTCTTGCCGCGCTTGCAGCTCCGCTTGCAGCTCCGCTGTAAGCTCTGTGAAGTGGTCGAGAATACGGACTATCTCCTTTTGGATGGGGAGAGGGGGAATGGGGATTTCAATGTTATATATTTGTTTCTTTGATACTGCTGGAATACTACCAGTTTGTTGCTCTCCAATTAGTCGAGTTTGATTACTTTTTAAGTAACTTGAGTTCAACTTATAAATGCAACTTTTTGGGTGCGGATAATAAGCAATAA
>ERZ827181.3123-NODE-3123-length-12465-cov-2.177921_pt1 | contig 12465 bp, 10 predicted proteins | sample MGYA00519778_ERZ827181 | MGnify/ENA primary metagenome ERZ827181 (study PRJEB31778, sample SAMEA3449273) | human gut metagenome | biome: human gut; feature: human-associated habitat; material: faeces | place: United Kingdom | collected 2010/2012 ...
ACAAATGCCAAAGAGGGAGTCAAAGGCTCCGGGCGTTCCATAGAAGGATATTCCATGTATGAGGAACTCTGTAAATGTCAGGATCTGTTGGACAAGTTTGGCGGTCATCCGATGGCAGCCGGTTGCAGTATGCAGCGTGAAAACGTAGATATTTTCCGAAAGCGACTGAATGACCGTTGTACATTGACAAAAAAAGATCTACAGCCGAAAATACGCATTGATGTGCCGATGACGTTAGAATATCTGTCAGAGAAGCTGATCCATGAGTTTTCGGTTTTAGAACCCTTTGGCAAAGGGAACGAAAAGCCGGTATTTGCAGATAAAGAGCTGCGGGTGCGGGATATCAGAATTGTCGGAACGAACCGGAAATTTGTACGGATGAAGCTGGTCGATAAAACGAACCGGAGCTACCAGGCAATCTGTTTTGACGGAGATGCCTATGAGAATCAGAAATATTTAGAAGAACATAAGGAAAATCTTTCTATAGTGTATTATCCGCAGATCAATACATTTTTTGGCGAGGAACAGATAGAAGTTCTGATCACACACTTCCGTTAGAGGGGAGGAATGATAGAAGAATTCTAAAGATTTCCTTAAATTTGTCCGATATTTTTGACTTTATCAAGGTTCTATGTCAGAATGAATAAAGCAGATTTTACGAAAATGAAATGGAGGAAAAAAATGAAAAAGAATATAAAAAGAGTGATGGGTATTCTTTTAGCAGCAACTATGAGTATATCCCTTGTGATGCCTGCATTTGCATCCCAGACAAGTAATACGGATGAAGCGACTGAGGTGCAGGAACAGAATGAGCAGACAGATGCAAATGGAAGTGCAGATACTGCCAATGATACACAGACAACAGGCGGCAGTTCTGATCAGGGAACTGACGAGCAGAAGGAAAATACAGCAGACAGCACAGGAAGTTCAATGAATTCCGATACGTCAGATGTGAATGCTTCCGATACGGGAAGTTCTGACACAGACAAAAAGACTTCTGACAATGCAGCACAGGCACCGGTAGAAGGCACCGTAACACAGGATACGGAAACCAAAAAGGAACCGGTAAAGGGAGAAGTTCAGACAGAAGTTGCAGACGATAATGTCGTGGTAGAAAAACATGACAAACCCTATTTAGCACTTGGTGCAGACTTAACAGCAGAGCAGCAGGCAACCGTTCTTGGTCTGATGGGAATTGATCCGGCAAAACTTTCCGATTATGATGTGGTACAGGTAACCAATGCGATGGAGCATGAGTATTTAGACGCATATCTTCCATCCAGTACGATTGGAAGTCGAGCATTATCCTCCGTATTAATTATGGAAGGAAAAAAAGGAAGCGGAATCCAGATATCCATTAAGAATATTTCCTATTGTACAGTCGGAATGTATAAGAGTGCACTTGCAACAGCAGGACTTGAAGATGCAGAGATCATCGTAGCAGGGCCGTTCCCGATTTCCGGTACGGCAGCATTGATCGGTGCGTTAAAAGCATATTCAGAGATGACCGGAGATGAAGTGAAGGAAGACAGTCTCGATGCAGCAATGAACGAAATTGTTGTAACAGGTCAGTTAGCAGATGCGACCGGCGGAGATAAAGTGAAAGCAGAAGAGTTGATGGCATATCTGAAGCAGGAAGTCGTAAAGAATGATTTAAAAGATGATAAGAGTATCAACGAGGCGATTGAACAGGGATGTAAGGAGTTTGATGTCCAGCTGACGGATGACCAGAAAGCGAAATTATTAGATGTATTAAAGAAGATCAGTGACTTGGATTTAGACTGGAATACATTGAAAAATCAGGCATCGGATCTGTATGACAGATTAGATGAGTTAGGACTGTTGTCTAACAGCGGCATTGGAGCAAAATTAAAGAGTCTGTTCCAGTCCATTATCGATTTCTTTAAGAGCCTGTTTTAAGATGAAATAAAGAAAATAAGAAAAGAGAGAAAAAGACCGTTTTTTGATAATTGTTATCAGAAATGGTCTTTTTTAAAAAACTTAAAATAATAGCGTAAATATGGTAAAATATAGGAAAATAGGATGTAATAAAAGAATAATAAATGAAAAACAGAGGGATTGCATAATGTATGGAGAAACAAAATAAAAAAGTAATCTATGTTGGGATAGATGCATTAAAAGAATGCTTAGAAATGCTTTATGATCAGGGGTATCAGATCATACATATTTGTACGGCACCGGATGATGACTATGACCGGACGGTAGAGATTCAAAAATTTGCGGCAGATCACAGGATTCCGCTGTCCTTAGAAAGAGTGACAGTGGAGCAGATTCGGGTGTAACACTGCACAAATTGAGTGCACAATTCGATGCAGGAGATATTTTATTACAGGAGAAAATAAAAATAGAGCAGGAAGATCATCTCGTTACGCTGTTAGAAAAGATAAAAAAAGTTTCCGTAAAACTGTTATCTGAATATTTAAGCTCACCGGATGAGATCTGGGATCATGCCAGAGTACAGGGGCAGGGAGAATATTGGGAAGAGCCGGGAGATCTAGAACGTACATTTTCGTTGGATGATACCGTAGAAAAAATATCGACGACCCTGAGAGCGTTTTATGGTTATGGAAGCCTGTGTAATCTCCATGGACTGCCCATAGAGATTGTCAGAGGAAGTGTTGTAAATGATAATAGAAATGTGAATGGAAAGCTTTGTATTCCGATAAAAGAGAGGTATCTCCTCTGTGAGGAATGGAGGATTCCTTTTAGAAAGATAGAGCTGCAGGACAGAGAAAATATTGAGACAATACGAAGAAAATATCAGCCGATGTTGTCCGATTATACATTTTCACTTTTGTATTGCTGGCAGGAAGAATTAAAACTATCACTATATATAGAAGAAGAATTTTTTGTTATCCGGGGCGAAGATTATTACTTTTTCCCGATCGGAGAGCCGAACCGGGTGAAAGAGTTTATAGAAGGAAAGTATGAGTACCAAAAGGCGGATGCAGACAGTGATTATGTACTTTTGAATCAGACAATCTGTGAACTGCAGGGAAGCCGATTTTATGTTATGAAATCCTGCATTGATACGATCGGAGCCCGGTATCGGTATAAAAAGACGGTGCGTATTATTTATGTTATAAAGAACCGCCGGTATTCCAAAAGGAGCATACCACGGCGGCAATAGATAAGAGAATGGCAAGGTTTGAAGAGTGGCTTAGCAATCAGGAATGGAAGCCAAAGGTCATCACATTGTGCCGCTCTGCAATATCGGGATATCTGCCCTCAGACTACAGTCAGTATGTAGAGGAGCAGTTGTTAGAGTGTTTAGAAAGAATATATTCTATAAAAAAAGAAAAAATAGAAAGGAAAAGCTGAGATGATTCAGCAGGAGAAAAAATGGAGATCAATGTAACAAAACAGCCAGAAATACTGCAATAAAGAGAAGATCGATATGATATTGTTCAATGTTGCAAAAAGCGTTATGGAAGTATTTGAAATGACAGGCTTTGCAGATATTCTTACCATAGAGTAGAGAATGTGATAGAAAAATAAAAGATGACTTACAGAACCTAAAAAAGAGGATCGCCTAGATCCTCTTTTTTAACATCTCTAAAAACTTTTCTATCTGTAACGGTGTTCCCTGTTTTTCCTGTACGGCTAAGCGGTTCTCTTCACTGAATCCGACTAAAATATCGTGATTGGCTTCCGCTAAATAGTCCATGATACCGTCAATGTCGGACTTGATATTTTTCGGACAGTGGATATATAAATGCTTGTTTGCCGTAATGTGCAGCGTATAGGAAATGCTGAAATGATACCAGAAAAATTTGTGCAGGGTAGAATGTTTGTAAACCCAGATAATTTCCCGGATCGGTACGATCGCAATTCCGTATTTAGAAGTTTCAATAAAATAATGCTCTGTGATAAACATATCATCCGTGGCAAGCTGTGGTAATGTAGCAAGTTCTTCCTCTGCTTCGGCAAGAAGCTCCGCAGGTTTGCCAAAACGGGATAACTGTCGTACCGGTGGTGACAATAACGGAAAGCGGTAATAAATAACTAACAGGATCAGACTGATGAATGCATAGAGCATACTTGCAAAGTAGAGAAATAACAGCAGATAACTGCGAAAATTCCTACAGTCCGGTTCATTAATATAATAAGGACTTACCTTAGAAGCAATGCCGGTTTCCGTCCAGTTCAGATCTTTAGAAAGGTTGTCTAATACGTCTTTCGCAGCACGGTCACGTTTGGCAAGTCTGCCCTTGGTGTGTAAGGCAGTAATTTTTGGCAGTCCCTCTTCACTAGTGGAAGGGGAGAGCAGAACGAGGATACATTCATCACCGCGCATGGTATAGTAATAATAGCCGGTCGTAAATCCAAGACTTGTCTGTGTATAGCCGGTAAAGTAAAGATCCGTAAGCTTTGTATCAATATAAGAAACATCCTGTTTGTAAAGTTTCGTTAAGGAATCATTGCTGTCCGCCTTTTCCGGAACTACGATCTCTGAAATCGGTGAAAGGATCCAGAGTGCGAGAAGCAGGATCAGATAAATGATCGGAGAGATCATTTTGGTACGGCATACATCCTTAATGTTTTTTGTAATATAGTGTTCGTAATTTTCCATCATAAATTTTAGTATAAAGGTTGTATTTGAAATAATCAAGGAGAAACATGCGGATTGTTCGGTTGCTTTTCGTGAAAAAAATTGATACTATAAGAAGAATGGAGGACAGCCTATGAATGCGTACACAACTTTTGCCCAGGTCTATGATCTGTTTATGGATAACGTTCCCTATGAGGAATGGAGCAACTATATCGTATCGGTTTTAAAAGAATATGGAATCCATTCCGGTGTCATATGTGACCTTGGTTGTGGAACGGGAAAGATGACACGGCTTTTAGCCAAAGCCGGATATGACATGATAGGAGTCGATTTGTCGGAGGACATGCTTGCGATTGCAAGTGGGCAGAATGAAGAGGGAATCCTCTATCTCTGTCAGGATATGTGTGAGCTGGAGTTATACGGAACGGCAAAGGCGATGGTGTCTGTATGTGACAGCATTAACTATCTGTTAGAAGAGGATGAGATTGTATGGACTCTGCAAAGCGTCAACCGGTACTTAGAGCCGGGTGGAATTTTTATTTTTGACTTTAATACGGTCTATAAATATGAAACAGTTTTAGGTGATACAACCATTTGCGAAAATCGCGAAGAGGGAAGTTTTATCTGGGAAAATTATTATGATAAAGAAGAGCAGATCAATGAATATGACCTGACACTTTTTATCAGGGAAGAAGAACAGCTTTATCGAAAATTTGAAGAAACTCATTATCAGAGAGGCTATTCACTAGAGCAGATGCACACATTAGTAGAAGAAGCCGGAATGGAGTTCTTAGCAGCCTATGATGCTGAAACCAAGAAGAGTCCAACGGCAGATAGTGAGAGAATTTATATTATTGCAGGAGAGAAAGGAAAATAGTATGTCAGATTATATTGTAAGAGCAACAGCGGCAAATAACCAGATCCGGGCATTTGCCATTACATCCAAAGACCTTGTAGAGGAGGCAAGAAGAAGGCACAACACCAGTCCGGTTATTACCGCAGGTTTAGGACGATTATTAAGTGGAGCCGCAATGATGGGTGCGATGATGAAAGGCGATGATGACCTTTTAACATTGCAGATTAAATGTGGTGGTCCGGTACAGGGCTTGACCGCAACTGCCGATGCAAAAGGAAACGTCAAAGGCTATGCAGAAGTGCCGGATGTCATGCTGCCGCCAAACCCACAGGGAAAATTAGATGTCGGCGGAGCAGTAGGACTTGGAATCCTGAATGTCATCAAAGATATGGGACTCAAAGAGCCATATGCAGGGCAGGTTGCATTGCAGACCGGAGAAATTGCAGAAGATTTAACCTATTATTTTGCAACCTCCGAGCAGATACCTTCTGCGGTCGGGTTAGGAGTGTTAATGAATAAGGATAACACGGTCAGACAGGCAGGAGGTTTTATCATACAGCTTCTGCCGTTTACCGATGAAAAAATCATAGAGCAGCTAGAGAAAAAAATCACGGAAATGAAATCCGTCACCGAGATGTTAGAAGAAGGCATGACACCGGAGATGTTATTAGAAGAAATTCTTGGAGACTTCGGTTTGGAGATTACCGATACATTGCCGGCACAGTTTTCCTGCAACTGTTCTAAAGAGAGAATTACCAAGGCGTTGATTAGTATTGGCAAAAAAGACCTACAGGAAATGATTGATGATGGAGAACCGATTGAGGTCAACTGCCATTTTTGCAATACAAATTATACATTCAGTATTGATGAGTTAAAGGAGATTGCAAAGTGAAAGACGGATATATCAAAGTAGCAGCAGTCACTCCGCAGGTAACCGTTGCAGATGTCAAAGAAAATACAAGGGAAATCTTAAAAGTGATCCGTGAGGCAGCAGCCCAGAAGGCAAAAATTATTGTATTACCGGAGCTCTGTATTACCGGATACACCTGTCAGGATTTATTTTTGCAGGAAATCCTGCTTCGTGAAGCAAAGGATGCACTGATAGAGATCAGTAATCAGACAAAAGGAATTGATGCGTTGATTTTTCTGGGAATACCGTTGGAGTATCACGGAAAGCTCTATAATACGGCAGCAATTTTAAATCATGGAAAAATCCTTGGCATTGTGCCAAAACGTTATATTCCAAACTATAACGAATTTTATGAAGTACGTCATTTTACAAAAGGTATGGAAGAGCCGGTGGCGGTACGTTTGAATCAGGAGATTACCGTTCCGATGGGAATGAATCTGCTCTTTTGCTGTGAAGAAATACCGGAATTGAAAGTGGCAGCAGAAATCTGTGAGGATTTGTGGACGATGCAGCCACCAAGCATTGCGCATGCACAGGCAGGGGCAGTCTTGATCGCCAATCTGTCAGCGTCCGATGAAGTGACGGGAAAAGAAGCCTATCGCAGGGAATTAGTCAAAGGACAGTCTGCAAGACTGTTGTGCGGCTATATTTATGCAAGTGCCGGAGAGGGAGAGTCTACGCAGGATGTGGTATATTCCGGTCATGATCTGATCGCAGAGAACGGAGTGGTATTAGCAGAGTCCGAGCGTTTTACCAAAGGAATCCTCTACTCGGAAATCGATGTAAAAAAACTTACCTCAGAACGCAGACGGATGAGTACGTTTGAAACAACAGATAAAAGATATCAGGAAATTTATTTTTCTTTAGAACAGGAAGAAACAAAGATAACACGCTATATAGACCCGATGCCATTTGTGCCGGGAAGTAAGGCAGACCGTGAAAAACGTTGTGAGGAAATTTTGATGATACAGGCACACGGACTGAAAAAGCGTCTGGCGCATACCCATGCAAAGAGTGCGGTTGTCGGAATTTCGGGAGGACTGGATTCTACGTTGGCGCTTCTTGTTACAGTCAAAGCCTTTGATTTACTTGGAATCCCAAGAGAACAGATTGCAGCGGTCACGATGCCGGGGTTTGGAACAACCGACCGGACTTATGACAATGCGGTGCATCTGATCCGGGAATTAGGAGCAGAGTTCATCGAAGTTCCGATTGCCGATGCAGTCCGCCTGCATTTTCGTGATATCGGGCATGAAGAAAATATCCATGATGTGACTTACGAAAATTCACAGGCAAGAGAGCGAACCCAGATTTTAATGGACATTGCCAATAAAAAAGGCGGTCTGGTAATCGGAACGGGAGATTTGTCGGAGTTAGCACTTGGATGGGCAACTTATAATGGAGATCATATGAGCATGTATGCAGTCAATGCTTCTGTACCAAAGACGCTGGTGCGCCATCTGGTGCGTTACTATGCCGATACCTGTGGAAGTGACAGACTTGCAGCAGTACTTTATGATGTGTTGGACACACCGGTCAGTCCGGAACTTCTTCCGCCGGAGGACGGTAAGATTTCACAGAAGACCGAGGACATTGTAGGACCTTACGAACTGCATGACTTTTTCCTGTACCATATGTTAAGGTCAGGATATTCCCCGGCAAAAATTTACCGGATCGCAAAGATCGCATTTGCAGATGTCTACGATGAGGAGACCATTTTGAAGTGGTTAAAGATATTTACAAGAAGATTTTTTGCCCAGCATTTCAAGCGTTCCTGTCTGCCGGATGGTCCAAAGGTCGGAACGGTAGCAGTTTCACCGAGAGGAGATTTGCGGATGCCGAGTGATGCTTCGGCACAGATATGGTTAGAAGAATTAGAGGAATTATAAAAAAATAGAAATCGTGTTGCCTTGGCTTCACGATTTCTTTTTTTGATATTTGATATTTTTATTTCAGATATGATTATGATGGATCATCCCTAAATATGATGGAACTGTTTTTCATAGGATTCCTCAGCAGCAGGAGATTTCATATAAATCAAACAGAAGAAAATACCTGCCATTGCAAATGCGGTAATCACATCAAAAAAGGAATGTTGTTTTAAAAACATCGTCGATAAAATGATGCTGACACATAACAGTAAGGAAACAAATTTTGTCTTCTTCTTTTCACGGAAACATTCACTCTTCATCACGGCAATATGGACACCTAAGGAGTTGTAAACATGAATACTCGGAAAGAGATTCGTCGGTGTATCGGTAGCATAAAGCCATGCAACTGCCTGTGTGAAAATGTTGTCATGTGCAAAACTTTCCGGTCTGAGCGTGTGTCCGTTAGGATAAATGGTAGAGACAACTAAAAAAATGGTCATTCCGGCAGCTAAAAAGCCACACAGCCGGTAAAAATCATGTTTGTTCTTAAAAAAGAAGTAGGCAACTGCCGCTGCAACGTAGCCAAACCATAAAAAATATGGAATGACAAAATATTCAATAAAAGGAATGGAATCGTCAATTGCCATATGTATAATATGAAAATCGTTTGTTACATTTTTTTCTAAATAAGTAAACCATGGGAAATAAATCAGACCATATAAGAATACCCATATATGACTGTATTTCACCAAAAAGTTCCGAATATATTTCAAGAGTATCACCTCGTGTCTATTCTATGTTTTTAAAATTTCATTATTACCTGTGGATTATAGCACAGAGAAAATGAAAGAACAATGTGCGAAAATGGATTTTCACAAAAAATTAAGAAATTACAAGTTCTTAAAAAAATGTTACAATTTAACGAAAAAGTTGACATCAAAGGCGAAGATAATATAATACAATATAGGGTAACTGCAAAAGTTAAAGTAAGTGAGGATAAAAAATTGAATTCTGGAAATGAACAAGGAAACAAAAAAATATCAAAAAAAGGAACGATTATCGCAGCTTCCGTCGTAGGAGCGCTGGTAGTCATTTATCTTGCAGGAAGCATTTTCTTTCAGTCACACTATCTGCCAAGGACAGTGATCAACGGAATCTCCTGTACCGGAAAAAATGCGGATGGCGTAAAAGATGCGATCACGTCAGAGGTTAAGAATTATAAGCTGACGATCCAGGAGAGAGGAAAAAAGAGCGAAACAATTACCGGAAAGGATGTCAGTATTTCCGTAGAGTTTGATGATACGCTTCAGAAGATTTTAAAGAAGCAGAACGGGTTTAAGTGGGTAGTTACTTTATTTTCCCCGGAAGTCTATGAATCGAAATCCATTGTAAGCTATGATGAGAATGCATTAAAGCAGCAGATGAATCAGTTGTCCTGCATGAACAAGGACAAGATGAAGCCGCCGGTGGATGCAACCTTAAAGGAAGATAAAAAAGACGGTTATGTCATTGTCAAAGAAGATTTAGGTACAACGGTAGATGAAGAGGTATTTTGGAAAAAACTTCAGGATTCCGTACTGAATTTGCAGTCAGAGCTTTCCATGGACAAGGAAAAATGCTATGTGGCTCCAAAGGTAAAAGAGAATTCTAAGACATTAAAGAAGACCTTAGCAAAGATGAAATCCTTAAAGGATGTAAAGATTACATATACGTTTGGGGATAAGCAGGAAGTGTTAGACGGAACGGAAATCTGCAAGTGGATGAAGTTTGAAGAGGGCAAGGCAGTTGTGGATGATGAGCAGGCACTTGCTTATGTCAAGAGTCTTGGTTCTAAATATAATACCGTTTATAAACCAAAGACTTTAAAGACTTCCTGGGGCAGCACCGTACAGATATCAAACGGAAGTTATGGCTGGAAGATCAGCAACGATAAAGAATTAGAACAGTTGAAAAAAGATATTGATGCAGGCAAGGATGTAACAAGAGATCCTGTCTATGCGCAGACCGCAAACAGCCATGGCGAAAATGATTATGGTGATACTTATGTTGAGATCAACCTGACAGCACAGCATCTGTATTTTTATAAAAATGGTAATCTTGTAGTAGATTCCGATTTTGTATCAGGAAATATCTCAAAAGGAAACGGTACTCCGGTTGGAGCTTATCCGGTTACCTATACAGAGCGTAATGCAACCTTAAAGGGAGAAAACTATTCTTCTGATGTAAGTTTCTGGATGCCGTATTGCGGCAATGTCGGAATGCATGATGCTTCCTGGAGAAGTACCTTTGGCGGAAACATCTATAAGAGAAACGGTTCTCACGGATGTGTCAACTTACCATATGCAGCAGCAAAGACCATTTTTGAAAATATTGCAGCAGGTTATCCGGTCTTAGTATATGAATTACCTGGAACCGAGAGCCCGAAAGCGATCGCCATGGATCAGGGTGCATCGGTTGTGGATGCGATCAACGGTATCGGAGAGGTATCCTTAGGCAGTGAAGGTGCGATCACCAATGCAAGAAATGCTTATAACGGACTTTCCGAGGAAGCAAAAAGCTATGTAAGTAATTACAGTACCTTAGAGGCAGCAGAAGCAGCCTATGCAGGATTAGTCAGCCAGGAGGCAGAGAATCAGGCAAATAATGAGGCACAGGGACAAGCTAATGGTGTTATTGACCTGATCGGTCAGATCGGCAAAGTAACAACAGGCAGTGGAGATGCGATCAAAAGAGCAAGAGATGCCTATAATGCACTTTCCGACAGAGCGAAAGCCATGGTATCAAACTATGACACATTAACGGCAGCAGAGGAAGAGTTTAAATCTTTGTCTGAATCATAAAAATATATGGAAAATATAATACCTCTGAAGTGGATGGATGAAATAGAAAAATCTGTTGCTTTGGAGGTGTTTTTTACTTTACTTTACTAAAGAGTTGTAGTAGAGTTATTTTTAGAAATGTCAGGAAAGGTGGGAGCATTTTGGTTTCAAAAAAGATAGCACAGGCATTGGCGGGAAGTTCTGTGATCCGTGCAATGTTTAATGAAGGAAAAGAAATGGCAGCACGTTATGGTGCTGAGAACGTATATGATTTCAGTCTCGGAAATCCGGCAACTCCGGCACCGGAGTCGGTCAACCGCTCGATCAAAGAGATCGTGAATGAGATGGACCCGTTAGAGTTACATGGCTATATGTCAAATTCCGGATATGAAGATGTCAGAAGGGCAATGGCAGAGAATCTGAACCGGAGATTCCAGACTTCCTTTGATGCACATAATATCATTATGACGGTGGGGGCAGCAGGCGGTCTGAACATTATCTTTAAGACACTGTTAGACCCGGAGGATGAAGTCATCGTCTTTGCCCCTTATTTTGGAGAATATAAGTCTTATGCAGCAAATTTTGATGCAAAGATCGTAGAGGTAGAACCTGATTTTGCAAGTTTTCAGCCTGATTTAGAAAAATTTGCAGGAAAGATCACGGCTAAGACGAAGATCGTGTTAGTCAATACACCAAATAATCCGACCGGTGTGGTCTATACGGAAGAGACACTGCAGGAAATGGCAGAGATTTTAAGAAAAAAGGAGCAGGAATTTAAAACGGACATTTACTTAGTGTCAGATGAACCATACCGTGAGTTAGTCTATGATGACGTAAAAGAAATATTTTTAACAAAGTATTATCACAATACGATCGTGGGATATTCTTACAGTAAGTCTCTGTCCCTTCCGGGAGAAAGAATCGGCTATCTGGTAATCCCGGACGAAGTGACAGACAGTGAGGATATTAAGTCTGCCGCTAATGTGGCTACCAGAATCCTGGGATTTGTCAATGCGCCTACTCTGCAGCAAAAGCTGGTTGCAAAATGTATCAATGAGAAGACAGATCTGTCCTTTTATAACCGGAACAGGGAAGCGCTTTATGATGGATTAAGAGAATGTGGCTTTGAGTGTATCAAGCCGGAGGGAGCTTTCTATCTGTTTGTGAAGTCTCCGGTGGAAGATGAGAAACAGTTCTGTGCGGATGCGAAAGAACTCCACATCCTGATGGTGCCGGGAAGCTCCTTTGCCTGCCCGGGATATGTGCGTCTGGCATACTGTGTTTCCTACGAGACCATCATGAATTCACTGCCGAAGTTTAAGGAACTGGCAAAAAAATATTTTTAGATAAGGAAAGACCGATGAAGGCATTTGAGAAAAATATCCGAAAAGTAGAGCCCTATGTGCCGGGCGAGCAACCGCAGGAACGGGTGATCA
>ERZ827181.3127-NODE-3127-length-12448-cov-4.570725_pt1 | contig 12448 bp, 14 predicted proteins | sample MGYA00519778_ERZ827181 | MGnify/ENA primary metagenome ERZ827181 (study PRJEB31778, sample SAMEA3449273) | human gut metagenome | biome: human gut; feature: human-associated habitat; material: faeces | place: United Kingdom | collected 2010/2012 ...
GATACGTAGCGCCGATGCTTTCCGCCGCCGTCACAGCCTCCATCTCCGGCACCAGCGTCTCTGCTACATATTTCTTTATATCCTCTCCCGCTTTATCGAATACCTCTTTTAATGCCTTTGGCTCTAGCTGCGGCCTGTCAGCTAACTTTTGTATATTTTCAACGTCAGAAGTAAACTTTGTAAATGCCATTCTTGCCACCTACTTAAAATAACCACCAGTAAATATTTCCATCGTAATTGAGTAAATACCACCTGGGCGATTGAGTTCATCACCATAAAACATGATTTGTTTTTTGATGAATCTTTTTTTCTTTGTGACAAAAGCCACATTGTTTTGATCTAGAGTATTGAAATTCATATCTGAAAAATCAAGGTCATTAAAGTCAAAATAACCACCATCTACGCGAGCAAAATCTTTCCAAAAATCCTTATTTGTTCTGCATTTCCCCTTTATATATGAACGTGTCATTGATTTCAATTCTAAAACATTGCCGCGCTTATTGTCCTTTTTGACATGGTTGCTATCTCCAAAATTGTCAAACGGGGTTGTCCAGCACCAAAAGATCGGTTTCCCGTCATCGTTATAAGCAGCAGAAAAAAGTTCTCCGCTACTCCCTGTTTTTTGGTCGGTATTGAATTTACACAGTACCCCGCTTTCCGTTCCAAAATATAGCGCATCCTGGTACACCATTAGAGATGTAGCGGGTTTGAACACTTCTCCCTCATACACGCCGATATTCTCCCAAAAAAACCACTCATATTCCACGACGTCTGTTGCATATTGCTTATATCGTTGCCTGCTATCTGCAAGGTAGATTCGTCCATTAACCAAACATAATAGGTATCCTCGCCATTCCTTAAGAACGCTCGTGTTTAACCCCTCTTCATTGACAAGCTTTCCATCTACCAAGGAGGATCTATGCTCAATGCTTCTCTCCAACCCCACATTCATCTTTCCGATTGCTTGCAAACCTAGCGAGCTGATAAACACGGGGTCATCCAAAAAATTACAGTATCCACGTTTCGAGATGCATCCACTTCCCGCTAATCCGTCTTTTGCTGGATACGTTTTTACGTTGTAGTCCACGCCGGTATCATTCGGCTCATGCAAAAATACCGTTGGTTCCTGTTGGCTACTATCCTTCAATGTCGCCAACGCATCGTTGATACGCATAAATCCCATAACATTGGTGTTTTCTGTCCCCACCTGTTCATAGGTCAATTCACCGAAATATGTAGGATCGTTGAGTTGTGAAAAATAGATTGTATTGGGAGTATCAGGATTCCCCGCTAAAAAAATACGGTTGTCAAACACAGTGGCAACCGTACAATGTAGAATACTAGGGGCATATTTTTCTACTGTTTTTGAAGCTGTAATGACTACGTTATCTTGACCTGCCGTATCCGGTACGGGCGGGGCTGTATTAAATGTTATCTTCCCCTCTTCGCGATTTACCGTAAAATCCACACCTTCAGTTTTTTCCTCTCCGTTTACCGTAGCTTTGACAGGGGCAGCGTCAATATCTTTCACGGACAAATAGTAGTCTCTTTTTCCCTCTTCCGCCAAAAAAGAGTTTTTGAATGTGGGCTGTAGGCGATTAACCTGCTGGTATTGCTGACCCCCGCCTAGTGGTGGACGTCCTGTATAAGTTGTAGGAATAAATGCAGCTTCTGTTACATTTTTAACTGTTTCACCATCGTAGACAAGATAATTTTCCCCATCTATAATATAAAGGCTTTCCTCGAATACAAGCATAAAGGAAAAATCATTATTCATACCGTTGTATAGCTCTACAATATCTCCTTCCTCTTCAGCCTTTTCAGGATAATTAGACCATAAAAACAATTTTTCTCCCACATGGAAAATAGGCTTTGTACTACGTCCTTGTTCTGTCTTTATCTCAAAAAAATTATACCCATATACGATGGAATCTTCTTGATTCGGAAACTCGATCATTCTCCGGAATCCTGGTCGCGTCTCAACGCATTGACCTAGTTCTACGCTATAATTCTTATACATGTTGATGCTGTTTGGGCTACGTTTCAAGCTAACCTTGGAAGAGTCAGAAGAAAAATCCACGCCGGTAAATCCATTGTAAACCCTTGTTCTTGGCGATAACGCCGTCCGTTTAGATGGGTTTTGCAACTGTACCATATAATCTCCCTCCTAAATTCTGATACCGCCCACAAAAGATATTCCTGCGTATGAAGCTGGACTCAAACTCGCTACTAAATTATTAAATTTTACCTCAAAGGCTGTATAATCAGCGCTTGGGTCTGTCTTTAACAAGTCAGACACGACCGCATATGGTAGCACCTGTTGTGCATCTTGAGTTAATTCGAATTCATAATCATCTGGAGTGTCATCTGTAATTTCCGTTGGATAAGCATAATAATCAACGCGAATTGTCTGCGCAGTTTGATCCGTAATCATTAGCTTTGGCTCATGAAACTCAACCTGACCATATCCATTTCCTTGTGCGTCTCTCACAAGGAATGCTTGGTAAAAGTCTTTTGGCAAATCATATTCATTGAAGATAGTATCGCTTTGTGGATGCTCAATGATAAAATACTTTTCAAGCGGCTTTATTGTACAAACAAAAATCTGTGCAGCTTGAAACATTGAGTTCAGTTTTGCCAGTGTCTCTTCATCGTCTGTGGGGGGAGTATCAACCATATACTCATCCATTAGCTTCATTGCCATAGCCTTGGCCTGTCCTAGCGTCATTTCATCTCTCTCCATTCTTCCGGGAGTTGCACCCGGTGTGCTCTTAGAATGATAAAAGGGGCATATGCCCCTTTATGCTAGCTCCATCGCGGCTACTTTGATATTTGCATCTTCTCCCTTGATCCAAAGCTTCCCCTTATAAGTACCACCAACCTGTTTATACTTGCCGGAATCTAGCACAATGGCCATTTTAGAAGACTGCGCGATGCTGAGTACCAAATCTCCCATGCCTTGCAATCCACCTCCATTGACTACCGTAGCACTTTTAGCAGCCGCTGAATCTGCATTTTCCACAATGAGCAATAGTTTACCGTCTGCACAATTCCAATCCACAGCTGCACCATCCGCTGTATCCACCGCTGCCGTAGTCGGGATTGCAACTACTTTTTCCTTTTCAACTCTCGTTACCGTAATCTCTGTTGCTGCCATTATGTTTCTCCTTACGCGTATGCTGTCACTTCCAGGGTAACCAGTTCCTTCGGGCGCACCAGCTTTGAACCATAAACATTTAAGCCTTTCACTGCATCCGCGAAAAGATCTTCCGGCGAATAAGCTTTTACTTCATTGATCTGGTTTGCGTGTGCAATGGCACGCTTTGTCATCACATAGATAATCTCTTTGGAAGAGCTGGTATGAATGTTATTGGTTAGGTAGATGGAAATCCCAGACGTTTTTCCCTTAAAGCCGTTGGTAGCTGTGTTCATATTATCCGTTTCCAGATTTTCTACATCCTGTTCAATTTTCTCCAGATAGTCGGGAGAAACCACGGCTACGATTTCACTCCCCTGTTTTACCCCTGCCTTATAAAGTTTGGTTTTTGCTTTCTGTAAAAAAGACCGTGCATTTTCCTTGGTACAGCTGTCCACTGCAATTTTTTGGCCAGCCTGCACATCCTTATAAACATCTTTAGCAATGTCCAGGTCTTCAGCTGCTGAGAGCGACTCGGAGCATTCCGCGAGAATCTGCGTCATCAAGTCTTTCGGAGAAGCCTGTCTCTTGTCAATATCATCAATCAAAACATTAAAATATTTTGCATGGTTGATAACCAGAGGAATCGTGGTATCCGTCAGTGCTTCCGGGCCGGTAATTGAAGTACCGTCATAATCGCCAATCGTCGGCGATCCGATCCCCAGAATGTGTACGGTATCGCCTTTCTTCTTCAGCTCACCTTCCCATTCTCGGTTACATAGTTTGGCCATAACCAGCATTTTTTCGTTTTCTCTTTGTACCTTTTCCGCCCATAGTTCAGGGATAAAATTTGTATATGCCATTTTTCTCTCCTTTTACCATTTTTTTCTTGAACGCTCTATTGCGTCAAAGTTCTTTCTAATTTCATCTCGGCTCATAGCCGCGACTTGATCCTTGGTGAAAAATAAATCGTTTGTTTTTCCAGAGCCTTTTACACTGCCTGTTGACTTTGGTGCTCTAGGCATTTCGCCGTTTACCTTTTTAAAATCAGTATAAATTTCCGTAATTGGCACATCGGCTCTATATCGTGCTGCAAATGCTTGGAAATTTTTATTCCCTAGCACCTCTGTAGCATTGACGCCTTGCTTTTCCAGTTCTTTGGCGGCAAAATATTTAGATGCAAAGTCCGCTAGGTCTTTTGCCCTGGCAATTTCACGAAAGTCCTGGGGCGGCGATGCTTGGTACATATCCAGCTTTTCTAATACATAATCAATTCCAAGCTCTATATCATCTTGCGCATCTGCCTCGCCCAGGATTGTTTGCTCTCTCTGCTGCAAACCAGGCTTTTGTGGTTCGATTTTTACTCCATTTTGTTCAAACATCTGCAAAAGCATAGTATTGAGCTGTTTTGGGTCTGTAACGTCTATCCCAGCGCCTTGTCGGATGATGTCTGCCATTTGCAGGTAATCTGCGTACTGTGCTTCCGCATTCCGCTTCCCGCGCTCTCTTTCCTTTTGCGCGATACGGTTTAGCTCTGCCTGCATCTGTTCCTGGGTATACATGGGAGGTTGTGGTTCTTCAACTACCTCCTCAGTATCCGTTGTAATCTCTTGCGAATCTGTGGACTCCTGATCCTCTACGTCTTCTACGCGATCCGATTCTATCTCTACAGATTCTACATTCGCCAGTTCTTGTTCCATATTCCCCTCCGTTTTATGTCCGTCGACAAATTCCGCTTACAGCCCGTCGGCTCCGTTTTATGCCCGTCGGCCATAAAAAAAGCGCTTATGCGCTCATTCCATCATGTGTGGGTCTATTTGCAATAGTTCGTCGTCTGTTAACCCCGGAAATTGTTCTCTCATTTTCGCCAATAGAAGTTGTTCACTAATTCCCGGTCCATCTTCTAATGCCATAGGATCCTGTGACTCCGTGAGAGTATCGATTGGTGTATTTTGTCCTGACTCATCCATAGGCAAATCAATACTCTCTAACGGTAACTCTTCTGTCATTTGCTCACTCGCTAACGGCTCTTGCTGTTCCATCATCATTTGTTGCTGTTGTTTCCTTCGCTCTATGATCTGTAATAATTTGTACTTAGGACTTGTTGCATCCGTTGGAAGAGCTTCCACATATTCATCGAATGTAATCTGTCCTTGCAACAAAAAGTTTTCCAAAGTAGATTCTTGTGCTTGTTTGTTGTATGGGTTAGCCGGAGAAACATTCACTACAACATTTACTTTCATCCTCTGCATCATCTCGTAGGGAATAATTTCTACTGTTTCGGCAACAACATTTCCCAGTTCATCCACTTCCTCTGAAACAACCAGCTTCCCTTCTGGGTAATAAGCAGTCCACATATCAAACCACACGCGGCCTATATCCTCTACAAACTGCTTGAACTTCGCTACCTGCCTGGACATCGGCGCTTGCGCTGCATCCCTTACCGCCAAAATTGCTTGTCCAGACGCTTTGGACGGATCTATATTGCCCAACGCTGCATCGCTGGCCCCTGCGAGCTCTTGAGATACATTTCTGATTTCATCTGTTAGGTTCCTGGCATCCGGGTTGTAGGTAGAGGGGTTCAAGTATCCTATCTTTTGCATTACATCGCTTACGTTGATTCCATCAATAGCAATCGCTACACCCATTTTGGTAATATCTTCTGCATTGGCGATAATGCTCTTGTCATAGATCATTTTGGGGTAAGCCGTTTGGCCAATCGTAATGGCCCTGCGAATCAAGTTTTTATTTTCCTCGATCTGGTTGTCGATTAGGTATTTAACTTCCCCGTCACCGCGAATCGAACCCTTGATATTTTCCCATGTCATATGCACAATAGGATAATTTGTATGTCCCTGGTCTGTTGGCTCTTGTATAATGACATTTCTCGTAGATTTTTGGCTCCAAACTGTTTTTCTTCCAGCTTTGTCTGCCTTTTTGTACAATTCCAATAGTACAATACACTTTCCATCTTCTTCACTATCGTTCACTTCATACTTAGCGGCATCGCCAGATTGCTCCTCAGTTTCATTGTCTGATACAATTTCTCGGATCTTATCTTCCGAAACACCATTTGCCCTGGCCTCTTCTCTAACAGATTCCACCGTTCGCCGAAAAGCAATAATGATATAAGGTTGAGATTCAACATCAGGGTCATTCTCGTCACCAAAATACACATTTGTCGTGTCCACCTGTTCGCATTCAATTTCATAATCTCCTTTATAGAAATATAGAATTTGATCTCCAGACACACAGGCATTCAACACACTATCCCACATTACCGTATTCATTTTATTTAATTCCCACAGTTTTTTGGTATAGCCGTTGAGCTTTTCGCAAACTTCTCTGACGTTTTGCACAAACTCACTGTTCATAATATCCTCGCCCTCTGCCTGCATAGCGTACAGATTAGGCGTATAAGAAATCTCCATCATGTTTTGGGCGATAGAAGCTACTTTATAAAGCACGATGGGTTTTATAAAATTAAATCGAACAGCCGCAGCGCCACCAAGTTTTGCGCCTCGCCACTGATCTCCAGCATAAAATCGCCAGTTTTTATCTGTCTGTTCATATAGATTTTGGGATCGGTTATACTCTTTCCCTTTTTCGTACCGATTCCATACCTTTGTCGTTTTATCTGTCATCTGTTACCGCCTTTTGACCGATCTCACTGCCGTTATAAGCGTCGATATTTGCAAACACCTGGTTCATTGTCTCTATATGCCTATCCGACATGAAGTCTTCTTTTTCCCTCCGTCCTACCTGTACACCTTTTCTGTACCATACGAATGAACATAAAAATAGACCTGTCATAGCCATTAAAAACACAAGGATTGTCATACGATCTGCACCTCCATTCCATAGCCAAGTGAGTTTCCCTTTTCTTTTCGTTTTCCATAAAAGCCTTCATATCGTTCTCTTTTTTCTCTCTTTGTTACGGCGGGTAATGAAGGACGGCTGGCAACAAAATACCGAATCGCATCCGGGCCATGCGTAAACTGGTGAGGTTCGTCGGCACAGTCATTCGGATTCTTTTTATCGAATTGAAGCTGTGGAATTGATTCAATTAAATTTGGACAGTTTTGAAAAATTCTAAGCTTCGCGGCTGGTTTCCCCTCTTCATCTTCGCATGGTTTCAACCATTCATGGAGATTATACCAACCTTGTACCCTATCGTTATTTGCCTTAATCAAAAAAACGCCACAGTCCCAAAATAGTTCTGCCGCGCTTTTCCCGCTGTCCTGCCTCCGATTCCAAAGATCAGGGGGAGCGATATAATGTTCAATTCTTTCGTCAAAGGTATTCAATCTCAACTCCCTTGCCGCATCAGAGATAATCATTCCCTTCTGGTACACCTCTCGGTATACATACGCAAAGCCGTTGTAGTCCACGGCGATCCAATAACAAGCAAACATATCAAGGCCATAATCTATTGTTACATATCTCTTCCAACTATCTGGAATCGAAAATGGACGCATAACGTGGATTTCTGGGTTGAACTCTGTAAAATACCTTCCCTCCAATAAGTTCCATTCCCCGTACAAATGGGCTCGCCGCATACCTTCCGGCAACGCTTTTAGATTTTCCACATACTCCGGGTTCTTCTCCATAAGCACCTTATTATCAAAGACTGTTGCCTGAATAAATTCATAATCATCTGGATTTTCAGCCCCACGGAAATCCCTGTCAACAAACAATCTCTTAAACCAAGCATGACCTACATTGCCGGGGTTGGAAGTGTAATACATCCTGGGAGTAAAATCATCCCTTGTAGATCGATTGGCCGTAATAAAAAAGTCCTTTTGTGTTTCTGTAAAGTGTGTTGCCTCTTCCAGCCCTATCACATCATACTCTTGGCCTTGATACTGGTATACATCACTCTCTGAGTCACAGTATCCAAGTCGGATCCTGCTCCCGTTTGGAAATACAAATGCCTTTTCATCTGACTTGTATTTGGCATACCCGTTTAGTTCTTCCTGTAAAGGCAACTGATGGTTTTCTCTAAGCTCTGGCAGAGTTCGGCGCAAAAGCAACAATTTCAAACCAGGGTATCTCATAGCAAGCATTACAAACTTTCTGCGCATGGCCCAACTCTTCCCACCGCCACGAGCACCGCCATATGCTATATGCCTCTTTGTGCTTTTGAAAAATTGTATTTGCTTTTCGTTTGGCGTCTCTGTTTCCAGGCGCTCAAAAATCGGTGCAGACATTGGGACTCCTTTTTTGTGAGAAAATTTTATTTGTTGCAATGCAAGGGACTCTATTTTAGGGCCTTTTTTGGGAGTGGGAATGGTGTGGGGATACCCGCAAAATCACACTACAACACCCCATGCGTTTGCCCTTTAAGCCCTATTTGGGGGAAAGCTATCCGCCCCCATACCCTCGCCCCGTTGCGCCCGTGGACGTGCTGTGCCTGTGAGGTGGGAGGGGGGATGTACACACGCGCCCGCCCGTTAGCTATCCAATACCGCACAAGTCAAAGGAGGAGAGAGAAGCAGTACGGAAGTATCTGTATAAATACACGATGCACAAAATATGCAAATAATATGCGTACATCCCCGCAAAAACGCTGCATAACGATGTATATTCGGCACTGTTTATGTATAATTATTTATTTCTCGCCTATACTTTTCGCCAAACTTTAGTTTTGCGCATAGTTAGCACTACTTACTCCAGTCCTCCAGATCTCCCGAAAAATGTATTTCTAGCGGCGCTCCATCCCTTGTGGAAAGTACCGCATTTAAGTCTGGTTTATATCCACCACGGTCAAGGATATCTTTCGCAGCGTTCAACCTATCCCGTGGGGCCGCATCGGGGTTCCTCATTATTTCTACTACGGTTTTGACCGCGTTCTGCGCGTCTATCGCAAATCTCCGTTGTATCTCCTTGACAATGCCATCCTCAAACTCCTGGATAGCCGCGCGCACTTCTGGGACTCGCATAGTCTCTCCCGCTCGCTGGCTGGCACTTCTTCTGCTGTAGCCTGCTACAACTGCACAGCTTGACAGGTTTGGAGTCCTTCCCTCTTTGTATTGCCTTATATATTCATTTACAAAAGCTCTTTGCCTTGGGGTAAGTGTTCCCCTTCGTTTTTTTGGCATTTATATCACCTCCTATATACGTCTAGCATGTTTTCCCCTTCATTTTGTTTATCCGTCGCGCATCTATATTGCCATAATAAAAAAGCACCCCTCTAGGCGCTCCGAAAAAAATTTAAAAAACTTTTCAAAAAAGGAATTGACAGGGATATATACCCCATGATAATATATAGCCACGGTAAGGCAAGCGGCCTTGGTCAAACCCCCAAGGGGGTGAGGTCATGAGTGAGGTAATAGCTCTCATGGTTATAGTCTTCTTGATTATAGTTACCATTAAAGAGAAATAGCCGCACCTAGTGGCACGGCGTATCCTCAAGCTCAAAACTTGATTTTTCGGGTGCGACCGTAGCGCTGGCCGCTTCCTTGCCCCATTATATCACGTGCCGGAGGTGGTTGCAATCCCCACAAAAAACGCAAGGCGTTACCTGCTTGTTTTCAACAAAAACACAGAAACAGACCAAAAAGTAATAAAAAAACTAGATTCCGTTACCAGCAAATGCGACTATATCCGAAAACTTGTATTACAGGATATAGAAAAAAACAAATAACAAAGCCCCGGCGGTGTTGGCGCACCATGTGCCGAGGCAGTACCCCAGAACAAGCACGAACCGGGAGACCATTTATATTTTACTCTATGGCCTCCCAAAAATCAAATTTTAGGAGGCATTTATTATGACTTATTTCAACAATATCAACAACTTGGACGAACTCAAAGCCGCATATCGCAGACTCGCTATGAAGAATCACCCCGACCACGGCGGCAGCGTAGAAATCATGCAGCAAATCAACGCAGAACATGACGCATTGTTTGAAACTCTAAAGAAAAAGCACAACGCAAGCGCAGACGAATACCACCAAACCACAGAAACCCCGGAAGAGTTCCGCGAAATCATTATGAAACTAATCATCATTCCCGACCTTGACATTGAATTGTGCGGTTCTTGGCTCTGGATCGGGGGAAATACCCGCGAACATAAAGAGGAGTTAAAAGCCCTTAGCTGCCGTTGGAGCAAGAACAAAAAGCTATGGTATTGGCATCACGCCGAAGAGGGGCGTAAATGGCGCCGTGGCACTTACTCTATGAACGAGATCCGCACAAAGTACGGTTCCCAAACCTTCCGCGGACAGTCGGAAGAGAGCAACTATACCAGAATAGGGGCCACGGCGTAAGCCGTCCCCCGATCCACTGGAGGCTTTGCCATGTACACATCACCATACAAAGACTGGTTCAACACTCGCAATGAGCATCAAGAAAACATTTATTTTTACGCAACCAACCCAAAAAGTATGGACACGTCTGGATTGTTGGCAGCAGACAAAAGAGCCAAAAACGAAATTGAAGAACTTGAGTTTCTTATTCGCCAGGTGAAAGAATATCGAACCGCGCTTTCAAAGCGATATAACGAAATCCAATCGATGGAATACACCCTGGAATTGTCGTTACAGCGTAAGTCCAGCTGGCGCGGAGATAAAAAAATATATAATATCTCCATTGATCGCATATTTTCTGACGGCTTCCGCGAAAGCATAATAAAAGAAACATACGAAGGCCGAGAACGTCACAAAGCAATTAAGCGCTTCAAAGAACTGCAAAAAGCACACCCCGGCATCAATGCCATTGTAGATATAGAAAAAAAGAGCTGGGAAAAATAAGGGCAATATGCCTTTATTTTTTTGCACATATTCACCCACCGCTGGCGGCTCATCGCCTGCGCATGCCATCCCCTGAACCGGCGCAACTATTACTTTTTCCGGCCATCCAAAAATAAAAAAACAACCGCATTTCTGCGGTTGTTAATAAAAAGAGTGACTGAGGAGGGGCTTCCCGACTTCTTTTCACATTACCATTTTACTGTATTATTTTTGGCTTTTTTGGCTTTTTTCAAAATCCACAAACTTTTTACGTACCCAGCTTGGATCGTATCCAGTTCTATACCCAATTGCCTGCCAAGATAGACCATCCATGCAGCGCATCCTTACAATCTGCCGCATTTTACTGTCTTCTATTCCCATGATAATGTCTTCAATCTCCAATCTTTTTAGCTCGGCGATCCTCTTTTGCATCTCTAACTTTTTTAGCCTAGTTGAGTTTATCCCCTCTATTATCTGCCTGTGCATAGTATACGGAAAGTGCCGGTCAGACATTTTTACGCTATCTCTTGTTATCTCTCTTTTGCACTTCTCTATTTCCCTATCAAGTGCCTTTATCTCTTTGCCTAAATCTCTGTATTCTTCCAAGTTAATCCTCCCGGATACGTTTATACCCAAACCCCATAGAATCTCGCACAAACTCAGGACAAGAGCTTACAATATATGACTCCACATGTCTAAACTTCTTTTTCTCGCGCCTCCCACTACTTGCAAATAGCATTGTTTTTGTTGCATCCCAACCACGAACAGGCACAAAGCTTTTTGACCAGCTGCACCCCTTTATAGCCTTTTTACAGTCCCAACAAATTGTTGATTTTTTCATTTGTGCCCCCTTGTCTATTAGCACGAAAACGGGCATTCATTTTTCCCGTTTGGAATCATTCCAGCTCTAAGAAGATGCTTTCTCATTTCACATTTTTTTATCTCTTTGCCTTCTTTATCGCAGCCAGTACATTCAATAGCTTGGCTTAGGATATACATCATGTCCGAAGCGGGAACCGTAAAAAACTCCTCGCTTAGCCCCTTTGCCATTTTGGGAGCAAAGGTTAACTCATTATTTCGGCACATCAGCACCATGCCATGCATCTGATCCTCATCAAGATCTTTGCACAAATAGTCAAGCACCTTCTCAAGCAATGTATGGCAGGTCCTAAGCTCTTTTTTTACCCCACGCATCAGCTGCGCATTGTCCCACTTTTCAGCAAGGCTAATGAACGTTGCTACCAGCGCTATAGCCTCTTTTTTCTCTCTGTTTGCGTACCCCATTTGTTCTCCTATCAGTTCATCTTTGCCAGTTCCATCATCAACCTTGCACACGCATGGGCGATGTGGTTTTCTTTCTCTTCATCCTCTGGCAACTTCATCCCTGATTTCTGATCTCTGTATAAACAAAGATGGCGGATTGCATGGGCGAGGTTGTCTTGTGTACTTACTTTTTTCCAGTTTCCCGTTCCGTATTTTTCAAATCCTTTTGCGCTTACCTCTGCAATCATCGGTAAAGCGGAGAGTATATATTCCCATACTTCAAAGTCTATTTTGCTTTGCTTGGCTTCACTCATTTTCC
>ERZ827181.3129-NODE-3129-length-12445-cov-7.607748_pt1 | contig 12445 bp, 8 predicted proteins | sample MGYA00519778_ERZ827181 | MGnify/ENA primary metagenome ERZ827181 (study PRJEB31778, sample SAMEA3449273) | human gut metagenome | biome: human gut; feature: human-associated habitat; material: faeces | place: United Kingdom | collected 2010/2012 ...
GTAGAGGTCATATACCTCCTGGTAGTTTACTTTTTCTTTTGCCATAATCATTGTTCTTAAAGGTTACGGCACAAAGATATGTTAGGTTGCGATGTATGTCAAGGCGGAAAATAGAATGGTTACCAAAACAATTTACAGATAGTAGTTTAAATAGTATTTAATCACTGTTTAAATGCTGCTTAAACAGTGATTAATCATTATTTAAATGCTTCATAATTTAAGCGTATTAAATTGGACTTGTTAATGTGTTTTTCTTTTATATGAGATATTTTGCTAATACCAATTTGTAAATTATATTTGCGAACAAAGGTATTCATATAACAGGACAGAAATGACGCAAAAAACAGTTAATTTGTTTTATTTTCTGTAAAGTTAAAAAGTGTATTCTTATTTTAAAATCACATTTCGTTTTGGAAAACCATCACATTTCGTTTTGCGGTCTTTAATTCTTCAAGAAACAGGTAGGGATGTCTCCTCAGAATTATAGGAATAGATAATAAATATATCGCTGATAAGTGAAATAAAAACGTTTCGTCGTTTTTACTTGAAACGCTTCGTCATTCGATATTGAATGACGAAGCGTTTTTTTATAAATTGGTATTCTTAATTCAAATGGTGAAACATTTTTTGTACATTTGTCGTAATTTAAATAACTATGTTATGGAGAAACTGATTTTGGAAAGACTTAGACAAGGAGATGAAAAGGCGTTCAGGCATATTTTTGACCGCTATTATACACTCCTTTGCCGCTTTGCAAATCAGATTCTTAACGATGAATCTTTGGCTGAAGAAATAGTTGACGATGCCATATTCTATCTATGGGAACACCGTGCGGATATAGAAATAACACATACCATCAGGGCATATCTGATGAGATCTGTACGCAATCGTTGTCTTAATGAGCTGAACTCACTCTCTCATCGTACGGAGCATAGTTTCTCAACTTATCTTTCCGATGATAATCTTGAGTTTCTTGATACACTTTTTGCCGATGAGACTCATCCTTTGGGAACGCTTATCGAGCAGGAAATGGAGGATGAACTGATGCGCTGTATAAATTCATTGCCAGATGAATGTCGCAAAGTTTTCAAGAAAAGCCGTTTTGAGCAAAAAAAATATGAAGAAATAGCCCAAGAACTGAGTATTTCTGTAAATACGGTTAAATATCACATTAAGAACGCATTAGCATATCTTAATACTCATCTTGCAGAATATCTGAAACTCATTCTGATATATATCTTTATTGAAAAATGAAAAAAGTTCATTTTTTCACTACCCTATAAATCTATTATTTTGTCTAACCTATAAAGCCACCAATAGAATATATGGAAAGAAAAGAAATACATAAAGAAGAAATAGACAATCTTATATCTATGTATCTTACTGGAAATATAGATAGTCAGTCTTTGAAGACTCTCACCGCATGGAGTAGGGAGTCAGCAGAGAACAATCTTTATGTAAGGAATAGAATTGAACTTTGGTTCTCATCCGGAGTGGCAGGCAGCACTACTTCCTTTGATAAGGAAAAAGCCTTTGAAAGATTTAAGGCTCGTGTGGAAAAAGCTACTATAGCAGAAGAGCAGAAACAACGATTTACAAAATCCCGCAGCTTGAAGATTTTTTACCGTGTTGCAGCAGCGATACTTATCATATTACTTCCGCTAGCCGGTTATTGGGGCGGAATGGAAACCGTGAAAAACGGATTTTCAGATATAGTAGTAGAAGCCCCTATGGGAGCAAGAACAAAACTTTATCTTCCCGACGGTACGTTGGTTTGGCTGAATGCCGATTCCAAGATAACCTATTCACAAGGCTTCGGTGTTGAGAATAGAAACCTGGCTCTTGAAGGAGAAGGGTATTTTGAGGTGAAAAAAAATGAGAAAGTTCCTTTTGAAATAAGAACAAAAGAATTGGATTTAACAGTTCTAGGTACGAAATTTAATTTCAGGAATTATGCGGATGATGAAGAGGTTGTTGTAAATCTTCTTGAGGGTAAGGTAAAATTAAAGAACGAATTGATAGCTTCTGATGATATTTATATGTGTCCTAATGAGAAAGCTGTCCTTTCAAAAGAAACAGGTGTTATTGTAAAATCAAAAATGAATGCCTCTAACTCAAATTTGTGGACAAAAGATGAATTGTATTTTGATGAATTATTGCTTGAAGATATCGCTAAACAGTTATCAAGAAGTTTTAATGTAAAAATTGAGGTTGCCGATTCGTTAAGGTACCAACGTTTTTATGGTAGTTTTAAGATAGTTGGTAATTCCATTGAGAAAATATTGGAGACAATTTCATCAACAAACAGGATGAAATATAAATACGAAAACAATAGGTATATAGTTTATTGATACTGAGAATTAATGAACATTATGTCTAACCTTAAAAAGTTGCCTATGATAACATCTACCAGTTAATAAGTATAGATGTCTGTAAAAAATAAAGGAGAATGCGGCCACATTCTCCTCAATAAAATCAGATATCTTATGAAAGACACCATCAATTATAGATTGCAAATCTAGCAAATCTATGTAAATAAGAGAAATAAATTACATAAGTTTAAATCTAAAACCATCTAATTATGAGATATTTCAGTAAGGCTATGTTAGTAGCCTCGGCAGCATTTTGCCTAAATTTATCTGCATATTCTCAAGATATTTCACTGAAAATCAATAATGTAACAGTGAAAGAAGCAATGGAACGCTTAAAGAAAGACACAGGATATTCATTTGTATTTTCATCTAAAGATGTAAATACAAGTAAGCGGGTATCAATATCTGTAAATGATGCAACAATTGAGGATGTTGTAAAACAAATTTTAAAAGGACAGCAAAGTCTGGAATATGAAATTCAGGGTAAGAAAATCATACTTAAAAGAATAACAAATTCACCTTCAAAAAGCCAATCAATTCCGGGTAAAGTAACTGGAAAAGTCCTTGACGTTTTTGGTGAACCCATAATTGGTGCAACAGTTAAGGAAGTAGGAACGACAAATGGAACTATAAGTGATTTAGACGGAAATTTTATTTTGGAGATATCTGATAATTCTGAGTTGGAGGTGTCTTATATAGGATTTAAGGCTCAGAAGTTTCAAAATGTTTCAGGGCAAAATTTGTCAATAGTTTTAAAAGAAGATAATGAAGTATTGGAAGAAGTTGTAGTTGTTGGTTATGGAGTACAGAAAAAAGCAGATTTAACATCCTCTATTGCAACTCTTAATCCTAGTGAAGTTTTAAAGGCGCCAGGTGGAATAGAAAGTGCGCTTCAAGGTAATATTGCTGGTGTAAATGTATCAGGAGGAAAGATTCGTATTCGTGGTACTAGTTCCATTACTGGTGATACAGATCCATTATGGGTTGTTGACGGTGTGATAGGAGGAGAAGTTCCGAATGATGATGAAATTGAAACAATTCAGGTTTTGAAAGATGCGGCTTCGGCTGCAATTTATGGAGTGCGTGGAGCAAATGGTGTAATAGTGGTAACAACCAAAAGAGGTAAGTCAGGAGCTCCGCAGATAAGTTTTAATAGCTATTGGGGAAGTGGTACGCCATCTAAAAAGCTGAAAGTTTTAAATGCTTATGATTATGCTGTCTATGCAAATGAATTATTCTATAATGCAGCAACTCCACAAGCTAGAGAAGATGGTAGTTGGAGAGCCTCTGTCCCTTCAAATAATGCAAATCCAAGTAACCCAATGGCTGAAACAGATTGGTGGGATGAATATTTCTTTAATAATTTCTATCAGAAATATGATTTAGCAGTTAGTGGTGGAAGTGATGTGTTAAATTATAGATTGGGAGCCACTTATACTTCGGATGACAAGAGTGGAGTAGAAAGAAGAAATCAATCACAGAATATTTATGCATATGTACAAGGGACAAAAGGGCGTTTTACCTATGGCGGGCGCTTGCAATTGACATATTCAAATAATAAGAGTACCGCTGATGGATCATTACAGAATATACTTCAGCTACCTCCTAATGAACCTGTTTATGATGAGAATAATAAAGATATTAATGGAGGATATTATCAAACAGGAATGGGAGATGGGTTAGATATTCCTAATCAGGTTTTCTTTATACATGAAGATCGTAATAAAACAAAATCGTATAGAGGTATAGCTAACGTTTTTGGTGAGCTGAAAATATTTGATTGGTTAAAGTTTAAACTTTCTTATACATATTCATATTATTCATCTAATTATCAACGTTTCAGGCCTAAATTTGTTCTAGCCAGTGGTGGCGGAGGTGGTGTCCAGAATTATAATTTGCTTGAAACTACTAATTCAGGAAACTCCCGTCAGCAGGTAGAGGGATTGTTTACTTTTGATAAGGATTTTGGTAATCATAATATTTCTGGTATAGCAGGTCTTTCATCTGAAACATATTATACATATACAAGAGGATTTTCAGGAAGAAGTCAAGAGCAAACAGACTTTGGAGTGGAAAACTTGTTTCAGGATGATGTGTCATCTTCAGGTACTATAACAGAGGAAGCTTATTATTCTGTATTGGCCAGACTGATGTATTCTTATAGTGGCAAATATATGTTTACTGCAAATTTTAGAGCTGACGAAAGTTCTAAATTTGCCAAAGGTAATCGTTGGGGGTATTTCCCTTCGTTTTCTATTGGCTGGAGAATTAGTGAAGAACCATGGATGAAGAAATTGACAGATAATTGGATGACTAATTTAAAAATCAGGGCTACTTTAGGCTGGATTGGTAGTGCTGGTGGTGTAGGAAATTATGCATATCAATCTGTTGTCAATACAGTTGGTTATACATATTCGTTTGGTAAGCAGACTAATAATTCTGTGGATTCTAGTGTTCCGGCTCCTAGGCCTTCTTCTATTGCAAATAGGAATTTAAGTTGGGAAACAACATGTGATATGGGAGTAGGATTTGATTTGGGCGCATTTCGTGATCGTTTGACTATAACTTTTGATTATTATAAAAGAAATGTAAAGGATATGTTGCTTAATGTTCAGTTGCCAAATTCAGTAGGTGCAGGTTCTTCTGTTGTTATGAATGCAGGAAGTATGACAAACTGGGGTATTGAATTACAGGCGACATGGCGTGATAAGGTCGGTGATTTTGAATATTCTGTTTCTCCAAATTTCTCTTTTTATAGAAATAATGTAACAGACTTGGGTAATGCAGAATCACTGGTCGGTGGATTTCTGGATCAATTAGGTACAAATGTAACCAAAACAGTTGTAGGTCAACCGGTCGCCCAGTTTTGGGGATATCGTACAGATGGCCTGTTTAAAACTGATGATGAAGCAATAAATTATGTAAATAGTAAAGGTGAACGTTTACAGCCAAGTGCTGCTGCCGGTGATTTAAAGTTTGTTGATTTAAATAATGATGGAAAGATATCAGAAGAAGATAAAACTTTTATAGGATCATCTATTCCTACTGCATCTGTAGGTCTGAATTTATCTTTTGGTTACAAAGGTTTTGATTTATCGATGTTGTTTCAGGGAGATTTAGGTATAGATGTTTACAACAATTATAAATCTACATTGCTGGCAGGTAAAGCATTACATAATCAGTTGGAAGATATAAAGGATTGTTTTCGTGCCACTGACGTAACATTTACTACCGCTGGAGGAGAAACCATTCATTTGCCTGCTAATACTGATACTGATATTCCGCGTGTTATAAGTGGTGACCCTAATCAAAATTCAAGTAGAGCCAGTGATTATTTTGTAGAAGACGCTTCATATATTCGTTGTAATAATATTACTTTAGGATATAGTTTTAATACAAATGTTTTATCTAAATTAAAAATTATTAGTAGATTAAGAATATATGCAGGTGTTAAAAACCCGTTTACAATAACTGGTTATTCAATGCTTGATCCGCAAGTGCCTAACGGAGGTGCAACATTGGATAGAGGCGTTGATGGAAGGTTCTATACTTTTGTCGGATATTATAGTCAGAGAGAATTTTTTGCAGGAGTCCAATTGTCTTTCTAATTATTTAATTGCTAAAAGTTACAATTATGAGAAGTAAATTTATTAATAAAAATATTGTTTTAGTTTCGCTCTCATGTACATTGTTATCATGTCAACCAAATATGGATTATTATAATCCGGAAGCTGAAACTGTTGATACTTATTATAATTCAAAAGAACATTTGATTTATGCTGTAAATGCAGCATATAATATTCCACAGATCCTACAGTCATGGGGAAGAAATATGCCATATATTCTTAATACTAGAAGTGATGAAGCATTATATACATTTAAAGCTGCTGCTGGTGATCCTACAGTTGTAGAGCTTTCCGGTTATACAGTAAATGCAGCACATGGATTGACCGATGAAATTTATTCTAATTTATATACTTTACAATATACAGCTAACTTGGCTCTAGAGAAGATAGAAGAAAATAAGAATGTTTTTAATCTTGAAAATCAAGAAGATAAGGCTTTATACGAAAGATTGAAGGGTGAAGCATATTTCTTTAGAGGATTGAGTAGGTTTTATTTAGTGTTGCTATTTGGAGATGAAATACCTGATAGAGATTTTGCAGTAAAGAGTGATGAAGATTTTTTTGCCAAGCCAAGTGAAAAGGGGCAAATATATAAGAATATGGTAGATGATTTCAAAAATGCTGCAACGTTATTGCCTACAAGTGATGTATTGTATTCTAATGAGGAGAATCTTGGAAGAGTTGCAAATGGAGCTGCTGTAGCATTTCTTGCCAAGGTATATATGGGTCGCCCAATATTAGATGGAACTGCAGGTCCAGGTTCAGCTGACTGGAAGGCAGCTTATGAAATATTAGACCAGTTAATTCAGACAGAACAATATGATTTGGTAAATGATTATAGAGATAATGCCTCTGAAAGCAATGAGAATAATATAGAATCATTGTATGAAATACAGTTTTGTAAGAGCTTGGAGGCTTCAATACCGATGTCTTTGGATTTAAAGGACGCAGGTCAGAATACGTGGCGTCAGATTTGTATGACAATACCAGATCCGATAGGATGGTGGAATGCAATGCCGTCTTTGGCTCTTTATAATGAATTTGAAAGAGATGAGAATGGAACAATAATTGATCCGAGAGCTTATCAAGGATTGTGGATACCTAATGGAGCGCGTTTTAATTATACAGGTAATTTGGGTGATAAAAGATATGATAACGAATGGATTGATTATAATCAGATGTTCAGCGTACAAGATGATAGTTGGTTAGGTAAATGGTTTGGTGCTCGTAAATATTGTTCAGATGACAATTTGTATCCGGATTTACAGCGTAGTGGAATTAATGAACGTGTTTTAAGGTATGCGGATGTACTTTTAATGTATGCTGAATGTTGTCTGGAACTGGGTGATGAAGAAACAGCTCTAAAGTATATTAATAAAGTTAGAGACCGTGCTAATAATGTATTGCAAAATACTACTGATGCTGATGCAGGACTATTTTATACATATGAAAGAGGCAAATTACCAAAGGCAGAAGATGTAATCAAAGCAAAGCCTGTTCTTGGTGCTGTTTATGATAAAAACAATAATGTAGTATTGCCTGGTGTAGAAATAAATTCTGTACGAAGAATGTTAAAGCATGAGTATTCTGTTGAACTTTTTCTTGAAGGTTGGAGATTTTACAATTTAATGCGTTGGCATAATAATCCTAATGATCCTGACAGTCAAACAATATTGAATTGTTTAATAGATAAATACAAGGTTCAGATAGAACAAACTGGTTTGACAGGTGCTTTACCATTTAATTATGATAAAAATTTACGTTTGCCTATACCGTCAAAGGAATTACAGAATAATCCTTATATGATAGGTAATTCTGCTAATTGACGGATACTTTTTGAAAACTGATATATTTATTTAATAATTTATTTTTTTTATATTATGAAAAATACATTACGATTTTTATTGGGACTTATTGCCTTTTCTCCTTTGATGTCTTTAGCTCAGCAGACATATCCTGCAGGAACAATTGCTAACGAACATAATATCAACGGAGCAGATTATCCTCGTATAGGGAAAGACCGTAGAGTTTATTTTAAAGTCTATGCTCCTGACGCAAAAAAAGTGGAAATAAGTTTTAGGGGTGAAATGACTAAGCAAAATGATGGGTATTGGACACTTGTTTCAAAAGAACCTGAAGTAGTTGGCTTTCATTATTATCAGATAATAATAGATGGTGTTGCTACTGCCGATCCTAATGGAAAGCCATTTTTCGGAATGGGTAAATGGGTTAGTGGTATAGAAATTCCTGAGGAAGGAGTTGATTATTATTCAATAAAAGATGTTCCACATGGCAGAGTTAGTCCGAGCTGGTATTATTCTAATATACGTAAAGAGTGGCGCCGCTGCATAGTATATACTCCTGCAGAATATGATATTAATTCTGACAAAAGATATCCGGTTTTGTATCTACAACATGGTATGGGAGAGAACGAAACAAGCTGGTCAAATCAGGGTAAAATGAATTTCATAATGGATAATCTTATCTCAGAAGGTAAGTGTAAGCCTATGATAGTGGTGATGGACAATGGCAATATAGAGGTGTTTAAGACAAATGCTGGTGAAACACCAGAGCAGGCTAGAAAGCGCTTTGGAGCAGAGTTCCCGTCCATTCTTGTAAATGAAATCATTCCTCATATAGATAACCATTTCAGGACACTGACAGATAGAGAGAACCGTGCGATGGCCGGTTTGTCATGGGGTGGTCTCCTGACCTTCAATACAACATTGAATAATTTGGATAAATTCGCCTATATAGGAGGATTCAGTGGAGCCGGAAATATTGATATAGAACATCTTGATACAGCTTATAATGGCGTGTTTAAAGATAAAAAGTCATTCAACGAAAAAGTACATGTATTTTTCTTAGGTATAGGTTCTGAAGAACGTCCTGAGAGAACAAAAAACATGAGTGACGGCTTGAAATCGGCAGGAATTAATAATATATATTATGAATCTCCCAGAACAGCTCATGAATTTCTCACATGGCGTAGATGCCTTAAAGAATTTGTACCTTTGCTTTTTAAAGAAAAATAATTGATTGTTTCTATTTGTTTAAGAATATACAGTAATAACCAAATTGTTAAATTAAAAATCTAGTTGAATGAATAAAATTAATTGGAAATTATTTTTATTTTTAGGTTTCCTGTTTGTTGGTATGAACGGTAACTCTCAAAATGATATATCATCTACAGATTTTTCTAACTATTTTTCCCGTTCAACCGATGAAGTGATATATCCTGATAATGATGGCTTTATTCGTCGGTGGCTATTGTTGGAGCCGATAAACAAGCCTAACCGTAGTAATACAGTTTTTACTGATAGCTATATACGTAAAGCGTTTACTACTGAGTATTTTTCGTCTCAGTTTAATGGAGTCCCTAAAGATGGAGATAAAGTCAGGGTAGGTGATCAGATTCTTAAATGGCATGCACTTGATAGCAAATTGTTTAATGTAAAACTGTTTCGGTTTGCTTCAAATCTTGACAAACAAGTTTATGGAGTCTTGTTTTGGGCCGTAACGGTATTGAATTGTCCTGATGATATATGTAACGTCAGAATGTCTGTAGGTTCTAATTCGGCTTCTATGTGGTGGCTTAATGGTGAAGAAGCTGTAATTCTTTCTGGTGACAGGAGGATGGTTAAGGACGATTGTATGTCGGGAAGGTTAACTCTAAAGAAAGGTAAAAATATCATAAGAGGCGCTGTCATAAACGGTCCTGGTATGAGTGACTTTTGTTTACGTTTTATTGATGAGAATGGAAATCCTGTTAAAAACATAACTATCACTTATAAATGATTATGAATAAAGAAAATTTATATATCGGTGTTATATCATTATTATCTTTTTTTATTTCTGAAAAAACTTTTTCTCAGGTTGGTGAACCTTATATACATGATCCTTCCACTATAATGGAGTGTGACGGTAAATATTATACTTTTGGAACTGGTGGAGGAGGGCTCATTTCAGAAGACGGATGGACATGGAATAGTGGAGCTGTAAGGCCTGGACGCGGCGCAGCACCAGATGCTATAAAGATTGGTGACAGATATTTAGTTGCATATAGTTCTACAGGAGGTGGTCTTGGAGGTGGGCATAGTGGAGAGGTCCTTACAATGTGGAATAAGACACTTGATCCGAACTCTCCGGATTTTAAGTTTACCGAACCTGTTGTTGTGGCGTCATCAAAAGAGGATGAGGATTGTGATGCCATAGATGCCGGCTTGTTGCTTGATCCAACTGATGGTCGTCTTTGGTTATCGTATGGGACATATTTTGGATTTATCAGGCTTGTAGAATTAGATCCGAATACAGGTAAACGTGTCGAAGGTAATGAGCCTGTAAATATAGCAATAGACTGTGAGGCTACAGATTTGCTTTATCGTGATGGTTGGTATTATCTTTTAGGAACTCACGGTACTTGTTGTGATGGTCCTAATTCTACTTATAATATTGTAGTTGGCAGATCACGTGATGTGAAAGGGCCTTATGTTGATAATATGGGGCGCAAAATGTTAGAAGGTGGAGGAAAAATGGTTATAGCAGCCAGAAATGGAATGGTAGGAGCCGGACATTTCGGCCGTTATATAGAAACTGACGGTGTAGAAAAAATGTCATGTCATTTTGAGGCTGATTTTAAACGTGGTGGTCGCAGCGTATTGGCGATTTATCCTTTATTATGGCGTGATGGATGGCCTGTAGCCGGTGAAATATTCAAGGAGGGTACTTATGAAATAGAGTCAGAACGTAGAGGTTATGCGCTTGAACTTGCCGTTGATTTTATACGTATGGATGCACCTAGATACCGCTTTTGGGAGAAAGTTGAAGAACCGGTTGTACCTTTAAAACCGCAGACACTTGCAGATGTCATTGATACATGGCCAAAAGGTAATATAGGTGTAAGAATAGGAGACTATATGTTCCGTCCACATCAGAAATGGACAATCACAGCCGTACCAGATGCAGGTGGTTATCTTGGTTCTCCATATTATAAGATATTGATAGAAGGGACTAACCGTGCGCTAGCTGCTACTTCGGACGCGGATGTTGTTACTGTTCCGGAATTTACAGGCGCTCCCGAACAGTTGTGGCGTATTGAACAACTTATCGATGGTACTTACCGTATTATGCCAAAAGAAATTCCAGGACTCGATGAAGAATTGGTACTGATATCAGTAGGAGATAGTACTCCATCACTTGGAAAGTTTGATATGAATAGTGATAATTCTAAATGGAATTTCAGAAATTATTGATGAAATATAATACAATGACAAATTAAAATATTTATAAAATGAAAATAGCATATTTATCTTATTTGTTTTTAGTTTTAGGCGTTTCTGGATATGCTCAGGACAAGACTGTTGGATATGAAAAATCTATGTGGGCTGTCCGTAATTCTGAGTATCCTCGTGTAACTTCTGATCATCGTGCTATATTTAAGATTGTGGCTCCTGATGCAAATTCTGTTCAGCTTGATCTTGGCCGTAAATATAACATGAAAAAAAATATAAAAGGTGAATGGGAATGTATAACTGACTCTTTAGGTGCTGGCTTTCATTATTATTCTTTGTTAATAGATGGTGTTGCGGTTAACGATCCTTCCAGTGAGACATTTTATGGATGTGGCCGTATGATGAGTGGTATAGATATACCTTATTCTGATGATGATGTTCGTTTTTCTATATCTGATGTGCCTCATGGTGAGATTAGTATGAAACGTTATTTTTCAAAGATTTCTAATGAATGGAGACGGATTTATGTTTATACTCCTCCTTTTTATAATAAGGATAATAAGGAATATCCAGTATTGTATTTACAGCATGGAGGTGGAGAAGATGAGCGTGGATGGTCTCAACAGGGACTTACTGATATAATATTGGATAATTTGATAGCTAAAGGAGAGGCTATTCCAATGATTATCGTTATGACTGATGGTAATACAAAAGATTTTACTGGGTCATTACTTAATGAGTGTATTCCTTTAGTAGAGAATGCTTATAGGGTAAAGAAAGGTAAGGAACATCGTGCTCTTGCCGGTCTTTCTATGGGAGGAATTCAGACATTGAATACTGTAATAGAAAATCCTGATATGTTTTCTTATGTAGGAGTGTTTAGTTCTGGATGGTTTAGCAATGATAAAAACAAAATGTTTGGTGATGTAGAAAAATATTATAATATGCTTCAGAATGATACAAAAAAATATAATGAAAGCTTTAAGCAGTTCTTTATAACAATGGGTGGTAAGGAAGATATTGCTTATAGTAATTGTCAGAATATGCTAAAACGTTTTGATGAGATTGGTGTGAAATATACATATTTTGAGACTCCAGGTGGTCATACATGGCCTGTATGGAGAGAAAGTTTGTATCGTTTTGCTAAACTTTTGTTTGAATAATAATCGAGTAGGAGGTAAACACTAATCATAGGTGTTTATCTCCTATTTTCATG
>ERZ827181.3137-NODE-3137-length-12422-cov-24.862295_pt1 | contig 12422 bp, 8 predicted proteins | sample MGYA00519778_ERZ827181 | MGnify/ENA primary metagenome ERZ827181 (study PRJEB31778, sample SAMEA3449273) | human gut metagenome | biome: human gut; feature: human-associated habitat; material: faeces | place: United Kingdom | collected 2010/2012 ...
CCGACGTGGAGCCCACGTTCCATCCCATCGGAAGCCTGTCCAACGTGATGGGCGATGACCTGCGCGAGCCCGAGCGCGACCTGCCGCTCGACGTCGCGCTCGAAAACGCCGGCAGCGCGCGCGATCGCTACTTCCGCGTGCCGTCCATTTTGGGAGAGGGGGAGAGCGAGTAATGGCGCTAAGCTTCGATTCCCTTACCGCCGCCCAGATCGCCGCGGGCGTTACCGCCGGCGACTTTACCGCTACCGAGGTGGCCCAGGCCTCCCTTGCCGCCATCGAGGCGCGCGAGGGCGGGGTCCAGGCATTCCTGCAGGTGGCGCCCGAGCTTGCACTCGAGGCCGCCGCGCGCGTGGATGCCGACCGTGCCGCAGGCAAGCCGCTGCCCCCGCTTGCGGGCGTGCCGCTGGCCATTAAGGACAACATGAACCTCGTGGGCACGCGCACCACCTGCGCTTCCCGCATGCTCGAGGACTACCAGAGCGTCTACACCGCCACCTGTGTCCAGCGCATGCTCGATGCCGGCTGCCTGCCCATGGGCAAGGCCAACATGGACGAGTTTGCCTTTGGCAGCTCCACCGAGAGCTCGGCGTTCCATCGCACCAACAACCCCTGGGATACCGAGCGCGTGCCCGGCGGCTCCTCGGGCGGCTCCGCTGCCGCCGTCGCCGCGGGCGAGGTCGCGCTCTCGCTGGGCTCGGACACTGGCGGTTCCATTCGCCAGCCGGCGTCACTGTGCGGCGTGGTGGGCTTTAAGCCCACGTATGGCGCCGTGAGCCGTTACGGCGTGGTCGCCTTTGGCTCGTCGCTCGACCAGGTGGGCCCCTTTGGCCGCACGGTCGAGGATGTCGCGCTTGCCATGAACGCGCTTACCGGCGCGGGCTACGATCCGTACGACTGCACCAGCCAGGATTGCGCCGTCGACTTTACCGAGCATCTCAACGACAGCATCGAGGGCAAGCGCGTGGGCATCATCCCTGCGTTTATGGAGGCCGAGGGCCTGACGCCCGAGGTCAAGGCCGCTGTTCAGCGCGCCGCCCAGGAGCTGCAGAACCAGGGTGCCGAGCTGGTCGAGGTCGACCTGCCGCACCTGGACGCCGCCATCGCCGCCTACTACGTCATCGGCCCGGCCGAGGCGTTCTCCAACCTGGCCCGTTTTGACGGCATTCGCTACGGCTACCAGGAGGAGGGCTGCGCCAACCTGTCCGACCAGAGCTCGCTGTCGCGCGCCCATGGCTTTGGCGCCGAGGCCAAACGCCGTCAGATGCTCGGCGCCTACCTGCTGAGCTCGGGCGTGTACGACAAGTACTACTACGCAGCGCAAAAGGCCCGCACGCTCATCACGCAGGACTACGACGCCGCGTATGCCAAGGTGGACACCATCCTCATGCCCGCCTCGCCGCGCACAGCCTTTAAGTTTGGCGAGATCAGCGACCCCACGCAGATGTACCTCTCCGACCTGTACACCATCTCGCTCAACATTTGCGGCAACGGTGGCATCTCGGTGCCGCTGGGCCTGGGCGAGGACAGCAAGCTGCCCGTTTCTGCCCAGCTGGTGGGTCCGGCGTTTAAGGACCGTCAGCTGCTCACGTTTGCCCGCGCCCTGGAGCGCGGCTTTGTCGATGCCGCCACGGGTGCGCCCGCGCTTTCCGTCGCGCCCGATTTTGCCGGGAAGGGAGGCGAGCTGTAATGAAGGAGCTTTCCGAGGTCCTGCAGGATTGGGAGGCCGTGATCGGCCTGGAGATCCATACCGAGCTCACCGCACTCGATACCAAGATGTTCTGCAACTGCAAGCTCAGCCACGATGACGAGCCCAACGCCAACGTGTGCCCGGTGTGCCTGGGCCTGCCCGGTGCGCTGCCGGTGCCCAACAAGCGCGCCATCGAGAGCATCGTCAAGGCCGGTCTCGCCACCAACTGCGAGATCCAGCGCCACTCGATGTTCTACCGCAAGCACTACTTCTATCCCGACATGGCCAAGAACTTCCAGACCACGCAGGGTCCGGTCGCCTTTGCCATGTACGGTCACTTGGACCTGGACGTGACCGGTCGCGGTGCCGCCGAGCGCCCCGACTGCGCGTTTGGCGAGGCCGAGGCCCAGAGCCTGGCGAGCGCCTCGGCCAACGCCGAGGGCCTGTCCACGTCCATGACGTCGACCATGCGCGAGGGCAACCAGCGCGCCGGCCACCTGGCCAGCTACGACGCGTCCAACCTGCAGATGCCCGAGCGCCGCGAGGACGGTTCCTACACGGTGCCCATCCGCATTCTGCGCATCCACATGGAGGAGGACGCCGCCAAGATGGTGCACGTGGGCGGCGCCGAGGGCCGCATTACCGCCGCGGCCGAGTCGCTCGTCGACTACAACCGCTGCGGCACGCCTTTGATTGAGCTCGTGACTGAGCCCGACTTGCGCACGCCCGAGGAGGCCCGCCTGTTTATGGAGAAGCTCCGTCGCATCTTTGTGACGCTGGGCATTTCGGACTGCTCCATGGAGAAGGGCTCCATGCGCTGCGACGGCAACGTGTCGCTGCGTCGCCGTGGCGAGACCAAGCTGGGAACCAAGACCGAGCTCAAGAACCTCAACTCGTTTAAGAGCCTGCATGACGGCCTTGCCTACGAGATCTGCCGCCAGGCCGAGGTGCTCGAGGAGGGCGGCATCATCTATCAGGAGACCCGCCACTGGGAGCCCAGCCGCAAGCGCACCGTGGTCATGCGCGTCAAGGAGACGGCCGACGACTATCGCCTGTTCCCCGATCCCGACCTGGCGCCGTTCGATCTGGACGACGAGTTTATCGACCGCTGCCGTGGCGAGATCCCCGAGCTGCCCGATGCCAAGCGCGCCCGTTTTGAGGCCGACTTTGGCATTAAGGCGGCCGATGCCGAGCAGATCGCCGGCGACCCGGAGTTTGCCGAGTTCTTTGAGGCTGCTGCTACCGGTATGGCTGGCAAGGAGGCCCAGACGGTTGCAAACCTGCTGGTCAACGAGATGATCGCCTACCTTAAGGGCGCGGGCGTGTCGCTCACCGAGTCCGGCATCGCGCCGGCTCAGGTTGCGGCGATCGCCAAGCTGCTGGCGACGGATGCCATTAGCTCAAACCAGGCGCACGAGGTCTTTGAGGCCATGGCTCAGACCGGCGACGACCCCAACAAGATCGTCGACGAGCGTGGTATGCGTCAGGTGAGCGATGCCGGCGCGCTGCAGCCGATTGTGGACGAGGTGCTGGCAAACTGTGCCGATCAGGCGCAGCAGTATCGTGACGGCAACCAGAAGGTCATCGGCTTTTTGGTGGGCCAGTGCATGAAGGCGAGCCGCGGCAAGGGCAACCCGAAGCTCTTCAACGAGTTGCTGAGAACGTCACTCTCGTAAACGGGAACCCGGGAGCCCCGGCAGGGCGGGTGCTTCCTCAAAATTTCGAACAGTCCTGCGCTAGACGAAGGCCACATTAAGTGGCCTTCTTTGCGTGCGGAACTCATTTTGAGTAAGCACCCGCCCTGCCGGGGCTCCCGGGTTCTGCGACGACTCGGCCGTTCGGGTCAGGTGGGCTGATAGGAAAGATGGTGACGGAGGCGCAAAATGCGCCTCCGCCTTTTGAATGTGATGGAAGTATGGCGAAATGAGCTTAAAACTTCCGTAAATGTGATAAATATCACGTTTTACCTAGGGTAAAATGTGGGAAATATCACGTTTACGGAAGTTTCTTTGCGGGAGGTTCGGTCATGCAGCGAGATATCATTGCCAAGCTTAACGCTTGGAAAGCGTCAGAATATCGTAAGCCGCTTATCCTTAAGGGGGCGCGCCAGGTTGGAAAGACGTGGGCGCTTAAGGAGTTCGGCCGAACCTCGTACCTCAATTTTGTGTATCTGACGCTCGAGGAGCCGTCACCTGGGGTACAGAGCGAGTACGCTCAGTTTTTCGAAGGTACGCGCGATCCTCGACGGATCATCTCAAATCTTTCCCTGGCACTTGGACAGCCTATCGAGCCCGGCGAAACGCTGCTTATTATTGATGAGATCCAGGATTGTCCTTCTGCAGTCGGCGCCCTTAAATACTTCTGTGACGAGGCCCCCGAGTATCACGTCGCATGCGCAGGGTCTTTGTTGGGCGTTCGCTTGTCCCGTGAGACCAGCGCTTTTCCGGTGGGAAAGGTCGAGTTCATGGAGATGCGCCCCATGAGCTTTTCCGAGTTTCTGAAAGCCGAGGGCGCTGCAAACTACGACGAATACCTTGGCGGCCTGGATCAGATCGAGACAGTGCCCGATTTCTTCCATGTCCGTCTCGTCGAGCATCTTCGTCGTTATTTTGCATGCGGCGGCATGCCAGAGGCTCTTGGCCGGTGGGTGGAGACGGGCGATATCGTTCAGGTCGATAAGGTGTTGTCTGATCTCTTGGATTCCTACGAGCGCGATTTTGCCAAGCATGGTGGCCGTGCGCAGTTTGCCAAGCTTTCACAAATATGGAACTCGATTCCAGCTCAGTTGGCGCGCGAGAACAAAAAGTTCGTTTGGGGTGCGGTGCGCGAGGGGGCTCGTGCTCGAGAATACGAGGATGCTCTGGAATGGCTTGCCGATGCTGGGCTCATCACGGCGGTTCGCCTTAATGCTGCTGGTGGTGTGCCGCTCTCTGCGTACGATGACCTCAAGGCATTTAAGGTCTACTGTCTTGATGTCGGCTTGCTGCGCCGCATGGCAAGGCTGGATGCGTCCGCTTTTGCCATCTCGGATGCGCTATTTTCGGAGTTCAAAGGTTCGTTCGCCGAGAACTATGTGCTTCAGGCATTGCTTTCACAGTTAGATGCTGCTCCGCGTTATTGGACAAACGAGAAGCCGAAGCACGAAGTCGATTTTTTGATTCAAGTCGGAAACGAAATCGTTCCCGTCGAGGTCAAATCGGGAGAGGTCGTTCATTCCAAGAGCCTTAAGTACTATGCCGACAAGCATGCGGAGACGACTCCATTGAGGGTCCGCTACTCACTTAAGAACCTAAAGCTCGACGACGGGGTGCTCAACATTCCGTTGTATTTGGCTGATCGATCTGTCCCTCTTATCAAAAAAGCGCTTGATCGTGCACATCTTGACGTTTAGATCCTGGGTGAGCTGACGGGCGGCGGCTAATTAATCGCTCCGTTACGGCCAGGGAGCCTGGGCCTTAGCGATGCTTGCTTCGCCAAGCCGTGGGTGTCATGCCGGTGTATTGTTTGAAGGCTTGGGCGAAGGCGGCTTGCTGAGGGTAGCCTAGACGCTCTGCCATCTGCGCTATCGTGAGCGCGCTATCGGCCAAAAGGTCCTGTGCTCGCTCCATGCGGCGTCTGCGAATGTAGGCGCCCAGGGACTCGCCAGTTTGGGCCTTAAAGGTGGCGCATAGCTTGGAGCGGCTTGTGTAGAGCCTCTCGGCCACCTCGTTGATACCCACACGTCTGCCTTTGTCGAGCGCGCGCTCAATCATTGCCGTTGCTTCTTCGGCAATGGTTATGCTGACGCGTGTGTCTGCCGCCTGCCGCGCCTGCCTGTGGGCCGCGCGCGAACAGGCGAGCTCCGCGACCATGGTTTCCACGATGCCCTGCATATAGACGTGTCCGCCTACGGTGCGGGCGCGGTTCTCGTTAATCCGGCGCAGCGTGTGGCAGATGGCAGACGTCGCTTCCTCGTGCCATGGTTCGGCAAACGCCTCAAAGATTCCCGCGAACTCGGTGGGATAGCGGTGCTCCAGTTCGTCAAAATATCCAGGCAAAAAGAGCACCGAGCGCGAGTGATAGAGCTCCCCTGCAAACAGCGGGCTTAATTCCTCGCCACAGCTATCTTGGATAAAGCTGCAAACGGCATTGTTTGGCCACGGTCCATGCAATGGTTTGAGGTTCGCGGGCGTTATGCCAGCCTCGGGCATGCATGTAAGTGTGGGCGCGCTGACCTCGCTCACGCATGCGTACGGTTCGGGCGTGTATTCGGCTAGGTGCATGTTGCGCGTCGGGGTTATGAAATGCTCCATGACGATGCAGGTGGGGGAGAGGGGCATGATCCATGCGCGGCCGTGCGCCCGGTCGTTTGCCACCTCGCCGGTAAAGACGGCGCCCTTGCCGGTAAGCTCCAGGCCAAACTGCTCAAATTGCGGTGCGTAGAGCTCGGTTATGTCGGTCGCTGCCCGCCGTATTTGCAAAAGCGTCCCTTTCCTTTGCAGAAACGTCCACGCCTGGCTTGATTGTGAGCCATGGCTAACATATCAATGATAAGTTCATTACGGTTAACTCTCAAGCCGTAGAAAGGAATCTCATGGCAAAGGAATCAAAAAGGGAAGGTGGAGGCATCGGCGAGTTGCTCGCGTATGCCGGTGACCGCAAATTCCTAACGTATTTGGGCATGGTGCTCTCGGCGCTCTCGCAGCTGCTGAGCTTTGGCCCGTACGTGTGCATTTGGCTTGTCGCGCGCGATCTGATTGCCGTGGCGCCCAACTGGAGCGAAGCCACTAACATTGCGATGTACGGTTGGTGGGCCGTGGGGTTTGCGCTGGCAAGCATCGTAGCTTATTTCGTGGGGCTCATGTGCACGCACCTGTCTGCGTTTCGCTGTGCGTCCAATATCCGCAAGACTACGAGCGAGCACCTGCTTAAGCTGCCGCTTGGCTACTTTGACACGCACGCCACCGGTGAGCTGCGCCGTATTGTAGACGGATGCGCCGCCTCCACCGAGACTTTGCTCGCACACATGCTGCCCGATATCGCAGGCGCCGCCGCCATGGTCGCGGGCTTGCTCGTGCTGCTTTTCGCGCTCGATTGGCGTTTGGGGGCGGCATGCCTTATCTCGGTCGTCGTTTCGTTTGGCGCCATGGCCGCCATGATGGGCGGCAAGGGCGGTGAGTTTATGAAGGCCTACATGGGAGCGCTGGTCAAGATGAACAAGACCGGCACCGAATACGTACGCGGCATCCCCGTGGTCAAGGTGTTTCAGCAGACGGTCTACTCCTTTAAGGCCTTCCACGATGCGATCGCCGAATACGCCGACATGGCACAAAACTATGCGGGCACGTTCTGCCGAGGTCCGCAGGTACTCAACCTTACTGCGCTCAATGGTCTTGTGGCATTCCTGTTGCCCGTGGCGTTGCTGCTGGCGCCGGGCGAGACGGACTTCGCGCATTTTATGACCAACTTCACGTTTTACGCGATATTTTCGGCCGTGGTGCCGACGGCCATGACCAAGCTCATGTTTGTGGGTGAGGCCTCTCAGATGAGTGCCGATTCGCTGGCTCGTATTCGAAGCGTTATGGATTCCAAGCAGCTCTCCGTGCCCGTCCAACCCAAGCACCCTGCCGGCGGCGACATGCGATTTGAGGACGTGAGCTTTACGTACGAGGGTGCCGAAGCACCTGCTGTCAGTCATGTGAGTTTTAGCGTTCCCGCTGGTAGCACCCTCGCCCTGGTGGGTCCCTCGGGTGGCGGTAAGTCAACCTGCGCAAGCCTGATCCCGCGTTTTTGGGATGTCTCCTCGGGTCGAGTGCTCGTAGGCGGTGTGGACGTTCGCGATATGGATCCGCACGAGCTTATGGACCAGGTCGCCTTCGTGTTCCAGACCAACCAGCTGTTCCGGCAAACACTTGCCGATAACGTGCGCGCCTCCAAGCCTACGGCCACTGACGACGAGGTGCGTGCGGCCCTCTCTGCAGCTCAGTGCGACGACATTGTGGCCAAGCTCCCACAGGGCATCAATACCATACTCGGTGCCGGCGGAGCATATCTTTCGGGCGGCGAGGTCCAGCGCGTGGCACTCGCCCGCGCGATCCTTAAAGACGCGCCTATCGTGGTGCTCGATGAGGCCACGGCGTTTGCCGATCCCGAGAACGAGGCGCTCATCCAGCGCGCCTTTAGCAAGCTGGCGGCGGGTCGCACGGTCATTATGATTGCGCACCGGCTTTCAACCGTGGTGGGCGCAGACCAAATCGTGGTGCTCAACCAGGGCAGCGTGCAGGAGTCGGGTACCCATGCCGAGTTGCTGTCCCAAAATGGTCTGTATGCCAAGATGTGGGCCGAATACGAACAGGCCGCGAGCTGGAAAATCACTGCAGCGACCGCGGATGCCGCCGTCACGAAGGGAGGCGAGGCCTAAATGTTCGCCTCATTCCAAAAGAAGTATTTCCTATCCGATAAAGGCGTCGCCGGCGTAAAACGCGGCATTTTCTGGACCACGCTCACGAATCTCATTACCATGGCCGGCATGGGCTTTTTATTCCTGGTTATGGCCGGCTTTGTCGAGCATCTCGCCAGCGGGGCTGACCTGCCGGATGCCCTGCCGATCGTGGGTGGCCTCCTGGTCTTTTTCGTGTTGCTCTTCGCCTCTAACTGGCAGCAGTATTACTACACCTACTGCATCTTTTACGAGGAGTGCGGCAAGCAGCGCATGGAGATCGCCGAGCGCTTGCGCAAACTGCCGCTGTCGTTTTTTGGTCGTCGTGATCTGGCCGATTTAACCGAGACCATCATGGGCGACGTTCAGGCCATGGAGCACGCCTACAGCCACGTGCTGGGAGAGCTTTGGGGCGCCATCATCGCAAGCGCCATTGTGTTCGTGGGGTCGCTGTTCTTTTGCTGGCAGCTGGCGATCGCGGCGTTTTGGAGCATTCCCGTGGCCTTTGCCGTGCTGTATCTAACACGCGGCCCCATGGCTCCGGTGTTCGATCGCGTGCGTGCCGAGAAGGTCAAGGTTACCGAGGCTATTCAAGAGACGCTCGACTGCGTTCGCGAGATCCGCGCCACCAACCAGGAGGCCCATTATCTTGAGGGGCTCAACGCCGTGATCGATGCCGAGGAGCGCGAGACCACCAGAGGCGAGCTCGCCAACGGGCTTTTGGTCAACTCCGCCTTTGCTATCCTGCGTCTGGGCATTGCCACCACGCTGGTTACGGGCGCCGCGGTGGTCGCCTCCGGACAGGTCGACTTTTTGGTGATGTTTGCCTTCCTGCTTATGGTGAGCCGCATCTATGCGCCCTTTGACCAGGCGTTAATGTTGATGTCCGAGCTGTTTGCCGCCGAGTCGTCTGCCAAGCGCATGCGTTCCATCATGGAAGAGCCTGTGGCGCGGGGCAGCGAGAAATTTGAGCCCGCGGGCCACGATGTGGTGTTCGATCACGTGGCATTTGGCTATGGTGCGGGCGAGGACGGCCGCGCCGGCGAGAAAGTTCTTACCGATGTGAGCTTTACCGCCAAGGAAGGCGAAGTTACGGCACTGGTCGGTCCTTCGGGTTCCGGTAAGTCTACGGTGAGCCGCCTGGCCGCGCGCTTTTGGGATGCCACCGCGGGCAAGGTTACCGTGGGCGGTGTGGATGTTGCGAGCGTCGATCCCGAGGTACTGCTGCGTGATTACGCGATCGTCTTCCAAGACGTGCTGCTCTTTGACGATACAGTGATGGGAAACATCCGCCTTGGCCGCCGCGACGCCACCGACGAGGAGGTCTTGGCCGCCGCACATGCCGCCAACTGCGATGAGTTCGTGAACCGCATGCCGCAGGGCTACGACACCATGATCGGCGAGAACGGCTCCAAACTCTCCGGTGGCGAGCGCCAGCGCATCTCCATCGCCCGCGCGCTGCTCAAAGATGCGCCCATCGTGCTGTTGGACGAGGCGACGGCAAGCTTGGACGTCGAGAACGAGACCGTGGTTCAGCAGGCGCTTTCCCGCCTGCTCGCGGGCAAGACGGTTATCGTTATTGCCCACCGTATGCGTACGGTGGAAAATGCCGACAAAATCGTTGTACTCAAGGATGGTGTGGTTGCCGAGCAGGGCACTCCGGCGCAACTCAAGGCGGCAGGTGGAGAATTCGCTCGCATGGTTGCGCTGCAAAAGGAGGCGGCGGACTGGCAGCTGTAGGAGCGTGACAAAGGGACAGTCCCTTTGTCATATTGAGTTCACCCCCATAGTTTCCAAAAAGTTAGCCATTGTTGACCAAATAGTTATACTAAACTAGTCTCAAAAGCGTGCTCGAGCAAACTAATGAACTCGGGTGCTAAGGCACCATGCCGCGCTTGTGCGGCAAAAGGGAGAAGCAACATGAAGAAGTCGACGTTTAACACCCTGCTTGTCGGTGGCGGTTTTCTGCTTGGTACGGCCGGCATCAAGCTGCTCACCAGCGCTCCGGTCAAGAATGCCTGCGTGCAGGGTATCGCGTGCGGCATGCGCATCAAGAACGGCTACCAGGACATGGTTGAGCAGGCCAAGGCTAATGTCGACGACATGGTTGCCGAGGCGGCCTACATCACCCAGAGCGAGGCCGCTGCTGACGAGGCAGCCGAGTAACGCTCCCAGGCACAAACTATGAGATTCTCGATTATTAGCGAGATCCCCGGCAGGACCCGTCTTCAATTGGCGGGTCCTGTGCCAGAGAGCGATCTCGATGCACTTCTTAAGCTCAGCGGCGATATCGACGGCGTGCACAAGGTGCGCGTTTACGGCCGTATTGGCCAGATGGCGCTCGAATACGACGAGCGGTGTCGTGCGAGCGTGCTCGACGCCTTGGGTGCGCTCGATGCCCAGGCCATTGCCGACGCAAAGACGGGTTACGTGATGCAGCTTGAGCCACGCAAGCACAAGCTCGTCATGGATCTTGCCACACTTATCGGCGCCCACTACGCGCGCCGCTGGTTCTTGCCGACGCCTCTGCGTGCGGTGTTTGTCGTGGCCGGTTACATGGCATTTTTGCGCGCCGCTCTCCGTGAGCTCGCGCAGCCGCGCCTGACCGTTCCCGTGCTCGACGCTTCGGCCATCGGCATCTCGTTTGTCAAACGCGACGTCGACACCGCGGGCCAGACGATGTTCCTGCTCAACGTGGGCGAGCTGCTCGAGGACTACACCCGCGCCATGAGCGAAAACGAGCTCATCAACTCGCTGCTCGACGTGCCCGATAAGGCACAAAAAGTGGTCGGTGACACCGAGGTAAGCGTTGCCGCCACCGAGCTCGAGCCCGGCGATCTGGTCGCCGTGCGTACTGGCATGTCCATTTGCATCGACGGTGTTGTCGAGCAGGGGAGCGCCATGGTCAACCAGGCGACCCTGACCGGCGAGCCGCTGGCCGTCGAGCGCAGCGTGGGCGACGACGTGTTCGCCGGCACCGTCGTGGAAGACGGCAGCATCTTGGTGCGTGTGCGCGCCAATACGGCGCAAACCAAACTGCGCTCAATCGTCTCGCTCGTGCAGACGGCCGACTCGCTCAAGTCCGAGGGCCAGTCGCACATGGAAGATCTCGCCAACAAGATCGTCCCGTGGAACTTCCTGCTCGCGGGCCTGGTTGCGCTTACCACCCGCAGCCTTATCAAGACCTCAGCGGCGTTGATGGTCGACTACTCGTGCGCACTCAAGCTCACGGGTTCCGTTGCCGTCATGACCGCTATGAGCGATGCTGCCAAGATGGGCGTCATGGTCAAGGGCGCAAAGTACTTTGAGTCGTTTGCCAAGGCCGACACCATTGTGTTTGATAAGACCGGCACGCTCACCGAGGCGCAGCCGCGTCTTGCCTGCGTACTCACCACCGATGGCTGGAGCGAGGACGAGATCCTGCGCCTTTCCGCTTGCTTGGAGGAGCATTTCCCGCATCCGGTGGCGCGTGCCGTGGTCAACGCTGCTCACGAGCGTGGGCTCGAGCACCGCGAGCGTCACGCTGCTGTCGAGTATATTGTGGCGCACGGTATCGCTTCGTCCATTGAAGGGCGTCGCGCCATCATCGGTTCCGCGCACTTTGTATTTGAGGACGAGAGCGCGCAGCTCGATTCCGACATTAAGGAGCGCATTGAGTCCCAGATGCAGGGCCTGTCGCCGCTGTATCTGGCGGTCGACGGCACCGTTGTGGGCGTGCTCGGCATCGAGGATCCGCTCAAGCCCGGAGTGCGCGAGGCCATCGCCGATCTGCATGCGCTGGGCGTCAAACATGTCGTTATGCTTACGGGCGACTCCGAGCGCACGGCCGAGCGCATTGCTCGCGAGGCAGGTGTCGACGAGTTTAAGGCCGAGCTGCTGCCCGAGGACAAGTACGCGTATGTTGAGCGCATTAAGCGCGAGGGGCGCCATGTTGCCATGGTGGGCGACGGCGTCAACGACTCACCGGCGCTCGGTTTGGCCGACGTGGGCTTGGCCATGGGCGGTGGAAGCGACATCGCCAAGGAGGTCGCCGATATCATCCTGACCGATACGGATCTCGCCGCGATCGTGCGCCTGCGCCGCATGAGCCAGGGGCTTATCGACCGTCTGACGAGTTCGTATTCCAAGGTGATGCTCACCAACTCGGCGCTGTTGGCATTGGGTATTACCGGCATGATTACTCCGCAGACGTCGTCGCTGCTGCACAACGGTTCAACGATCGCCTACAGCCTGAGCAACGCGAAGGCTTACCTGCGTTAGCAGACGTGTTCGCCCACGTTATCTGGCCTGCGCCCAGACGGCATCGGTGTCGTCCGG
>ERZ827181.3138-NODE-3138-length-12411-cov-3.755908_pt1 | contig 12411 bp, 8 predicted proteins | sample MGYA00519778_ERZ827181 | MGnify/ENA primary metagenome ERZ827181 (study PRJEB31778, sample SAMEA3449273) | human gut metagenome | biome: human gut; feature: human-associated habitat; material: faeces | place: United Kingdom | collected 2010/2012 ...
GCAGCTGCGGGAAAAGGGTATCCTGCTTGCGGTGCAATTCATTTGACAATCTGCCACAAAAAACGCCCCTTCCCCTCTCGTCATTCCCCCGCTCCACAGCCCCTCCACAACAAAAAAGCGGGGCAGTCACCTGCACCCGCTTTTACCGGAAAAACAAAGGAACAATAGTGTGTTACTTCTTTTCGCCGCTATGCTTGAGGCTCTGGCCGTGCTGCATGAAGTAGACCTGCTCGGCCAGATTGACGGAACGCCGCCAGATGCGGGTCAGGGCTCGCACCACCAGCAGGGTATGCATGACCAGCTGGGGATCGGGACGCTTGCCTTCTTCCTGACGCAGCAGCTCCAGCAGGCGCTGCACAATGCGCATCTCGTTCTGCAGGGCCTCGTCCTCGCAGTTGCGCAGGGCCAGGGCTTCCTGGCCGTTGCCTTCGCGGAAGCAGTCCATGGCGCGCATGAAGGCCTCGCGGGCACGCTGCATCATGCCGCAGACCTCGTCCGCCAGGATACGCCGCCCGGGCACGTCTTCCATGAGCACGGTCTGCTCGGCCACGGTCACGGCCTCGTCACCGATGCGCTCCAGATCCACCACCATGCGCAGGGCGGCCACCACGAAGCGCAGATCACCGGCCACGGGCTTGATGCGGGCCATGAGGCGCAGGCACAGCTCGTCGATCTCGTTTTCCAGGGCGTCGATGGCCGTATCACCGTCACAGACGGCGATGGCGCGCACGGCCTCGCCTTTTTCATAGGAACGCGCAGCCTCTTCCAAAGCGATGTCCACTTGCGCATACATGACCAGCAGGCGCGTGCGCAGCGTGGCCAGCATGTGCTGGGGCGTGTAATCCTGAAGAACCATTAACCGAACCTGCCTGTGATGTAGTCTTCCGTCTCTTTCTGGGACGGACGGGTGAAGATGACGTCCGTGCTGTCGCTTTCCACCAGACGGCCCATGTAGAAGAAGGCCGTCCGGTCGGAGATGCGGGCCGCCTGCTGCATGCTGTGGGTCACGATGATGATGGTCAGGCCTTCCTTGAGCTCCACGATGCTCTCTTCCACCTTGCGGGTGGCGATGGGGTCCAGGGCGCTGGCGGGCTCGTCCATGAGCAGCACCTGCGGTTCCACGGCCAGGGCACGGGCGATGCACAGGCGTTGCTGCTGGCCGCCGGAAAGGCCCAGGGCCGAGGAAGAAAGGCGGTCTTCCACTTCGTTCCAGAGGGCGGCGCGGCGCAGGGCCAGCTCCACCTTCTCGGTGATGAGGTTCTCGTCCTTGACGCCGTTGACGCGCAGGCCGTAGGCCACGTTCTCGAAGATGCTCTTGGGGAAGGGGTTGGGCTTCTGGAAGACCATGCCTACCTTCTGCCGCAGGCGCACCACGTTGGTGCGGGGCTGGTTGACGTCCTCGCCGTCCAGCATGATGCGGCCTTCCACCCGGCAGCCGGGGATCAGGTCGTTCATGCGGTTGAGACAGCGCAGGAAGGTGGACTTGCCGCAGCCGGAAGGACCGATGAGGGCCGTGACGCCGCCGGCCTCGAAATCCAGGCTGACATCCTGCAGGGCGTGGGAAGCGCCGTAATAGACGTTGATCTTCTGCGCCGAAAGTGCTGTTGCCATAACTACTCCTGCACGGGCGTCCGGGGGGCGTCCGCGCGCCTCAAGGTAAAGATGATGGCCGTGCTGCCGTCTTCCGCCGGGCTTTCCGCCCAGATGCGGCCGCCGTGCCGTTCAATCACATGTTTGCAAATGGCCAGGCCCAGGCCCGTGGAATTCTGCCCGCGATGGCGCTCCACCTGATAGAAGCGCTCGAAGATGCGCGGCAAATCGTCCGCCGGGATGAGCACGCCGTCGTCCACTACGCGGATGACCACGTCGTCGCCTTCCACCCGGCCCGTGACGCGGATGGCCGTCTCTTCTTCGGCATAGCGGCAGGCGTTCTCCAGCAGGTTGCGGAACACCAGCGTCAGCAGACGGTCGTCGGCCAGTACGGGGGGCAGTTTTTCCAGATGGCCTTCCAGACGCAGCTTGCGTTCCTGCAGGCGGGTCTGGCACAGGCTGCCCGCCTCATCGAGGGTGGCGGCGCATTCCGTGGGGCAGAGCTCCAGAGCGCCTCCCTGCCCTTCCAGACGGGCCAGCACCAGCAGATCCTCCAGCATGCGGGCCAGGGAACAGCTGTGACGGTAAATGATGGCCGCAAAGTGCTGCGCCTGTTCCGAGGAATCCATGCTGAGCAGGGTCTCGGCATAGCCCTGGATGGCGGTCAGCGGCGTACGCAGCTCATGGGAGACATTGGCCACAAAATCGCTGCGGATGCGCTCCAGCTGCATCAGGTCGCTGATGTCGCGGAAGACCAGCACCGCGCCCAGACGGGCATCGGCCAGTACGGGCAGGGAGATGAGCACCGAGAAGACCCGGCCGCCCAGATGCAGCTGCACCTGGCGCAGGGAACGGGGCACATCCAGATCCTCGTCACCGTTGCCGGAGGACGAGCGGGCCACCTGGGCGGAGCGCAGCATGGCATCCACGGCATCCTGCAGTTCGGGCGAGGGGATCACCTCGATGACCGGGCTGCCCGCCATGTCGGTCACCTGGGGGAAGAGGCGGGCAAAGGCGCCGTTGCAGCGGCGGATGCGGCCCTGCGGCCCCAGCACCAGCACGCCGTCGCTCATGGTGTTGAGCACGCTCTCCAGCTGGGCGGTCTTGTCCGAGGCGATGCGCACCTGCTCGCCGATGCTGTCGGCCATGCGGTTCACGGCCTCGGCCAGGGGGGCGAACTCCGTGCCCGGCAGACGGCGCAGGCGGCGTTGCAGTCGGCCGCGGGAAATGGCCGAGACCACGTCCACCATCTGGCCCAGGGACCGCCGCATGGCGCCGGAGATGAAGGCGGCCAGCACCACGGCCAGGGCCATGCCGGTGCGCTGGTCGATGCGGGTATAGAGCAGGCGCACCAGCGGGTTGAGCGGCAGACGCACCAGCCGGTTGACGGCCAGCAGCACGCCCACCTGCCAGAGCGCGGTCAGGCCGCATTCCTGCCAGAACAGGGGCAGGGCGATGTAGAGCATGGTATCGCCGGTCAGGCAAAAGGCCGAGACCACGGCCATGCTGCGGGCCAGACGCCGGGCTGCGGCGTCATCGGGGCAGGATGGGGAAGGAGCGCTCATGGGCCTGTCCTGTGGCACGGGCTCAGTCCGGACGCCGGGCCAGTGCGGCCACGGCCAGCCGGGCCAGCAGTTCCAGGCCCCGGGGCAGGACGCTCTCGTCAAAGGTGAAATGGCTGGTGTGATGCCCGTCGGGCCTGTCGGCACCCAGCTGCAGATAGGCCGCCAGACCGCCGTCTTCCTGCACCTTGTTCATGAACCAGCCAAAGTCCTCCGATGCCCAGAAGTCGGCCTTGCGGCGCACTTCGCGGAAGCTGCCCATGTCCCGGGCCGTGCGTTCCACCAGATCCACCAGCTCGGGGCTGGACATGGCGCCCGGGCAGTGGCTCTGGCAAAGGAAGCGGCTGCGGCAGCCGTGCATGCGCGCCGCGCCGTCCACCACGCGCCGGGCCTCGGCCAGCATGTAACCGTTGATGTCTCCGTTCTCGCCGCGGGTCTCGCCGCGCAGCCAGGCCTTGGCCGGGATGATGTTGGGGGTCTCGTTGACGTGCATCTCGCCCACGTTGATGCGCGAGGCGCCCTGACCGTGGCGGGCGATGGCCAGCAGGTTGGTCACGGCCGTACAGGCGGCCAGCAGGGCGTTGCGGCCTTCGTGCGGGGCCAGCCCGGCATGGGCGCTCTGGCCGGTGAAGAAGACTTCGAAATTGGTGGTGGCCAGGAATTTGTCCGTACCGCAGACCAGATCGCCGCTGCGGCTGGCCTGCATGCTCAGGTGCAGGCCGAACAGGGCCCGGACGCCGTCCACGGCCCCGGCGGCCACCATGCCGGGCGCGCCTTCGCCCTCTTCCTCGGCGGGCTGGAAGATCAGGCGGATGCGTCCGCTCAGGTGGCGTGACAGCTCGTCCCGCAGGCCGCCCAGCAAGCGGGCCAGTTCCACGCCCAGGGCCACATGACCGTCATGCCCGCAGGCATGCATGCAGCCCGTATGGCAGGAGGCGAAGCCCTGCGCCGCAGGGAAGTGATCCTTGTCCGTGGCTTCGGTGATGCCGGCGTTGGCGTCCATGTCGAACCGGAAGGCCACCAGCGGGCCGCGCTCGTCTTCAGGGGTACCGGGGGAGTCCAGATCAAGGTCGCCCCACAAGCCCGTGAGGCCGCCGGCCATGCAGGCCACCAGGGTGGGGTCGGCGCCCTCGTTGAGGGCCCGGCCGCTCTGGGCCGTACAGAAAGCCGCCTCGGGCTGGCGGGGACGGGCCGAAGGCCGCAGGGCATTGGCCCCCAGGGTGAGCCGGAAACCGGCATCCTGCAGGGCACGGGCCACCAGCGAAGCGGTCAGGTATTCGCCCCAGGCCGGTTCCGGGTGGCGGTGCAGGTGACGGCGCAGGGCCGTCAGTCGCGGGCCGGCCTCCCCGGCCCTTCGTCGGATCTCCTCCGCAAGACGTTCCATATGGGCATCTCCTTTGACGCGGCACATTGCCAAGGCCGCCTGCACAGGATATATGCCGGAGACACGTTCATGCAAGTCGCCGGATACCTTGCGGCGGCTTTCCATTTTTCACGAGGGACCTATGCTCACCCTGATTCTCGCTGTCAGTGTCGCGGTCGTCATCTCCTTTACCTGTTCCCTGACGGAGGCGGCCCTGTACGCCGTGCCCTGGTCAGCCATCGAGAAGATCCGCAACGACGGCAGGCCCGTGGGGGAAGTGCTCTTCCGCCTGCGCAGCAATGTGGAAAAACCCATCGCCGCCATCCTTACCCTGAACACCGTGGCCAATACCGCGGGCTCCGCCGTGGCGGGCGCGGCCTTCATGGCGGCTTTCGGCGCCGAATACATGGCCCTGTTCGCCGCCGGTTTCACGGTGCTCATCCTGGCCTTCGGCGAGATCGTGCCCAAGACCCTGGGCGTGGCCTATGCCACTTCCATCGCCGTGGTGCTGGCCCGGCCGCTGGAAGTGGCGGTCAAGCTGCTGACCCCGGTCATCTGGCTGACGGGCCTGCTGACCCGTTTGCTGACGCCGCCGTCCAACGGCCCGGACATCTCCGAGGACGACATCCGCGCCGTGACCAGCCTGTCGCGTCAGGCCGGGCAGATCAAGGCCTATGAGGAGGCCTACATCCGCAACATCCTGGCCCTGGACCAGAAGCGGGTCTATGACATCATGACCCCGCGCACCGTGGTCTTCTCCCTGCCCGAAGACATGACCGCCGCCGAGGCCTACAAGAACCCGCGCCTGTGGCATGTGAGCCGCATCCCCGTCTACGGTGAGGACAACGAGGATCTTGTGGGCCTGGTGGACCGCCGCACCATCCTCCACTGCCTGCTGGAAGAAAAGGGCGAGACGCCGCTCTCCGAGATCATGAAGCCCCTGCACTTCGTGCTGGAGAGCCAGACCCTGGACAAGCTGCTCAAGGAGCTGCTGCACTCGCGTTCACATTTGTTCGCCGTGCTCGACGAATACGGCGGCCTTGCCGGTGTGGTGACGCTGGAGGACGTGTTCGAGGAGATGCTCGGCAGCGAGATCATGGACGAGAGCGACAGCGTGGCCGACCTGCGCCAGATGGCCCGGCAGCGGCGCCAGGCCCTGCGGGCGGCCGGTCTGCTGGAACAGCAGAAGAAGGAAGAACAGGCGGAACAGTCCCGGTCATGACCGGGCGGCAGATGCCCTGATATGGACTGATATGATGACGAAGCCCCGGCGGAACTGCCGGGGTTTCTGCGTTTTGGAGGCAAAAAGGCTTGAGGGGAGGGAGGACCCCTCTGCTGGCGCGAGAGCGGTCCTCCCTCCCCTCAAACTCCCCTCCCTCTCCCCAGCGCGCTTTGTCAGGGGATGGGGATGAAGACGCTCGTTGCATGAGGAAAGGGGGATGTCCCGCGTGACCGTGCGGGATGGAAACAGGAAACGCGTGTCGTTACGGGCATCGACAGCAACGCGCGACCGGATGGCGGCCGGAGGCCGTGCCCCGTTTTTTACAGATAGGGCGAGAACAGCCAGCAGGCGGCGTCACGCAGTTTGAGGATCAAAAGGCGTTCCTGCAGGTCTTTCAGGGTCACTTCGCGGCTGCGGGCGATGGTCATGTCCATGTGCAGGGCCATGGCGGTATGGAACTCGGGATCGAAGATCTCCATGTTCAGCTCAAAGTTCAGGCGCATGCTGCGGGCGTCCAGGTTGGCGGAACCGATCTGGCAGTAATAGCCGTCCACGGCCAGCAGTTTGGTGTGGGCAAAGGGGGGCGGCTGGAACCACACGCGCACGCCCGCTTCCAGCAGGACGGGCAGCAGGCGGAAGCTGGCCCAGTGGACGAAGGGCAGGTTGTTCTTGCCGGGCAGCACCACACGCACGCTGACCCCGCGCTGGGCGGCGCTGCGCAGCGCCGCGATGAGCTCGTGCGACGGCAGGAAATAGGGCGTCATGATGCGCACCGTATGCTGGGCGCTGCCGATGACCCCGCAATACAGGTCATTGAGCGGATCGGCCTCGGTGCCGGGGCCGTCCAGGACCATGCGGCACAGGCTGTCCCCGGACATGATGTTGCTGCTGGGCAGCAGGCTGCGCTGGTCGAATTTGCCGGTGGCAAAACCCCAGTCCAGCAAAAAGGCCCGGCGCAGCTGGTCCACGATGGGACCTTCGCAGCGAAAGTGCAGGTCCTGCACACAGCCGGGATGCTTGCTGAGGATGTGGTTGTCCGCGATGTTCATGCCGCCGGTAAAGGCCGTATCATCGCAGATGAGCAGCTTGCGGTGGTTGCGCAGGTTCAGGCTGAGGCTGGGCGGGAAAAGGCGGGGCGGCAAAAAGCGGGCCAGCTGGCCGCCGGCCTGGGGGATGCGCTTCCAGGGTTTGCGCAGCGAATAGACGGCGCCGCCGAAGCCGTCCACCAGCAGGCGCACGTCCACGCCGCGCCGGGCGGCATGGCACAGGGCCTCGGTAAAGCTCTCGCCCACGCTGCCGCCGCGGAAGATGTAGGTGGAGAGGAAGACCTGCTTGCTGGCCCGGTTGATGGCGTGCAGCATGGCCGGATAGGCCTCGTTGCCGTTGCGCAGGGGCAGGATGCCGTTGCCGCTGCACAGGGTCTGGCCTGTCAGGCGGCGGCCCAGGATCTCCAGGGGCCATTCCTGCGGCGGCGCGATGGCCGTCCGGTGGCAGACGACTTCGGGATGGTGGGCGTAGTCAGGTTCGATGGCGGCCATCTTGCGCATAAGGCGGGCCGCCAGGCTTTCGGCACGGCTGATGCCGAACAGGCAGTACAGCACGATGCCGACGCCGGGCAAAAAAAGGACCGTCACGATCCAGCCCAGCGCCGAGCGCGGATCGCGCTTGTGGAGCAGGGCATGGCAGACGGCCCCCCAGGACAGAAGGTGCGCTGCCACAAGGCCTAAAGTTCCCAGTGTCAGCACGGCGGATCGCTAGCGGCGGACAGCCAGCAGCGGAATGTCGGTATTGCGCAGCACGCGCTCGGTGATGGAACCGATGAGCATGTCGGCCAGGCCGTCACGGCCGTCGGTGTACATGACGATCATGTCCACGCCTTCCTCATGGCCCACGGTGACGATGGTGTTGGCGGCCAGGCCTTCACGCACGATATAGCGGCAGGCCACGCCTTCCTTTTTCAGGGCATCGGCCAGCGGCGCCAGCAGGGTCTCGGCCTTGGCGGTATTGGAACGTTCCAGTTCGGTATGGGCAGCGCCGCCCACCAGGTTGGGCAGGGCTTCGGTCACATGCAGCAGGATGATCTCGCCGGAGCACAGGGTCTTGGCATGGCGCAGAGCCTTGGCAGCGCGTTCGCCGGAATTTTTGCCGCTCACGGGCACGAGGACACGTTGGTAGATCATGTGGGCTCCTTGGATTGGGATGGCATTGCCCCAGAGGGCATTTCAACTAGGCATTGTCGCACGACAGGCCGATTTGTGCAAGCCTGCCGGGGCCGGGACGCCGTCATCAAAAAAAGCCCGTTCCAGGGAACAGGCTTTTTGATGACGATAGCGCGGCAAGGCCTACTGACGGACGACCAGCACGGGCAGCGGAGTGTTGCGCAGCACATGCTCGGTGATGGAACCGAACAGTCTGTCGGTCAGGTCGTCACGACCGTCCGAGAACATGACGATGGCTTCGGCGTCCATTTCCTTGGCGGCCTTGACGATGGTCTCCACGGGCAGACCGTGGCGGATGACGGTCTGATAGGGGATGCCGGCATTGTCCAGTTCGGCGGCGAGAGGAGCCAGGAGGGCTTCGGCCTTGACGGCGATGTCCTGCTGGTCGCGCATGATGTTGGGCATGGGGGATCCCACGCTGGGCGCCACGGCGTGCAGCAGGATGATCTCCTTGGGATCAAGCTTCCTGGCCTGGCTCAGGGCCTTGAGGGCGCGTTCTCCGGACTGCTTGCCGCTCACGGGCAGAAGGACACGTTCGTAACTCATGTGGACTCCTTGCATAAAATAAGAGATGGCCCTTGTGGGCATTGAAGATTTAGTCTGGCACGACTTGCCCCTTTGTGCAAGAGGGCCTGTCGCGGCCTACGCGCCGGGGCCGGGAACGAAAAAGGGCCGGTCAGCAGGACCGGCCCCGGTATGCGTATCAGGAACCCATGGAGATGCGGTGGCGTTCCACCGCCGTGGCCAGTTCGGGCAGCAGGTCGGTCACGGCCTGCAGATCCTTGGCGCGTCCGGCGCTCTCCACACAGCGGGCCATGCGGCCCAGTACCCGGAAACCGTAGCTTTCGGCCTCGGCGGCCAGGCGTCCGGCGGCGTCGGCCACCAGATGCAGACGGCGCTGTTCCAGGGCATAACCGGCCTCCGCCAGATATTTGTCCATACGCCACATGAGGGCGGGCAACGGATCCTCGGGGTCGTCCGGCGGCTGGGGCCGCTGGGGCATGGGCGGTACGGGCATGCGCGGCGTGGGGGCCACGGGCCGGGACGCCGTGCGGCGTTCGATCCAGGGATGGGTCGTGGCGGGGATGTCCGCCGTGGTTCCCGGCGTCTCTTCCCGCGGTGCATCCTTCCTGGGCATGGGGCGCGGTGTGCCCTGCCGTTCCTGTGCGGTCGCGGCCGGAGCCTGCGGGCTCCTGGCTTCTTCCTTGTCCTGGGGCTGGCCGTTGCCCGTGTGGAAACGGGAAAGGAAGCGCATCAGGGTGTTGGCCGCAGCCCTGGTCCGGCTGGTCTCTTCCCGGCCGCTGGCAAGAAGGGTGGTGCTGTCCGGCGTCATGTCCGGCAGGCTGGAAACGTCCTTGCTGCCGGGCACGGCCTGGGGCGCCTCTTCCACAGGCGCGCCGGGGAAGGCAGGCTGCGTCCCGGCGCCCGGGCCGGTACTGCTGCTCTTGCGGGGCTGCGGCGTGATGAGGGCCGATTTGTCCGTGGGCACCAGACTGGGCTTGCCCAGCTTGCGGGCGATCTCGTCCGGGCTGACGTCCCGGCGCAGGGGGCGGACCGTGACGACGGTCTCCACCGGAGCGGATACCGTTTCCTCCTGCCGGGGGGCAGGACGGTCGACCGGGGTGCCGATGGGCATGGGCTCGCCGACCCATTCACCGGCATGGCGCAGGCTGGGGCTCACATAGCCACCGGCAAGGGGACTGGCGGCCGCCTCGACAGACGGGAAGGCAGGAGCCCTCGTGGCAGCGGCCTGTGCATCGGCGACCGGAGCTTCCGTGCGCTCCTTTTCGTCGACCGTGGCTCCCGTCGCGACATCGGCCGGGGCCGCAGCGGCAGCATCCGCCGTCTCCTGCTGGGGCAGGGGCTCTTCCCGCGTCATATCGGCCACCGGTGCGACGGGTCCTGCTTCCTTCACCGGGGCTTCCGGCATGGCAGCCTCGTTCGTTTCCGCCATTTCCGCCACCGGCACGGACGGGAAGTCCGGCGCCGCAGGTGCGGGGGCCGGGGCGACGTCTTCGGCCGCCTCGGGAGCGTTTTCATTTTCCTGCACAGGGCTGTCCGCGGGCGCGGCTTCCTCCGGCTGTACGGCATCGGACATCGGCGCTTCGGCAGCATCCGTAGGCGCGTCGCCGGTCTGTACGTCATCAGCGGGCAGGGCCTGTTCGGCCGCAGCCTCCCGGACCGGAGCCGGGAACGCCGGAGCGCTCGGGGGCACCGCGGCGGCTTCGTCCTGTGCGGAGGGCGTCACGTCAGTGTCGGCCACCGTTTCCGCACCAGCTTCATCCGTGCTGTCCATTTCATCGGACAGGGTTTCAGCAGCGACATCGGCCGGGGCAGCATCCGCCGTCTCCTGCTGGGGCAGGGGCTCTTCCTGCGCCATCCCGGCCGCGGGTGCGGCGGGTCCTTCTTCCTTCACCGGGGCTTCCGGCATGGCAGCCTCGTTCGTTTCCGCCGTTTCCGCCACCGGCACGGACGGGAAGTCCGGCGCCGCAGGCGCGGTGGCCGGGGCTACGTCTTCGGCCGCATCGGGAGAGTTTTCATTTTTCTGCACAGGGCTGTCCGCGGACGCGGCTTCCTCCGGCTGCACGGCATCGGCCACAGGCCGGGCGGTCTGGGCTGCGGGCGTATCGAGGCGCATGTCGTCCGTCAGGGGAAGGGGGTCCGTCTGGGCCGTATCCGCTGCAGCGGTCGCCGGAGCGGCGAACAGGTCCGGCAGATCCGCGCTTGCCGCGGCAGGAGCGGCCGGGGCCGTCTGCTGCGGGATATCATCGGTGGACAGGAGCAGGTCGGGCATGCCCTGGTCTGCCTGGGGGGCCGCGGCGGGGCCGAACAGGTCGGGCAGGGGGGCATCGGCCTGTCTGGTCTCGGGCAGGGGCGCACCCAGGTCGGCCACATCGTCATGGCTGCCCAGGATCTCGAGCACGGTCTCGCGCAGGGCGTCTTCCGAGACGGGCAGGGTCAGGGCATGGCTGAAACCGGCATGGGCCAGCGCATCCCACTGGCTCTGGTCGGGCGTCAGGGCCACGGCGCCGAAGGGGCCGGTCCTTTCGGCAAGGCTGTGGTAGCGGCGCAGCAGCGGCGCGGCGTCCACGGAAGCCTCGGGGCCGCAGACCAGCAGCACGGCAGCCGGTGTCCGGCCCTTGCGGGCCCCGGCAGCCAGACCGTGGGCCAGGGTGCCTGTCTCGTGGCAGGTGCAGGGCAGGTCGCGCAGCATGGCGCCCAGCTCGCGACGGGTGGCGGCATCGGGAGCGCAGACCAGGACCGTGGGCAGGTCCTCGCCGTCAGAAGCTTCCGGGAGATGCAGCTGCAGGGTGAAGATGACGGACGTGCCGCGGGGGCCGCTCTCCACGCCCAGGAAACCGCCGTGGGACGAAGAGAGTTCCCAGATACGGGCCAGGAGCGATGCGGAACGCTGCTCCGGGGGCAGGCCCGTGCCCGTGTCGCGCACCTGGAAGAGCAGATGTCCGGGGTGCTTGCTGTCCGGCACACGACGCACGGCAAAATGGATCTTGCCCCCCTTGGTGGCCTGCAGGGCATCTTCCAGCAACAGGCGGAGGACGTCTTCCAGTTCCCCGGCGGGGCCTTCGTAAAGCTGTTCGAGGTCGGCCGGGACATGCCAGCCCAGGGCGATGCCGGATTTTTCCGCCAGCGGGCGGCAGGTGTCATGGGCCTGCCGCAGCGTCTTGCGCAGATCGAAGACACGCTTTTCAGCGCGGGCCGTATCCGCGGGAGCCGGTGCCGCGGGTGCGGCAGCATCCCCGGCCGGGTCGTGCAGCAGGCTCAGGGCCTGCCGGGCACGGCGGCCCATGTTCTCCACACGGGAGCGGACATCATGGGGCAGGGCACATTGTTCGAGCTGGCGGTCCTGTTCCACGATCTCGCGCAGGGGCGCGGCAAGGGCCTGCTCCAGATGCCGGATGGCCGTGGCGGAGGCGCTTTCGGCTTCCACGGTTGCCGGAGCGGGGGCAGGCTGGCTGAGGCCGGTCATGAGCGGCAGGGTGTTGCCGTCGGTATCCAGCAGGCGCAGATTGGGGTCCGTGATGGTCTGGTTCCGGGCGGGGCGGCCCGGTGCCAGAGGATCGGCAGGTTCGGCGGAGGTGCCCGCTTCACGGCCGGGGGCGCTCATGCCCGCGATGATCAGGGCGCTGAGGGCCGTCCCCCACAGAGGCAGGGTGCCCTGGACGAAGGGCGGGAGCAGCGTCCCGAGGTCAAGGACGGCCAGCCCGGCCCCCAGTGCGGCCACGAGGCAGCCCAGCAGGAAACGGCGGGCTCCCGGCACGCCCATGAGCCAGGCGCCGAGCGTGGTGGGCACGAAGATCAGGGCCAGCATGGGCCAGAGCGGCAGGAAGCGCCCCAGCCAGCTGAAGTCGGGCCAGAGGGGCAGCAGGGCCAGCACGGCGCCGGGCAGGGAAAGCAGCAGGTACTGGATGTCCAGCAGGCGGGAATGGCTGGCGG
>ERZ827181.3151-NODE-3151-length-12355-cov-3.096585_pt1 | contig 12355 bp, 8 predicted proteins | sample MGYA00519778_ERZ827181 | MGnify/ENA primary metagenome ERZ827181 (study PRJEB31778, sample SAMEA3449273) | human gut metagenome | biome: human gut; feature: human-associated habitat; material: faeces | place: United Kingdom | collected 2010/2012 ...
GATCGCGGAGATGCAGAAAGACTACTAAATATTTACACAAAAACAAGAAGACAATGGGAAACCCAAAAGCATTTCTAACGATACATAGACAAGAGGCGGGCTATCGTCCCGTTCACGAACGTATAGATGATTTCAGCGAGGTAGAACAGACCTTGAACAGCGGCGACCGCCGTACGCAGGCCTCCCGCTGCATGGATTGTGGCGTACCCTTCTGCCACTGGACCTGCCCGCTGGGTAACAAGCAACCCGAATGGCAAGATTTGTTATACAAAGGCCGTTACAAAGAGGCATATCACGTATTAGAGCAGACCGACGATTTCCCGGAGTTCACGGGACGTGTCTGCCCCGCCCTCTGCGAGAAAAGCTGCGTACTGAAACTTAGCTGCGACGAACCTGTCACGATCCGTGAGAACGAGGCGGCTATCGTGGAAGCCGCTTTCCGGGAAGGATACGTACAGCCTATCCAACCGGTACGCAACGGGAAAAAGGTAGCCGTGATCGGTAGCGGTCCCGCCGGATTGACCGTAGCGAACCAATTGAACCGAAAAGGATATGAAGTCACCGTATTCGAGAAAGATGAGTTACCGGGCGGCTTGCTACGCTTCGGCATCCCCAATTTCAAGCTAGGCAAGCACATTATCGATCGCCGTATCCGTATCATGGAGCAAGAAGGGATTCTTTTCCGTGTAAACACGATGGTCGGCAAAGATATATTAGCGAAAGATGTAGTGAAAGATTTCGACGCTGTTTGCGTAGCGATCGGCGCCGAGGTTCCCCGGGATCTATCTATCGAGGGACGTCATTTAAGAGGCGTACATTTCGCCTTGGAGTTATTAAGCCAGCAGAACCGGATCTTAGAAGGCATCCCGATCCCGCCCAAAAGCCAGATCAATTGCAAGGGCAAGAAAGTCTTAGTGATTGGCGGAGGTGATACGGGTAGCGATTGTGTAGGGACAGCGAACCGTCATGGGGCGGCCTGTGTCACCCAGATCGAGATCATGCCCCAGCCACCCGTCGGACAGAATCCGGCGACACCTTGGCCCATGTATCCGCAAGTACTGAAAACCAGCAGCAGCCATGAGGAAGGTTGTATCCGCCGGTGGAAGCTAGCCTCTAACCGTTTTATCGGAGAGAAAAACAACCTGATAGGGGTTGAGGTAGAAGAAGTCGAATGGGTTCCCTCCCCAGACGGAGGCCGTCCGCAGATGAGGCTGACCGGCAAGAAAGAGATCATCGAGGCCGATCTGGTTTTCCTCGCCATGGGCTTCCTGCATCCGGAGCAAGAAGGATTGATCAAAGAACTGCGATTGGCTACCGACAACCGCGATAACATCGCCGTAGACAACGCCGGATATACCGCCAACAGCAACCTATTTGCCTGCGGAGACGCTGTCAGCGGAGCGAGCCTAGTCGTAAAAGCGATGGCCTCCGGCCGTAATGTCGCCCGATCCATCGACCGTTTCTTACAAACCAACTAATTTTCAACTTTCAATTTTTAATGATCATGTGTGGTATAACAGCGATATTCAATATACACGACGGAGCGCAAGCCCTGCGTAAACAAGCGTTATTAATGAGTAAACGAATCCGTCACCGGGGGCCGGACTGGAGTGGTATCTACCAAGGCAAAACCGCTATCTTGGCCCATGAACGCCTTTCCATCGTAGACCCTGCCTCCGGAGGGCAGCCTTTAGTCAGCCCCGACGGGAAACTCATCCTCTGCGTCAACGGAGAGATCTACAACCATCAGGAATTACGAGAACGGTTAAAAGGCGATTACGAGTTCCAAACCGGCTCCGATTGCGAGGTGATCCTCGCCTTATACAAGAAGAAAGGGATTGATTTCATCGAGGATATCAACGGTATTTTCGCCTTCGCTCTCTATGACGAGGAGAAAGGGGTTTACTTGATCGCCCGTGACCCGATCGGCGTGATCCCGCTCTACATCGGATACGATGACGAGGGACACTTGATGGTATCTTCTGAGTTAAAAGGACTTGAAGGCTTCGCCACTCATTACGAGCCGTTCCTCCCCGGTCATTATTTCTATAGCGAAGACCGTAAACTCACGAGATGGTACACCCGTGACTGGATAGATTACGCCAACGTGAAAGATAATCCTACCGACGTACAACAACTTCACGATGCGCTGGAAGCCGCCGTCAAACGCCAACTGATGAGCGATGTCCCTTACGGCGTCCTTCTATCCGGAGGTCTGGATTCCTCCATCACCTCCGCTATCGCCAAGAAATACGCGGCGAAACGCATCGAGACCAATGGGAAAGCGGACGCATGGTGGCCTCAACTCCACTCGTTCGCCATCGGATTGAAAGATGCCCCGGACTTGCTCGCCGCCCGTAAAGTAGCGGATGCGATCGGTACGGTTCATCATGAGATCCATTATACGATACAAGAAGGATTGGACGCTTTACGAGATGTCATTTATCATATCGAGACCTATGATGTCACTACCGTCCGAGCCTCCACCCCCATGTATTTACTGGCCCGTGTGATCCGGAGCATGGGTATCAAGATGGTACTAAGCGGCGAGGGTGCGGACGAGGTATTCGGGGGATATTTATATTTCCATAAGGCCCCGAACGCACAGGCTTTCCATGAAGAGACCCTGCGTAAATTAAGCAAACTGTATTTATATGATTGCTTGCGCGCGAACAAAAGCCTTTGCGCATGGGGCGTAGAAGGACGAGTGCCGTTCTTGGATAAAGAGTTTCTTGATGTGGCCATGCGTCTGAATCCGGTGGCAAAGATGTGCCCGGGTACGATCATTGAGAAGAAGATACTTCGAGAAGCATTTTCCGACAGCTTGCCCAAGGAGATCGCTTGGCGGCAAAAAGAGCAATTCTCGGATGGGGTAGGCTATGGCTGGATCGATACATTAAAGAAAATAACCTCCGAGTCGGTCACTGATGAAGAGATGGCGAATGCCGCCAAACGATTCCCGATCAATCCGCCCCAAAACAAGGAAGAGTATTATTACCGCTCCATCTTTGAAGAGCATTTCCCCAGCGAAAGCGCGGCGAGAAGCGTACCTTCCATTCCTAGCGTAGCGTGTTCTACCGCAGAGGCTTTAGCTTGGGACTCGGCTTTCAAAAATATGAACGAGCCAAGCGGCAGGGCCATAAAAGGCGTACATGAATCCGCTTATTGACGAATATTTCTTTTCTTTAGTAGCAAAATGCACCAACTTTTATGAATAATAAACGCTGGTGCATTTAATTTTTATAATAACTTTGCCAGCTAGAGTCATAAAACACTTTAAAACAAATTTATATGAAGAAAATCTTTACATGCATTAGTTTGGCAGCCGCTACATTCATGGCTACCACCCCAGTGATGGCACAACAACAAAAACAATTAACAGATAAAGAAAAGGCTGCTGTTGTTAAAGTTATTGTTCCTGCCGTTTTTGATCAAGTAAAGCAAATTAGTGGAGTTGATTTCATGTCTCTCACAAATCCTAATATCGAAAGCATAATTAATTCCCCTTTATTTTTGCCTCAAGTATCAAGCCTACGTGCAGATCAATTAAATCCAATCTCGGTTACTCCTGATAGTTTAAAATTGGATCTTAGTTCTATGGATTTTTCTGCGATAGCACCGGGAATGGGTGATTTCATCGCAGGGATCGTTAATGACGTAAAACTGACATTCAGTGATTATAAAGAATATAACGTTTCACTTAACGGACAATCCGTAAAAATTGATTTACCAGAGAAAATTGATGTATCCGCAGCTGCTTTAGTTGACGCAGAAACGGGTAAACCCACAAATTTATTATCGGTATTAATCAAGACCGGGAACAAAGGAACCATTCTTCCTTTCAACAGCTTATCCGTAGAATTGAAATTAGGTTGGTTAGGTACCGTGGGTAGCATGATCCCTAATTTCCCGCTTAAAGATGGAAAATTGATAAGCCTAACAGAAACAGCAAATAGCTCTGGTACGATTGATTATACGATTACTTTAGAAGATAATTTACGTAGTCTAGCAGCAACGTTAGCTCAAGTCCCGAACTTCCAAATATCTCTTGATATGACAAAGTTGATGACAGAAAGTACTATCAAGGCTAGCTTATTCGGTAAACCTCTACAAGCACCTAACGCAAAATTGCCAATGGGTGACGCCGTCGTATATGCAAACTTGAAATCGACAACAGGCATGCCTGCTGATTCTATTGTCTTGACTTCATATGATGCCGCATCTAGCAAAATCAAAGGATACAAGAAGTTGACTCCGACAATTGGCGTATCTGGAGCAAATCTAGTTTTAACGACAACAGATTCAGTACGTGCTGACGTAAATACAGCTTGGACTCCAATGTCTAAACAGATCGTTACAATGCCAGCAACAATGAGCACAGCGATCAATTCTATTATGTCCTCTCTTGTTAATGGTGTCGTTAGTAATCTTAAAGCAAGCGCAGAAACCAATTACACTATTACAATTGATTCTATTTACGAAGCTAAAAAAGATGAGGTTATTCGTGTAATGGAAATCGACGCAACGACAAAAGTTGAAGCTACGAGCTTAAAAGATACAAAGATGATTGTAGATATCAACTTCTTGAAAGGAAGCAATAAAGAGAATGTCATGAATATCAAGGCTACGGCTCCTACAAATGATACTAAAATTACGGTAGACTTTAGTCCTGCTGTTGATCCTAAAGGCGATGGCATTAAAGAAAATGTCAACATGGCGACATTATATATTACATCTGACGCTATGGGTATCATCACCGATAACGAGACTATCAGTGACGAGGTTCAAGAGGTTACGGTATCTACAACCGCTAGCGGTCTTTATGTAAAGAATGGTAAGGGTAATTATGTAATCGTTAATATGGTAGGTAAAGTTGTTTCTACGGGTATCATCACTAGCGATGAGCAATACATCAGCACTCCGAATATGCCGAACGGTATTTATATGATCTCAATCGATCAGTCTAAGCTCTTGAGATCTGCTCATAAGACAACTGTTAAGTTCGTAAAATAAATTATCTAGATAATTAGTTAATCTGATAAAAGGAGCTATCCGGAAACAAAACCGAGTAGCTCCTCTCTTTTTGTCAATTTGTAAACCAAACTCCCGGAGAGTTGATTTTTCTGGCCTGATGTACTTCTCGTCCCTAAATATGAGAAAAAATATTAGCAAATGATTGTTTAGTAATATATTAGCCAAATACGACCTTTTGTTCTAGAGAAATAATTCATGCTAGTTCACATTTATACGGGTCAAAACATGTTTTTTATACGGATAAAAGAGGCATTTCATACGGTTGTATCGCCCGACGCGACTATATGTATCGCCTTACGCGACCTATTGCGTTGGCTAACGCCACTACTTGCGTCGCCCAACGCAACCTTTCGTGTGACAAAACATGACCTTTTACGTAGAAATCAGTGGTTAAATACGTATTTTCACCCATTATCTATCCCTAGTTGAGGCTTCTTGAAAAAGAGGCTCGTCAGACAAACAGACTTATTTTAAGCAAATAGATAGATATATAGTTTTTTTACTTACAGTTACAGCAACCCATATTCACAAAGCATATATTACGATATAAAACCAAAACGCACACTTCTAATTATCATTTATAACTAAAAGCATATATTATAACTTCAATCTATTACAAACCTCATATTTATAAAACATTCGAGCCTCTCACCTGTTATATACTTATCAAAACGTTATATATTTGCATTACAATAAAACAAAAAGAAATAATATAAAGAATAATATCATCAAAATGACAAAATCAATCAGATTCACAAAGATGCACGGTGCCGGAAATGATTACATCTATGTAAACACGATGGTCTATCCGATAGACAACCCCGAGGAATTATCTATCGCATGGAGCAAGCCGCACACAGGCATAGGATCTGATGGTTTGGTCTTGATAGGTTCTTCAGACATCGCGGATTTCAGCATGCATATCTATAATGCGGACGGCTCCGAGGCGATGATGTGCGGAAACGCATCCAGATGTATTGGCAAATATGTCTATGAGGCCGGCCTAACGCAAAAGAACAAGGTTACCTTAGAGACCTTATCAGGTATCAAAGAGCTACAATTGAAAATAGAGCGTGAAGAGGTCACCGAGGTCACGGTAGATATGGGAATGCCTGCCGTAGGCGAGATCGCCTTGGAGGTTGAGGCTGGAAGAGAAATTTACACCGGCACCGTCATCTCCATGGGAAATCCTCATTTGGTTATCTTCGTGGACGAGATGGACAAGGTCGATCTGGCAAGCGTAGGCCCGTTACTGGAATGCCTCCCGCTTTTTCCGGACCGGACAAACGTGGAGTTCGTGCAGGTGCTAAAGCCGGACGAGGTACGGATGAGGGTGTGGGAACGAGGTTCCGGCATCACACAAGCCTGCGGAACCGGAGCTTGCGCCACCGCCGTGGCCGGGGTCGTACGTGGGAAGACAAAGCGAAAGACAAAGGTCATCATGGATGGGGGCCCTTTAACCATCGAGTGGAACGAGCGAAGCGGTAAAGTCTTTATGACCGGCGGAGCGGTCAACGTATTCGAGGGATTCATCAAAGTCTGACACGGGGAACAAGACAAAACAACAAAAACAACAACATAAAAACAAAAGAACTGAGTATGGCACTAATTAATGAACATTTCCTGAAACTACAGAACAATTACCTTTTCTCCGACATCGCAAAAAAGGTAAACAGCTTCAAGGTTACCCATCCCAAGGATAAGATCATTCGAATGGGTATTGGTGACGTTACACAACCACTTGCCCCCGCCGTTATCGAGGCGATGCATAAAGCAGTGGAAGAAATGGCGAGCAAGGATACATTCCACGGATATGGCCCCGAGCAGGGATATCCATTCCTAATCGACGCTATCATCAAGAACGATTATGCCAGCCGGGGAGTCTTTATCGAACCGAGCGAGGTATTCATCAGCGACGGGGCGAAAAGCGATTGTGGAAATATAGGTGACATGCTCCGCCACGACAATAGTATCGGGGTGACAGACCCCGTATATCCGGCCTACATCGACTCGAACGTAATGAGCGGACGCACCGGGGTATTGGAAAACGGGAAATGGAGCGATGTCGTATACATCCCTTGCACGGAGGAAAACAACTTCGTACCGGATCTGCCCAGTCGCAGGGTGGACATCCTTTACCTCTGCTATCCCAATAACCCGACCGGAACGACCTTGACTAAGGACGAATTGAAGAAATGGGTAAACTATGCCCTTGCCAACGACGTGCTTATCATGTACGACTCCGCTTACGAAGCTTATATACAGGACCCGAATATCCCCCACTCTATCTACGAGATCAAAGGAGCGAAGAAGGTAGCTATCGAATTCCGGAGCTTCTCTAAAACCGCCGGGTTCACGGGGATACGTTGCGGATACACGGTCGTACCGAAGGAGCTGAACGCCTTCACGCTGGACGGGCAACGGGTACAGTTGAACAAATTATGGAACCGTCGCCAATGCACGAAATTCAACGGAACCAGTTACATAACCCAACGGGGTGCGGAAGCGGTTTATTCCACCGCCGGGAAACAGCAAGTGACAGCTACTATCAATTATTATATGACCAACGCGAAGATCATGAAAGAGGGCCTGCAAAACTGCGGTCTCACGGTGTACGGAGGCGATAACGCCCCATACCTCTGGCTAAAGACCCCGGACGGCCTCTCCTCATGGAAATTCTTTGACAAACTGCTTTATGAAGTCAAGATAGTCGGAACCCCCGGAGTGGGATTCGGACCGAGCGGGGAAGGTTATCTACGCCTCACCGCTTTCGGCGATAGGGATGACACCCTAGAGGCCATGGCTAGGCTGAGGAAGTGGCTAAGATAAGTCATTTACTATAAACAACAATAATCATCAGGTATTATGTCAAAGTTAAGATTTAGAGTCGTAGAATCGGCGTTCGAGAAGAAAGCGACCGAGCTAACCACTCCCGCCGAGAGACCTTCCGAGTATTACGGTGAGTTAGTATTCAACCGTGAGAAGATGTTCAAATATCTTCCAGAGAGAGCGTACGAGAGACTGGTGGACTCCATCGACAACGGTACCCCGCTAGACCGTGAGACAGCGAACGCCGTGGCCTCCGGCATGAAGAAATGGGCGATGGAAAAAGGCGCTACCCACTACACCCACTGGTTCCATCCCTTGACGGAAGGTACCGCCGAGAAGCACGACGCTTTCATCGAGCATGATGGCAAAGGCGGCGTACTTGAGGAGTTCGAGGGGAAACTACTGATCCAGCAAGAGCCGGACGCCTCCAGTTTCCCGAACGGCGGTATCCGCAATACGTTCGAGGCCCGTGGCTACTCGGCTTGGGATCCTTCCTCCCCCGCTTTTATCGTAGGCGACACCCTCTGCATCCCGACGATCTTCATCGCTTACACGGGCGAGTCCCTCGACTACAAAGCTCCCCTGCTAAAAGCCTTGGAAGCCGTAAACAAAGCGGCAGTCGATGTCTGTCACTATTTCAACCCGGCCGTGAAGAAAGTATACGCCTACCTCGGCTGGGAACAGGAATACTTCCTAGTAGACGAGGGCCTGTACGCCGCACGTCCCGATCTGTTGATGACCGGCCGAACCTTGATGGGACATGAAAGCTCCAAGAACCAGCAGTTGGAGGATCATTACTTCGGCGCCATCCCCACCCGTGTCATGGAATTCATGAAAGACCTCGAGGTAGAGGCATTGAGGCTCGGCATTCCCGTAAAGACCCGCCATAACGAGGCCGCCCCGAACCAATTCGAGCTGGCTCCCATTTTCGAGGAATGCAACCTCGCCAATGACCATAACTTACTGATCATGGCCCTGATGCGCAAGATCTCCCGCAAACATGGGTTCCGTGTCCTGTTGCACGAGAAACCGTTCAAAGGCGTGAACGGTTCCGGCAAGCACAATAACTGGTCGCTGGGAACCGATACCGGAATCCTTTTGATGGGACCGGGTAAGACGCCGGAAGACAACCTGCGCTTCGTCACCTTCGTGGTCAACGTACTGAAAGCCGTGTACACCCATAACGCATTGCTGAAGGCCAGCATCTCCAGCGCAACCAACGCCCATCGTCTGGGAGCGAACGAGGCTCCTCCAGCAATCATCTCCAGCTTCTTAGGAGCACAATTATCCAAGGTATTGGAGCATCTGGAGAACAGCGACACGGAGGATTTCAACCTAGCGGGAAAACAAGGCATGAAACTCGATATCGCCCGTATCCCCGAGTTATTGATCGATAACACGGATCGTAACCGTACCTCCCCTTTCGCCTTCACCGGTAATCGTTTCGAGTTCCGTGCCGTAGGTTCCTCCGCGAACTGCGCCGCCGCCATGCTGGTATTGAACGCCGCCGTAGCGGATCAGTTGAGGCAGTTCAAGGCCGAGGTAGACGCTAAGATAGCCACCGGAAAGGATAAGTTCGCCGCTATCATCGAGGTAATCCGCAAGGATATCAAGGAATGCAAGGCGATCCATTTCGACGGCAATGGCTACAGCGAGGAATGGAAGGCCGAGGCCGCACGCCGGGGCTTGGATTGCGAGACCAGCGTGCCTTTGATCTTCGACGCTTATTTGAAAGATAGCAGCGTCCGCATGTTCGAGTCCACGGGAGTCATGACCCGTAAGGAGCTGGAGGCTCGCAACGAGGTCAAATGGGAGATGTACACGAAGAAGATCCAGATCGAGGCCCGTGTATTAGGCGACCTGACAATGAACCATATCATCCCGATGGCCACCAAATACCAGTCTTCCTTGATCGACAACGTATATAAGATGCGTGAATTATTCCCCGCAGATAAAGCCGCCCATCTATCCTCCAAGAACATGGAGATCATCGAGGATATAGCGAACCGCACGATCTTCATCAAGGAAAAAGTGGACGAGATGGTCAACGCCCGCAAGATAGCCAACAAGATCGAGAGCGAGCGGGAGAAGGCGATCGCTTACCACGACCGGATCGTCCCGATGATGGAAGCCATCCGTTACCATATCGACAAGTTGGAACTGGTTGTCGATGACCAGATATGGACCTTGCCGAAATATCGTGAGCTTTTATTCATCAGATAGTCTTATTCAGACAGTAGTTTTTTGTTGATTGTTTTGTGTTAACAAGGAGAGGATGCTGCGAAGTATACCTCTCCTTCTTTTTTATCCCATACAAAATACATACCTTTGGGGCATAAATATATAGGAGGGAAATTGATATGACGACAATAGAGTTACAACAATGGAGAGAAAGCTTCGTGGAGAGATACCTTAACAAAATCGATGACATGGAGATATCGGAGGAACTGGAACGGGCTGCCAAAAAGATTTTTTCCAAGAGAAGGACACCCCGCCCTTGCGTAATCCACTCGCAAGAGGAGATGATAGCAGCGGTACGGAAATCGGTAGAAGATGCCCGAGAAGGTAGAGTTACATCAAGTGAGGATCTAGATAAAGAGATAGAGACATGGTTCTGAAACAGAAAAATCCATATTGGACAGCCAAGGCCAAAGAAGATTTGAAAGAAATTACGAAGTATTATAAGAAGGAGATTTCTATCAACATGGCCCACAAGAAAGTCAAGGACCTGAAACATTACGCCGATTTGTTAGCTGACAATCCTCTTCTCGGTTTTTATGAGCAAGCTTTATCCTCGGAGTCGCAAGGCTTTCGGTCTCTTGTTCATGAACATTACAAAATCATCTATTTTATAGAAGATGATATCATCTATATCTCCGCGATCTTCGACTGTCGTCAAAACCCCGATAAATTAAGAACATCTATCAGATAAACAATAACAAATATGAATTACGGATTCGTCAAAGTAGCGGCAGCCGTACCACAGGTTAAAGTGGCTGACTGCTTTTATAATATTCAACAGATTGAGGGATTGATGCGCCAAGCGTCCCAAAAAGAGGTCCAGATCATCGCCTTCCCCGAATTATCGGTTACGTCTTATACTTGCATGGATTTGTTCTCGCAAGAGACCTTACTCAGAAACGCCGAGAAAGCCTTGCTGGATTTAGTGAACAACACCGCCGATCTGGATTTACTAACGATCGTAGGTTGCCCGCTTGTCAGCGGGAGCCAACTGATAAACGCCGCCGTCGCTTTCCAACGGGGCGAGATATTGGGGGTAGTGCCCAAAAGTTACCTGCCCAGCTACAAGGAGTTCCAAGAAGAGCGTTGGTTCACGGCCTCTTCACACCTACAGCAATCCATGATCACGATCGGTAACCGGGAAGTGCCGCTGGATTGCTACCTGATCTTCGAGTACGATGAGGTACGTGTGGGTATCGAGATCTGCGAGGATCTTTGGGTTCCCATCCCTCCCAGCTCCGAGCTAGCCATGCAGGGGGCGAACTTGATATTCAATCTATCCGCCAGCAACGAGTTGATCGGTAAGCATGCTTACTTACGATCCTTGATCTGCCAGCAATCCGCACGTTGTATCGCCGGATACGTCTACGCTTCCGCCGGTTTCGGGGAATCCAGTACCGACCTCGTATTCGCGGGAAACGGTATCATAGCGGAGAACGGCACGTTATTAAGGGAATCCGAGCGTTTCTCCATGGAGGAGCAACTCGTTATCAGCGAGATCGATATCCAGAACTTACAGAACGACCGACGGATCAACACCAGTTTCATGCAGGGTTATCTCAACCATAACATGGATAACGGCACCGTAGTCTCATTCAGCCTTCCCAACCGGGCGCTGGACTTGACCCGGGTAATCGACCCGCATCCCTTTACCCCTTCCGGCGATGCCTTGAAAGAACGTTGCGAGGAAATATTCCATATACAGGTAGCGGGACTCGCCAAGCGTGTCCTCCATGCCCACGCCCAAACCGCCGTCGTAGGCATCTCCGGGGGACTGGATTCCACCTTGGCCCTACTGGTCACCGTCATGACCTTCGACGCCTTGAAGATCCCACGGGATAAGATCATCGGCATCACCATGCCCGGCTTCGGGACGACGGATCGTACCTATACCAATGCCTGCGACTTGATACGCTCCCTGGGCGTGACCCTCCGGGAGATCTCCATCAAGGAGGCTTGCGTCCAACATTTCAAGGATATTGATCACGACATCCATGTACATGACGTGACCTACGAGAACAGCCAAGCCCGCGAGCGTACCCAACTTCTTATGGACGTGGCGAACCAAGCGAACGGCCTCGTGATCGGTACGGGGGATCTCTCGGAGCTTGCCTTGGGCTGGGCTACTTACAATGGCGACCATATGTCTATGTACGGCGTCAACGGTAGCATTCCCAAGACATTGGTCAAATATCTGGTGGAATGGGTTGCCAACAACAAGGTAGACTAGGCTTCCCGCACCACGTTATTA
>ERZ827181.3162-NODE-3162-length-12306-cov-3.038527_pt1 | contig 12306 bp, 7 predicted proteins | sample MGYA00519778_ERZ827181 | MGnify/ENA primary metagenome ERZ827181 (study PRJEB31778, sample SAMEA3449273) | human gut metagenome | biome: human gut; feature: human-associated habitat; material: faeces | place: United Kingdom | collected 2010/2012 ...
TATGCCGTGCGCGAGATTGTGCCCAACCCCGCGAAGGCTGGCATCCAATACAGCACGAATGTCGCGAAGATTTATGTGACGGTGACCGACGACGGCGAGGGCCACCTGGTTGCTACGTCCTCGACCGAGAACGGCACATTCGTGAATAAGTACGAAACGAGCCTCAACTACACGGCTGCTGGCGGGTTGACGCTGACGAAGACTCTGAACGGCCGCGACATGACCCAGGGTCAGTTCCAGATTCAGGTTGTGCCTTACGACGAAGCTTCGGCTGCGGTGCTTGGTCTGCCCATGAACGGCAAGGTGTTCGATATGCCTGCTGCCAAGGATGGTAAGGCGGCGAGCGTGCCGGTATGCAGCGATGTGGAATTCACACAGCTCGACGCGGGCAAAACGTTCACGTATACCGTTTCCGAGCTTGGCGACGCGGGCAACGGATACACCTTCGATAAGGCTGTTCGTACGGTGACGATTTCCGTGAGTGATGATCCCGCTACGGCGACGCTTACGGCGACCACGACGGTTTCCGGCGGTCCCGATGCTGCGACGTATACCTACAAGACGGGTGATAGCCCAGCCGCCGATGCGGCAAAGGTTTCGTTCACGAACGGCTATTCCGCTTCGGGAAGCGTTGATGTGAATGCGACGAAAACCTTGAGCGGCCGCGCGCTGGTTGAAGGCGAGTTCGCCTTTGGCGTGCGGTATGCCAACGGTGAAGCGGCGGGCAGCGACGTGCTTACGGCGACGAATGCGGCCGACGGCACGGTTGCGTTCGGCACGCTGAATTTCGATACGGCGAAACTGAACGAGCTGGTCGCGAAGGGCTCTGCCACGAAGGAGACAAACGACAGGGGCATTGTAACCTGGACTATTCCGTGCATTGCGTACGAGAAGACTGACGGGCTCTCCGATCGTGGCATTACCGCAACGGCCCAGCAGATCTCGTTCGCCATCAAAGCTGTCGATAATGGCTCTGGCACGCTTGCCGTGACTATCGAGACTGGCGAGAAGGGGTTGGCTTTCGAGAACACGTACGGAGCGGGCGATGCGTCGGTGAGCGTGACGGGCGTGAAGCATTTGAGCCGCGCTGAAGGCTTGACCCCAGGCGACATCACGGACAAATTCACGTTCTCCATTACGGCGAACGAGGATGGCGCTCCCATGCCCGAACGTGTGACCGCGACGAACGATGTTAACGGAAGCATCGATTTCGGCAAAATCGTGTTTACGCTCGATGCTCTGAACAAGGCGCTGGGCACCACGCAGCAAGGAGCGACTGCTGACACTGGTGTGGTAAGCATTCAGTCTGCAGCTCCTGCCGCGAATGATGTTGTGGCTGCGGGCACGACCGCGGGCGTCGGGGTTGCGGGCGATTCCGCAACGCCTGCGCAGGCGGCGACGGGCGATGATCTTGCTGGCAATGCTGCTGATGGTGCGGCGAATGCCGACGGCGCTGGCCAAGGTGCGGTTCCTGTGAGCGACGATGCGGTTGGGCTTGCTGCGGCGGGCGGCGCTGAGCCTGCAGCGGTTGACGCCGCTTCCGGCACAAGCGATGCGACTCCGAGCGGCAATGCGAGCGATCAACCGACGGCTCCCGTGGCTTCCAGCAATGCTGTAGCGGCTGCCAATGCGGCAACCGATAAGGCGGCGAGCGTTCAGAGTGCTGCTCCCGCGGCGCAAACTGCCACGGTTCGCTCCCATGTGTTCACCTATACGATTACCGAAACCGGCAGCGCGCCTGGTGTTACCAACGACACCAGCGTGAAAACGGTGAGCTTCAAGGTGACCGATAACGGCAAGGGCGAGCTGACGGTTGAACGTGTCGGCGACGAGACCAAGCCGATGTTCGAGTTCACCAATGCGTACAGCGTTACCCCCGTTGATTCGAGCGTAACCAGCCAGATTACGGTCTCGAAGTCGCTCGTGGGGCGCGAGCTGGTCGAGGGCGAGTTCCTTTTCGAGCTTGTTGAAAACGGTCAGGTTGTGGCGCGGGGCGCGAATGACGCTGCGGGCAACGTGGCCATGAGCGCGGTTACGTATACGACGGCTGGCGAGCACGACTACGTTCTGCGCGAGGTGGGCGCTGGCACGACGCATAATGGCGTGACGTTCGACGGCAAATCAATCGCGATTCACACGAAAGTGGTCGATAACGGCGAAGGTAGCTTGGTGGTTGAGCATGCGTTCGCTACGGATGATGTCAATGCTACGTTTGTGAATACGTATGCGCACGGTACGACGAGTGTGGTGCTTGGCGCAACGAAGGTGTTGAGCGGCAAGGCCTTGGCCGATGGCCAGTTCACCTTTGTGCTGACCGCGGAAGACGGTACGGTTTATCAGGCGAAGAACGATGCTGCGGGATCGGTTGCGTTCCCCGCGCTGACGTTTGCGGAACCTGGTACCTACGTGTATACGATTTCCGAGGTGAACGACAAGCAAGCGAATGTGACCTACGATACCGCGACGTATAACGTTGTCGTGAACGTGGTCGACGATGGCCAGGGGAATTTGGTCGCGACGGTGGCTTACGATGGTGGCGCGGCCCCGACGTTCAAGAATTCCTATACCGAGCCGCCTGCTCCTGCGCCCACGCCGGGCGGTGGCGCAACGACGCCGAAGAATCCGGTTGTGAAGCTGTTCTCGAAGACGGCTGACGATGCCGGGTTGATGCTTGGCGCGGCTGCGGTTGCGGCTGGGCTTGCGCTGGTGGTTTGCGGCGCGGCTGCTTGCTGGCGTCGTCGCAGCTAGCGAAGGGCGAGCAGCATTAAACGGAACGGCCCCGAGGAGTCGGGGCCGTTCTGCGTTTAGGTGCCGAAGTTCTTATTGCTCGCGAGGGACGAGCGATTGTTCCGCGTTTGGGTGACGAAATTCTTATTATGATCGAGAAGCAACTGCCGATTTGGCTTCGATTGTGAAGAACTGGTGATTGGCGGGTATTCTCGGAAATTCGGTCTTGCATTAATCGCCGAGGCTGGTAATATATTTTCTTGCCTTAAGGCACCTAACATATTGCGGGGTGGAGCAGTCTGGTCAGCTCGTCGGGCTCATAACCCGAAGGTCATCGGTTCAAATCCGGTCCCCGCGACCAAAAGTTTCAGCAGGTCAGAACGGTAAAAGTTCTGACCTGCTTTTTTATTTTCGGCTCTCGAATTCGCCCCGGGGAAGAATTTGAGAAGAATGCGTTCCCGTCGCGCAGGCGCGTTCCAGCTGTGTGCGTGACGTGTGGCACGATGGAGATGGGCGCGTGCCGACCTTCCCATGGGAGGGCAGGCCAAACGGCAAGTCGTAACCGACCTGATTGAAGTTACTCATTGTACTGAGTAAAAATACTCAGTACAATGAGTAAAAATACTCAGTACGAGAAGAATACGGGTTCTGGAATGTTTGAGCGGCATTATGTGAAAACCATCGTCGATAGGATCTCCGAAGCAAATAACCCGCTTATGCAGGTTGTCGTTGGGCCTCGTCAAACAGGCAAGAGCACGATGCTTGGTCAGGCTTTGGCGAAAGTCGACATGGAGCATTTTTTCATAAGTGCAGATGACGCTATCGTTCCGAGTGAAGAATGGCTTCAGGTCGAATGGCAACAGGCTCGAAACGCCACGCGGTTGGGGTCGCGTCCTGTGGTGCTTGTCGTTGACGAGATTCAAAAGGTGCCCCATTGGTCGCTCGTCGTTAAGTCACTCTACGATGCCGATCGGCGAAACGACATGCCGGTTCGGGTTGTTTTAAGCGGCTCGTCGTCGCTTCTGCTGCACAAGGGACTGGAAGATTCCCTCATGGGGCGCTTTGAGATTATTCATTCTCCGCATTGGAGCTATTCGGAATGCTTCCAGGCGTTCGGTTTCTCGTTTGATGATTACCTTTATTACGGCGGCTACCCTGGCGCAGCGCGATTTGCGAGCGACGATACTCGCTGGATTTCGTATATTCGTGAAGCGATTATTGAGCCAACGATTTCGCAAGACGTTTTGGCCCTTGAAGATATTCGCAAGCCGGCGCTTATGAGGGCGCTTTTCCGGCTCGGCGCAACGTATTCAGCGCAAGAACTCTCGTATACCAAGATGCTTGGACAGCTGCAAGATGCGGGCAACACGGTGACGGTTGCGCATTATCTCGATTTGCTTGATAAAGCGGGAATGCTTTGCGGCATTCAGAAATACGATGCCAAAGAGGTGAGGCGCAGAAAATCGTCGCCACGTTTCATGGTGTACGACACCTCGCTTATGACGGCATCGTCGGGAATTGAGAAATCGAGATATTTGGGCGAGCCCGATTTGCGCGGCCATTTGGTCGAATCGGCGGTTGGCGCACGGCTTCTCGCGCGGGCGTCCGAAGAGGGCCTGGGCGTGTATTGGTGGCGTGATGGGACGAAAGAGGTTGACTTCGTCGTTTCGAAGGGCTTTGATTCGCTTTCGGCTATTGAAGTGAAAAGCGGCAAAGAAAAGGGTCAGAGCGGGATGGCCGATTTCCTGTCTGCCCATCCGAGTGCGAAGCGAATCGTTGTTGGCGGCGCGGCGTCTGGCGCATGCGGCGTCGAGGAATTCCTCAAAGATGAGGTGGAATTGTTCTATTAGCCTGTCGTTTTGTCGTTGCTTGCTGCGCCGAAACCGGCTCGTTTATCAAAAGGCCGATTTCGAATTTCCGGAATCGGCCTTTGCTGCTGTTGAGCGATAACGCTATGCAGGCCTCATTTGTATTTGAACGGTCGCGGCGTCTCGTTACTTCAAAGTTACCATTTCGAACATGGGCAGGGCATCTTCCCAGGTGAGATTGCTGTTAGCATAGATGCTGACCGTCGTGCCGTTCGATGCTTCGGCATACAGGTACGTGGCACCATGCGTAGCGACGAAGCGCGTCCACGTCACGCCATTGATTTCGACTTCGTCAATCTCGCCGCCACCCATGTTGTTCTGGGCGAGCTTGGCTTCACCCATCGGGTCTTTGGAGGCGGTGTACACGTCGACGTGCCCATCATCTACGGCATCGAGGCTGAATTCGGCATCGCTGTGCTTCTCGTCCATTTCGGTAAGCGTCCAGCCATCGGCGGCCTTCGCGCTATAGGTTTCGAAATCGACGCCGCCAAGGGCTTTGATTTCGTCGGCCTTTTCCTTAACTGCCTTGTATTCGTCGGTCTCGCATCCCGTGGTGTCGAAGTGCATCACGCTGGGGTTGGTGCCGCCCGATACGTCATTCTCGAATTCGACGGTAATAGGTCCGTAATAGTTGTTGTCAACGACCCAGAAATACACCCACTCAACGCTTTCGCCGGGTGCGATGGTCGGATTGCCCTCTGTTTGGGCGTCTTTGCAAAGCTCCGCCGGCGGGGTTTCGATTTCTTCGACATACGCGGTGAATGTATTGAAGATACTATCGCCCGGTTCAAGGTTGCCGGGAGCAGCATTCGTGGTGAAGCTGAAGCGATCGAGCGGCTTGTTGCTCGTGTTTGTGATGCGTACGCGCAGCCAGAAGCCGTCTTGCTCGTAGAACTCGCCGCGATAGTACGTGCCATCGGCGAGTGATTCGACGGTGAAGCCCTCGACTTCAATCTTCTGGGATTCGTAGGCCGATTTGCTGGCGGCGGCATCGCCGCCCGATTCGCTCTGCTCGCCGCCGCCACCGCCGCATGCAACCATCGTGCATGCAAGCGCCGCGGACAATGCAACTGCGGGCGCGCCCAGCAGAATCTTCTTCGTCATGGGTTTCATCATCCCCATCACTTCCTTTCGCATTGCAATCAAAAGCCGCTCTCCCTTCGGCGTCCATCGCGCCAGTTCGGCTTTCAAAGCGATTGTGCTGCGTTCGCCAGCGCGCGCGAAGTACTCTGCGGCCCAAATGGCGAGCGCGCAAAGTCCCAAACGGCCAAAAGGGGAAGCGGAGGTTTGGGGCTGGTTTGCTGACGAAGCGGTCGGGCGATTCGTTGATGCCGATGAAGCACCTCCGGGTAGCCGCCCTTCTTGTTCTGTCGCCGACGAGCATGCTGTATGGTCGCGCTCGTCGGATTGCGGACACTTGAGCATATGTGTGGGGAATGGGCTCTGATACCATCCGTGAACCATGTCGCACATTTCCCGTTGCGACATGCTTACGAAGAGGGAGGAACACCATGATCATCGAATTCAAGGGCATGCGTCCTGACGTGGAGAAAGCTACGTTCATCGCGGATAGCGCCACGCTTTCTGGCGATATTCATTTGGCGGAAAACACTTCCGTATGGTTCGGCGCATCGGTGCGTGCCGAAGTCGCGTCCATCACCATCGGCCGCGACAGCAACGTGCAGGACAACGCCATGCTCCATGCCGATTACGATTTGCCCATCACCATTGGCGAACGCGTGTCGGTGGGGCACAACGCCATCGTGCACGGCGCCACCATCGAGGACGACGTTATTGTGGGCATGCATGCCACGGTTATGAACGGTGCCCATGTCGGCCGCGGCTCCATTATCGCCGCGGGCGCGCTGGTCAAAGAGCATGCCGTGATTCCCGAGCGCTCGCTGGTCGCGGGCGTTCCTGGCGTGGTCAAGCGCACGTTTACCGAAGAAGAGCTTCAGCGCCAGAAGAAAAATGCGGCGGTGTATACCGACGACGCGAGCGAGTACGCCAACAACGTCAAAATTGTAGGCTAGCGAGTTTCTGAGTGGTTGGGTTCGCCGCGAATACTGCGTCGCATCAGTCCCCGGGAGCCGAGTGGGCGTCTTTTTCGACGTCTCGAACCGAATGATCGTCTCGCTTCGGCGTTTTCGGATCGAAGTCGCCTTGTTTCGGCTTTCGTGCCTGTCCTAACGATTTTCGGCCTGTATCGTTGCTTTTTGCGCGTGCTCTGAAATTTCGGTTTGCGCTTTCGGAAACATCGGGTATAATTCGATTTCGCGCCCGAGTGGCGGAATGGCAGACGCGGCGGTCTCAAAAACCGTTGTCGAAAGACGTGCGAGTTCGACTCTCGCCTCGGGCACCATTCTGAATCCGAAAAGCCGGCTTCTAAGGAAGTCGGTTTTTTCTTTTTTTTTAAGAGCCTACGTCTCGGCACGAACAAGAGCCTACGTCTCGGCGCGAATTCCGCTTCGGCCGCGCTCCCGTTTTCAAAAGGAGGAAACCAGCTTCCTTTTGAAGCTGGTTTCTTTTGAAGGGTCGACGATCTCGACTTAAAGGGCCTACGCTTTCGACGCCAGCATGAAATGTGAGAAACGAAGAGCAGCCCGTTATGCGAACATGGCATCGATCCTGCATGAAACGCACGTTCGGGCAGCCAAACGATATTCAGGCGGTTGACACCTTCCCGCTCGGCGTATGGAAGCTTGCCGGAGGCGTGCGTTCTGTTCGGCATATGGGGCTTGTTGAGAAAGTGGGTCCTGTTCGCCATACGGAAGCCCGTCGAAAGGTGTGGTGCAAGGGGGCTTGCCGAAAAGTGTGCCTTGTCCGGCGTATAGGAGCCTCTCGGACCTCTCGGAAAGTGTGCTTTGCTCGGCGTATGGAAGCTTGTCGAAGGCATGCATTCTTTTCTGCGTTGGCAGAAAATGCCGCAATGGGGCCCGATTGCATAGATTTGGGAACGTGCTGCCAGGAAACGCCACGATGGGGCCTTTTCTCGGGCGGATATTCTTCGGCTCTCTTTTCGGAAAATTACGTGACCTGCCTTTTGTTGGACTTAGTTACTCCGTTCGGGCTTTTGCGGGCTTTTCCCTCCGTAATGAGGTCTGCAGAGAGGCCCCCTTGTCGCGTTTTCTGCCATCTGGGGCTCGAGACGCTGCGCGGTTTTCTTACGATGCGTTTCGGCGTAAGGTGTCTTCGTCAAGAGATTGGAGCTGTTTTGAATATCACGTGTTCTATGGCTGTGAGCAGCAAAAGCGGAAACACCAAATTGGTGGCTGATGCGCTGCAGCGCGAATTGTCTTACGCTGGAGTGCGCTTTGCGGCCACTTTCGATTTGGATGGCGCGGCTGCGGAATCGGCGCACTCGGAAGGCGTTAAAGGTGCTGAAAATGTCGAAGGCGCTGAAGGGGACGAGGCCGTCGAAAATGGCCAAAGCGCCAACGCCGCTGCATCGACGATTGCTGCGCAAGCGAGTGGGGCCGACGTGGTATTCGTCGGCTTTTGGTGCGACAAGGGCTCATGCAGCCCCGCTGTTCAGCATTTTCTTCAGGGCCTTGTGGGAAAGCGCGTTTTTCTGTTCGGCACCTGCGGCTTCGGTGAAAGCGACGAGTATTTCGCGCAAATTCTCGATAGGGTTCGCGCATATTTGCCTGCCGATGCGCAGTATATTGGCGGCGCGATGTGCCAAGGCAAGATGGGTATGGGCGTGAAGCGCCGTTACGAGGGCATGCTCGAGAAAGATCCCGAGAACGCTCAGGCTCGCATGCTGATTGACAATTGGAACAAGGCGCAAAGCCATCCGAACGAGGATGACGTCTCGCGCATCGCAGCTGCGGCGAAAGAAGCGCTCGAGGGCATTTCCGAGTAGCGCCGCGACTAAAGCGAAAGAAGCGATGGTGAGCGTTGCCGAGCGGTGGGTTCGCTTAAAGAAGAAGGCCAAGGGTTCGTGCCCTTGGCCTTCTTGGTGTTGCGTGCGTCGAGTGCCTCCTGGGGCGCTTCGCCCGCGCCCTTCGCCTACAGCAGGCTGACGTTTTCGCCCTTCATGGCTTTGTTCATGGTGCGCACTGAGCACATGGCGCCGCACATGGTGCAGGTGCTCGGGTCGTGCGGGTTGGTGCTCGCCACGTATTCTTCGGCCTTCTTGCGGTCGATGGCCTCGTCGAACATCGCGGGCCAGTCGAGGCGCTGGCGTGCGCGAGCCATGCGGTCGTCCCAATCGCGAGCGCCAGGAACGCCGTTCGCCAAGTCGGCGGCGTGCGCGGCAATTTTCGAGGCGATAACGCCCTCGCGTACATCCTGCACGCTCGGCAGGCGCAGGTGCTCGGCGGGAGTCACATAGCACAGGAAGTCGGCGCCGTTTGCCGCGGCGATTGCGCCGCCAATGGCCGACGTAATGTGGTCGTAGCCAGGCGCGATATCGGTCACCAGCGGCCCCAGCACGTAGAACGGCGCGTTGTGGCACAGGGTTTTCTCGATTTGCATGTTGGCTGCGATTTCGTTGAGCGCCATGTGGCCCGGGCCCTCAATCATGACCTGTACGTTGCGCTCCCATGCGCGCGTGGTAAGAAGGCCCAGCTCAATGAGCTCGCTTACCTGGCCCGCGTCGGTGGAGTCGCTCACGCAGCCAGGGCGCAGCGCGTCGCCGAGCGAAATGGTGACGTCGTATTCGTACAGAATGTCGAGCAGTTCGTCGTAGTGCTCGAAGAACGGGTTCTCGTTGCCCGTCATTTCCATCCAGGCGTAAATCAGGCTGCCGCCGCGGCTCACAATGTTCATCATGCGGCCGCTGCGCTTGAAGCTGTCGATGCTCTTGCGGTTGAGGCCGGCGTGAATGGTCACGAAGTCCACGCCTTCTTCGGCATGCGCACGCACGACGTCAAGGAAATCTTGCGCGGTGATGTTGCCCAGGTCTTTTTCCAGGTAGCCGACGGCGTCGTACATGGGAACGGTGCCGATCATCGCGGGCGACATATCCACGAGCGCGCGGCGGAAATCGTGCGTTTTGCCGTAGTTCGACAGGTCCATAATGGCCTCGGCGTCGAACTCAAGCGCGGTGCGCACCTTCTGCATCTCGCATTCGTAGTCGCGCTCGTCGCCAGAAATGCCCAGGTTCACGTTGATTTTCGTGCGCAGCCCTTCGCCAACGCCATGCGCGTGCAGCGCAGGGTGGTTGTGGTTGGCGGGAATGGCAATGGTGCCGCGCGCGACGCGCTCGCGAATGACTTCGGCGTCGATGCCTTCGTCTTCGGCGACTTGTGCCATTTGCGGCGTGACGATGCCGAGCTTGGCGGCTTCCATTTGGGTTGAATAGGTTTGGGTCATGGTCGCTCCCTCAATAGACGGGCAGCCCTTGCGCCTCGCTGCGACGCCCGCGCGCCCGCTTTCCGCAATTACTGTCCGAGGTTTCTGCGCAAGTATAGCCGCTCGCGGCGCATGGGGTGAACACGCTTCGCCGTATGGCGCGAATTCTGCACCAGTTACTGCGGAAAAGCCCCTTCCTTCAAGGAAAACGGAGGAGCGTGGCGCATGGCATGAATTGTGCTGCCCGCCTAACAAAGGCACGATGAAGAAAACGGCGGAAAGAAGGTTTGCGATGAAGGAAATCGAGCAGGACGTATTGCGGACGGCGGAAGACTATTTTGCGGAAAGCCCCTCGCTCGAGGAGCGTGTTGCTCGCATCGAAGCTCGCGATCGGGTTGAAGAACTGCTCGCGCACTATGTGCGCTGCGTTGACGCGCAAGATGCGCAAGGCGTGGGCGCTGCGTTTACGGAAGATGGGGAAATGTGCAACCCCGGCATGCCTGCTTTGAAAGGCCGCGCGCGCATCACGAAGCTCTATGGGAAGTTGTTGCCGGCGTTGCGCACGTCATCTCACCTTATTGGCGTGCAGCAGGTTTTGTTTGCGTCGAGCGAGAGGGCGTTGGCCCATGCGGCGTTTCAAGCGTGGGATTCGTATAAGGCCGACGGCGTCCTCGACTGCTTTTCGTTCGGGTTCTATGAGGTTGAAGCAGTGCGCGAGGCCGACGGCGAATGGCGCATGGCGGCGCTCAACATCAACTTCGCGGGGCAGCTTGAGGCGTCTGCCGACGGTCGCCTGCGTAATGGCGAGGGCGTGAACGGTCGTTTTTGCGAGCAGTTCGCTCGCCCGTGGCCGCCAGCGCCCAGGGAATAGCCGTCGCGCTTGGGGCTCGATCAAGCGGCTTTTCTGCGAAGCGGGGCGGTGCTGGCGCGTGGCGTCGCCCGATCGGCCTCATGTTCAATGGGCATGTTTGAATGGGAATCCCCGTTTTTTCACGTGCCTTCGCTCGAATGGCGAATTCGTTTTTGAGCAATCGCGCTCGAATAGGGAATTCGCCGCGGAAGGCTTCGATGGAGTCGCTGCCGAAGGCTTCGATGGAGCCGCCCGGGGGCGTGGAGCCAGTTCTCGAAATGCCCGTTTATCCTGGGGTTTCGCTGCGTTACACTGAAAAAGCATTCGTTGCATCGTTAACCTGCGAGTAGGGGATAACCCAGGAAGAGACGGTGGTATCAATGGCAGCTCCCGAGACGTTGCATGTCCGCAACATCGTGTTGGTCGGACAAGATGGTGCGGGCAAAACTTCACTGGCCGAAGCCATGCTCTACATTTCCGGCCAAACGCCGCGCATGGGCACTACGCACGACGGAAAATCGTACCTCGACTACGATGCCGAGGAAATCAAACGCAAGTTCACTATGGGCACATCGGTCGCGCCCATTCCGTATAAAGATTACAAGATCAACCTGCTCGACACGTCGGGCCACCCCGACTTCATTGGCGACACGCTCGCAACCATGCACGCCGCCGAAATGGCCATGTTCGTGGTTGACGCCGTAGAGGGCCCGCAGGTCATGACCACGAAGCTGTGGCGCGAGGCCGAAACTATGCGCCTGTCGCGCTCGGTGTTCATTAACCATATCGATCGCGAGCATGCGAACTTCGACGTTATCATGGCCGCGCTGCACGCCCGCTTCGGCGCGCGTTTGGGCGTGGTGACCATTCCCATTGGTGTTGACAAAGATTTCAAGGGCGTCATCGATATTCTGCGCATGAAGGCGCGCTACTTCGAAGGCGATTCTGAGCGCGTGGAAGAAATTCCCGATGAATACCTTGAGCAGGCCCAGGTGGCGCGCGACAAGCTGTGCGACTTGGTTGCTGAAGCCGATGACGACCTTATGATGAAATACCTCGATGGCGAAGAACAGCTTACCCAGGCAGAACTCGAGGGCCTGTTCGATAAAGCCATCGCGCAGGAGCTGTTCATTCCCGTGTTCGTGGGTTCTACCATCATCAAACAGGGCATTCAGGGTCTTATGGAAGACATCTGCACCTATTTCCCGCACCCCACAGCGCATGGCCCCATTCCCACGGCCGACGGCGGTGAAGTGAAGGTTTCCAAAGAAGGCGAGCCTGCGTGCTTCGTGTTCAAGACCTTGGCCGACCCCTATGTTGGCCGCCTGAGCTTCGTGAAGGTGCTTTCGGGTACGCTGGTGCCGGGCCTCGAGCTGCTGAACGCGCGCACGGGCAAAAAGGAGCGCCTGGGCCATGTGTGCGTGATGAAGGGCAAAGAAACCACGCCGGTGAAAAGCGCTATGGCGGGCGACATCGTGGTGGTGCCGAAGCTCGTCGAAACGCGCACGGGCGACACGCTTTCGGAAAGTGGCAGCATTGCCATTGCCCCGTTGCCGTTCCCTA
>ERZ827181.3169-NODE-3169-length-12301-cov-2.356933_pt1 | contig 12301 bp, 14 predicted proteins | sample MGYA00519778_ERZ827181 | MGnify/ENA primary metagenome ERZ827181 (study PRJEB31778, sample SAMEA3449273) | human gut metagenome | biome: human gut; feature: human-associated habitat; material: faeces | place: United Kingdom | collected 2010/2012 ...
AAAAATCGCGCCGCTTGCTCTTCCTCTCGGACGGCGAGGGGCGGGCAGGGGAAAATATCGCTTTGAAAGTCCAGACAAATAGTCCCGTCCTTTGAAACGACGATTTTGTTTTTTACCTCGCCTCTGATCCCGAATCTGCCGTCGGGACGATTGCGCAGCAAAACGTCCGCCCGATATTCAAGCTCAAACTTTACCGCCGGCTTTTCCGTTCGCATTTCCCCCCCTTTTTTCCCTTGCATCTCTATGAAAAGAGTATACCATATTTTTCCCAAGTTTTCAAGGGGCTTTAAAAACTTTTCCCCCTTTTAAGATAGTTTGGACGCTCCATTTGACGTACGGCGCTTTGTAAAAACTCGTTTGAGAAACGGCGGAGTCGTCTTTTGACGACCGAGGTCGCAGCGCCCTTATATAAGGTCTGAGTGTTTTTTCAATGCGCAACGATTGCCCGCTCTCCTTCCTCGCGATTATCGCGCGGCATTGCTTTACAAAGAGCCGCTCGATGACCGCACGACTCTTTTACGGTTATTTTATTCTCTCCGCTCTACAAAGAACGGCTTACTCCTCCAAGAAATCTTCCGCAACGGCGGCCTCGTCTTCTTCGCCTTCCATCGGCAGCCAGGCTTTCCCGAACTGAATATCTTTAAACAGGGCGGCAAGCCCCGTAATTTGTTTGAGTCTTAAAATTTCATCCTTTTCCATACCGAGATGTTTGGAAATCCAGGCGTCCGAACGCCCTATCTCGTGCAGTTCCTTGATGATATTGCTCATCAGATCCACGTCGTGAGAGCCCCTCGCCCTGTTGTGGCGAATGGTGCTCGCCATTCTGTTGGAGAGGGACTTGTCTATCACGGAAACGGGCAGCATTCCGCCTTCCCGTTCATAAATATCGGGATATTCGAGCATCACGCGATAGCGGTGAAAGCCGTCCACGATCACGTATACATCCTTTGCCTTGTTATAATAACAGACGACCGGCATCGTATAGCCGTCTTCCTTTATGCTGTCGTAAAGGAGTTTCATTTCGGGGGGAGCGACGGTGTTGGGATTGTAGTCGTTCGGCACTACTTTTTCGACGGGAACGGCGATGACGCCGTACACCGGACTTTGATATTTACTTTCTGTCATTCAGCATCCCTCCGTATTTTTTTTTGATAAGTTCTATCTTCGACTGTTCCTGTCGGGTCAGTCCAAATCCCATAAATCTGCAAGTATGGTCGTTTTTCAATATGCAATAGCACATTCTCTTCCAGCTCGGGATATCTTTCGTACTCTTTATATCGTCCGTATGATCGGGAATCGCGCCGAGAAACACCACCCGCGTCTTTCTGTCGAGCGTGTAATTCGAAACGCCGTTTCTCTTAATATGATAGCCGTGTTGAATCAGCTCCTTTATCGACTCCTCGGACAGGCCGCCGCCCGTATTCCGCCAAAAATCAAGGGAAGTTTTAAATTTTTTGACGTAGCTGTTTTGCAGGCGCTTCGGCAGGGTCGCCAGCAGGAATTTCGTATAGCTCTTCCACGTATGCCCCTCGGGCAGGGTGATAGTTCTATACCCCAGCGCCTTGGTCTTCCCGTAGATCGCGCCGAAATTGGCGCCGCGGACGCGCCCCACCAGCCTTGTCCATATTTCCGGATCGATTATCCTGTATAAATTCAAGCTGTCCTTCGAATAGTCGTTAAACGGCGAGGCGACGCGCATCTGGCTCGTCCGCAACCCCGCCTTATAATATAAATCGTAAAGCCCGTTATAATCGTAATTGAACAGATAATTTGCCACCCAGACATCGTTGCACGACCAATCGTAAAGCGGAGAAGCGCACCAGATGTCTTTGAATTGTCTTGTTACCCAGCATTCTCCTTCATAGCCGTACTTTTTATTGAGAAAACCGCTGTATCTTTGCAATGATTCGTCCGCCCGGATTCCGAGCAGGCACACCGTCTTTCCCCCGTCGTGCTTATCTTTATAAAACCTCCCGAACTGTTTAGCCAGATCCTCCTGATGCATTTTGTATCGGTAGTAGGTAAACGGTTTTCGCATATTTATGACATAGGGATAATCGGGCATCGGCCGTACCCACAACTCTTTCTTTTTATCGTCCCACGGATACCAGAACATCTCATAGCTGCTCAACGCGGTCCTTGTCGCCATCGGCAAACATACCCAATAAGGCTCCGCTTCGTCTTTGATTCGCTCAAAAGTCCGTGTTACATATTCGGTAGTAAGCGAATATTGCGCTTCAAAATCCTGATGAAACACTCCGATCGTCCTGTCGGGATAGTGTTCTCTTTTATAGTCGAGCAATAGATTCAACAATAATCCGCTGTCTTTTCCTCCGCTAAACGAAACATAAATATTGTCGAACTCCTGAAAAATAAATTCAAGACGATCTAAAAGCGCATCATACACATTTGTACATAAATATTCTTTTTTCATCATCTGTTATTCAAATTTTTGCGCCTTATCCTTTGCGCAGAGCTTCTGTGTATCCCGCGGAGGGCAAGCGTTCCGCCGTTTGACGCATCGCTTTGAGATTGACGTCCGCCCGCTTGTGACAAAGCGCCTATGCTCGCCTCTACCCCCCTCGTATATAATAAACCGTGCAAAAAACAGCGATACCCAAAGGATGTTTTTCGGACAACGATTTTTCAGCTCTTTTGTCACTGTTCCCGCCTGCTCCGTCTGAGTGCTCGTATCATCCTTTGCCTCGCGTTCCCCCACATCGGACTTCGCCGTTTTCGTCTTTCGGTGTCTGCCATTATGTAACTCATCCTTTTCCCATATTTTTCCATATTATACCATTTTTCGTCAATTTTTTCAACAGCTTTTTATGATAAGATAAAATTTTTTCAATTTTTTATAGAAACGCGCTCGTTGCGTACCGACGCGGACAGCTTCTCTGAAATTTATAAAAATAAAAAGCGGCGCTGCGTTCCTCCGTAAAGAAGACCCTTGCCGCTCTCTCCGTTTACTACTCTCAGATAAGAGTTTATCCCCTTTCCAAAAGAGTTTGAATTTTTCCGATTTAAAAGACAAAAATATCCGAATAAAACAAAAAGCCTAAACCGAACAAGTAGTTCGATTTAGACTTTATCTGGTGGAACTGAAAGCCGCAAAAACGCACACCCGAATATACAAGGTAAATCACCGTGAATTTTATTGTGCGGTCGAACTGCCGCTTTCAGATTATCCGCTTTATGGAAAACAATTAGTCGCAAGTCAGGGCTAACGGCTCGCCGCTGTCTTGCCCCGCAGAAATGGCTGTCATTGCGTTCTTATAGATACGCTTTGCCAGCCTTTTTGCTTGCTCTTTATCTGTCGGCATATCGGCATAAATGTTTTTGCTTTTATCGTCAAAGTAAATAACGCTTATTCCAAGCGGTAAAGAATTTGTTTTCATTTTGCGTTACTCCTTTTTAATCCCCACCCAAGAGAACCCACCCATACAGCCGTTAAAACGGCAAATCGCTGTCGTCGTCTATCGGTATAAGCGTAGGCGGCTTTCTTAATTCTCCCGTGAATTTGTTTACGGGAATATCCTTGCTTTTGTCAAAGTCATATACCGCCGTTATCCGTCGGCAGAACGCCGCCCACGTTTTCGGCTCTGACTGCTGTATATTCGTATATTGTTCTTTTAGTGAGAGGTTAGAAACGATATACACGGTATCATAGCAAGCCACACGGTTATAGTGTCGTCCGCGTATTCGGATAGGCTGTCCGTCCAGATAGTCCAATATTTCGCTTATCTTAAATGAACTGCGGAACTCGTCGAGAAACAATATTTTTTCGCCGTTGTAATCGTCTATCCAACCGAACTCGTAATTTGTCGTTCGGTACACGTCGTCATAGCCGTGTTTTTGGAATACATAACTCGTCTTTCCGCACCCCGCCGAACCGTATATGTAATAGACTTTCATATCACGAAACACCCGCTTAAACTTGTTTTCTAAATGCGATTGTCTGTATTCCTTTGCCCATTTCATAACGCGGATAAAACGGTTACCGTGCTTTTTGGAAAGGTCGTAAAAACTCATTCCGTTTTCAATGTCGTGCATAATATCGGTTAAGTCGGTACGTTCGCCGTCCTCTATAAATTCGCCGTATTCGTAGTATTGCGGACTTATGCGCGTTTCCTCGTCCATACAGTATTCGCGGGCTTGTGAGCGTTTGCCTTTGCGCTGTTCTATATGCGCGTCAACGCCTATCGTTTCCTTTGAAAGACACCGTTTAATGCCGCCAAACCATTTCGGTTGCGTAAACTCAAAATACCCTTGATAATGTTCCGTTCCCGTTTCGGGTGCGCGTTCCCGTTGGAATACCGCATACCGCAAGTCTTTGATTGTTTGCAGATATTCCATAAATTCCTGTTCGGTCTGAACGGGGTTATTTATCGTAAAGCACCAGTCGCGCGCCTGTGTGTTCTTTTTCGGCGCAGGTGTTTCGTCCGTAACGGACAAATCAATTTTAATCTTATCGTCCATAAAGCCCCCGAATTTCAGATATTTGCGTTACACGTTACGGGGTGGACTGGTAATACTAAGTCCACCCGCACACGGGCGGCGTTCGCCGCCCGTGTGTTTGCGTGTTATGGGTTGATGAGCGCGGCGGGCAAAACGTAAAGGATAGTTTCGCGCTTGCGCTTGTTTCGTTCTTCCGCTTGCCGCCGTTTCTGTTCCCGCCGTAACAGGCGAAAATCTTTTATCAATTCCTTTGTTACAAACTTTGTGTTCTTGTTCAGAATACCTATTTTCGCCTTGTAGTCGAAAATCACGTCGTCGGTGATTTCACGGAAAAATCGCGGCGGCAGTTGCGTGTCGCTCTCTTTCATAGCGTTTAATATGTCTATGTTCTCGAAGATAAGCGCAAGTTTTTCCTTGTGCAGTTCGGTAAAGTCTAATTTTTCCATAGGTCAACCGCCTTGTCATTGTTTTTGCTTTCCTCTTTTGGGAACAGCGGATAACGAGCACACCGCGCGAGCATAGCCGCCTTATTGTTTCCCGTAACCTCTGCGGGCGTGGTATGGTAGTTGCCCGTCATACCGTTGTAAAAGTATTCTTTGCCGCTGTAACTGTCAACGCAAGCGTAAATATTGCCGTAGTGCGTGTATTCCGTTTTAACGCCTATTTTCGCGTTGCCCGTATCTTTATAGCGGGCGTATTGCCGCACACCCGAAAACTCCAAGCAACGCCATACCGTTTTAACGAGCCGCCCGTGGCGGTCGTAATAATCGCGCTTGCCTTGTACCTCTATGAGCTTATCCGCGCGGGAGCGAAAGCGTTTGCGCTATCGTCTATCTGCGTGTCAGCCCACATCTGAACGCCGACTTTTCTTTGCCGTTCTATATACCGCAGAAAATAGTCCGCAACCCGTTCGGCGGTCATTGACTTGCGGCTGTCTAACTTGCTTTGAATTTCGGGCAGAAAGATTTTGGCATACGGCAGTAAATAACTGACCTCGTGAACGCCGTCATATAAGCCTATTTTCTCAAACTGCAATTCCATAGACACGCGCGGCATATATCCCAAGCCCCGCGCAATGAACGTATCGTCCACGACATAGACAAGGTGCCGAACGTGCGGGGCAAGCGAAAGATTATCCCAACCGCCCGCACACAGCCGCCCGATTTCCTGTTTGCATTGTAAAAGGTCGCGGGCAGATCGCGGCGGTATCATATATTCGCAAGCAAAATGCGCGAGTAAGGTTGTTTTGCCCACGCCGCGCTCCCCGACGACATAAGTCAGATAGTAGATTTTTTCCATAATGCCCCCGTAAAGAGAAACAGGGAGCGGACACGCGCCCGCTCCCTGTCAATGTATAATTACTTGTCTTTCGGCGTTTTCTTTGCCGTCTTTTTCGGCGGTGCGGCGGGCGTTGCCGTGTCGTCCTTTTTCAGATTGCCGTAGATGAAAAATGAATTGCGCTTGCCGATATTCCCCATATGCGCGTATGCGCTCCGCTGTCCGTTGCGATAGGACTTGATTTGTTCGGGGGTAAACTGTTTTGCGTATTCCTTTTTCTGTTCGGTGGTGTACGGAACGTAAGGTTTGTTTTCTTCGCTCATTGTCTTTTTCTCCTTGCTGTCGGCTATGCTTTCCGACTTTGAAACCATAACGAGGACGGGCGAGCCGTCGGCGGCTTTGGCGTAAGTGCCGTTATAGCCCGTTGGAATTTTGTTGTTTGCCATAGGTTACGCCTTTTTACCGTTCGCCGCGCCGTCGTCTTTTGCCGCCTTTGCGATAAGCAGTTCGACAATGGTATTCGTGGCGCGGGGCAGGAAATAAAAATATTCGTCGTCGTTGAACATTTTGAGAACGACCGCGATATATTCCGCGCCCGTCTTTTCGCTTGTGCGGCGTTCGAGCGTAAAACTCTTGAACGGCTCAACGCCCAATTCCGTACAGGTCTGAATGAGTTCGACGACCTCTTTATCGCACCAAATATCCGCCGAGCGACCGTTGACGAGTTCCACGCGGACAAAGTGATTTTTGCCGCCGCGTTTCGAGGGCTTTGCCACAATCTTGATTTCCTTGACTACCTTGTTTAAGTTTTCCATTTTTTGCTCCTTGAAAAATATTATTTTGATACGCCGCGCCGCACCGTTGCGCACCGATATAGCGCGGGGTTATCCGAAAAGAATTTGTTTACTGCCGTTTTTCCTTGATTTTCTCTACTATCATTTTGATTAGTCGGAATGGCGCGGATATAAGCCACCACAAGCCCTTGAATATCCAAACTATCAGTTTGAACAGAAAGGATATAATCGTAGGCAAGAGCGGCGCAAGCAGGATAAGCGCGACGATAACGCCCAACACGATAAGCAAAATTTGCCACCATTCCAAGCCGTCGGGGATATACACGGGCGGCGTTATGTCGTTCACTATGTCGATAGGGTCAGACACAGCGGGAATGACCGTATATGCGCCGTCCTTTTGGAAAGAAAGCTGTATAATGTCAAAGTCCAAAAATACGCTCTCCCAAGCGCGGTAGGCTTGCCCCGTCGTGTGCTTGTCGCTCCATAAAAAACCTTTGCCCAGTTCGATTATATCGACCGCCGCAGAATAGTAATCGGAAGTCGCAAAGCGGAACAAAACGACGACCTTTTCTTCGTCGGCGGTCGAGGTGTCAACGGTGATTGCCTCGTTGTAATAATCGCGCAGAGCGGAAATGTCGTGCGGATTGATTAAGAGCCGTTCGGAAACCTCTTTGTCCGTACCGTCCAAATCGCCCGCTTTCAACGTATAGATAGGTGCGAGCGTTCGGCTTTCCTCTTGCGGGATATTGCCCGTCATTGCATTCCATAAGCCCCAGTTTATCCAGTTATCCCAGAAAGACGGTTTTGTTTCATTCCAGCTCGTCAGCGTTTGCAAATCTATATCCGCGTCGAAATCGTAATAACAATAGCCGTTTTGTATCTTGCCGTATTGCGTATCGACTTTGCGGTAATCGTCTATATCGTCGGTAAACAAGTCCGCGCTTATCGTGCCGTCCTTAATAGGCAGCGTGCCTTTGTCGAAAGACTTATTGTAATTCTTTATCCAGTTATAGAGCGCGTTGCTTGTAATTCCGCCGTTTTCCGTAATATCTGCATAGGGGTCGTATTCGCTGATATTTTCCGTCTTGAACAGATAATACAGAGCGGGCGCGGGAACGTGCAGATAGCCGCTCCCTAAATTCCAGCCCCAAGCCGCCATATTCATACCGCCGCCCGCGTCGCCTGCATTCTGCCCTAAACTGTAATAGATTTCATCGTTGTACTCCGTCATTCCGAACTTATCGAATGCGCCCGTCTGTTTTCCGAGCCAAGCGAAAGCCTTGTCGTAAAAATTGTGATTGCTCGTTACGACTATATCTTTCGTCTTGTATTCGTACCATTCCGCTTTGATACGTTGCAGTTTGCCGTAAGTATCGAACAGCCGTTTGGGAACGGCAAAATATACCGTGTCCAACTGGTTCTGATAGCCCGCGCCCTTGCTCGATGTCTTTGTGCGGTAAAAGGTATGCTTTACATTGAGTTTGACCGTTTCCAAATCTTCCACTGAGCAAAGCAGATTATTTTCTGCATTTTCGTCCGCGCCATAACCCTTTGCATAGCCCGTGAATTTGTAAGTACCGCCTACACCGTAGTCGCGGGCATTGTTCGCGCCCGTTTCCCATAACTGTACGCCCGCAATGTCGTATCGTCTGAATTTGCCCGCGCCGTCCTGCATACGCGCGTTTTTCAACAGTACGCCGTCCTCGTCGATTATCCGATACTTATAGAGCAGTTTTGAATATTTGCCCGTGGCAACGCCGCACAGTTTGAGCGGTAAATTCGCATAGTCAAGGGGCGTTCCGTTTTCGTCGTAGGCAACGGCGATATTGATTGTATTTGCGCCCTGTCGCTCGGATATTTCCAGCCGCGCGGGGTTGTAGAGATATACATACAGCGCATAGTGTTCTGCGTTCAGCGCGTTTGCCGAAAAGCAATATTCCGCAAGCGTTACAAAACGGATAGTGCCGTGCTTGTTGTAGACAAACTGCGATAACCCGTATTCCGCCAAATCGTCCGTAACGGCGGTGTTGTCGAAATTGTTTCCAGTATTGCTTTCGGCGGCATAGGCGGTATTTACAGGCATAAATCCCATAACACCGTTGCCGCAAGCATTGCCAAGAGGACGGCGACAAGACAAAGTTTGTTTCTGATTGCTTTTCCCATAGCCGCCCCCTTAAAAGATAATCTGCGTTCGGTCTAACTCTATCCCGATGACTTCCGCGTTAATATAGAAATAGACTTCGATACTATCCGTACCTGCCGAAACCGTCATACGGAAGATAGGCAGGGGCGGAAACTCGTCCGTCTTTACGCTCATACCGTTCTGCATACGCGAAAGCACGTTGTTTAAGCCGTAATGAGATAAAGTAAAGCCCGTTTCCGTTCTTGAAAAGTCAAAGCCCGCCGTTGCGTTCCGTCTGTCAAAGTCGCCCCAAGTATAAGGCTCGTCGCCCACCGTCAGCGCAAAGTCGTTTTCGCCCGTGCAGTAGGTGTATATCTGCACATTGTACTTTTCCGTGCCTTTGACGGTAAATTCCTGTCCGCTGTCCAACAACCCCGCGGAAGATCCGCTCTCTATTTCCCGTTCGTTCAGATACAGCGAAAGCCCGTTGCCGCCGATGACGGGCGGGCTGTCGCTCCTCGTGAAATAGAAATACAGGAATACCGCAACGCCGACAAGCAAAACCAAGACCAACAGCACCGTTATAATGCGTTTGAGTTTTGCCATAGATTACTCCTTAAAACACAACGCCGCTTTCGTTGACCGTTATGCTTTCCGTTGCCATATACACGCTGTTCATATCCAAACCGAACTTAAACCAGGTGTCGCACTCTACATAGGTAGAAGTAATTGCGCTCTCTGTTTTGAAGATCCCCACCTTAAACACGTTTTCTTCGCCGACCTCGTTTACCGCCGCACGAATTGCCGCTATCTTTTCGTCGGTAAATTCTCCGATACCCAATTCATAAAATACCGTGCCGCCGTAAGCCGAATCGCCGAAATCGACGTCGCGCGTGTGGGCGTACTCGCTGGAAACATTGTGTCGAGCCATTTTTCTTGAAATATCCGCCAATGTGCCGTTGAGTTTGTTATACGCCGAAATAAATTCATCGGTAAAAGCGACGCCCGCACAAATAAACTCGTTATATTCTCCCACTTTTCCAAGATACGGGATAGTGCCGTCCGTATAGGAATAGTCAATCTCTATGCGGTGTACTTTGGAGAGCTGCGCTTTGAAATTCGAGCTGTCGCCGGACAACGCCGAACCGCCGAGAGAAAAATTACTTACGTTCAGTCTTTGCTGATAATCCACGGTGCAGGTTGCCGACTTGCTTGTATTCGCCGCCGCGTTTACGGTGAGTACGACCTGTTCGGAAAAGGGTTTTACACAGGAAAGCGTAGCCGTGAGCGCGCCCTCTTCCGCAGGCGTTACCGTTACATAGTCCGTAACCGTCTTACCCGTTGCCCAGGCGGAACTGCTGTTCTTCCAGGCAACCGACCAAACGGCTCTCTGCATTGCGCTTGCGGGCTGTATGGTAGCCGTTAGGGAATAGCTGTTTTCCGCCAATGCGTTTACGCCGTTATCCGTTGCCGACATTGCTTTCATTGAAAGCGATACGCCGTTCATTTCGTCGGGCATTATAAGCAAATTGTTTTCCGTCTGCTCCTGTTCGATAGGCGGGGTATCCTTTGTTTCGGGCTTATTCAGTCCGATAAAGATTGCCGCTATCACGCCGACGATTAACACGGCAATGAGCGTAAACGCAATTATCCATTTGATTGTGTCCGATTTCTCCTGATGAAAAAGTTCGTTGTTCATATAAAATTCTCCTTTTTAATTTTAATTGTTTGTCTGTTTCAGACTGGTAAAGCGTTAGGCTATTTCTTTTCCGCAAGCGGGTTTTCCTTGCCGATTGCCGCCCAGTCTATAAACTTCGCCGCATTGTCTGCACCGAAATAGTAAATAAAACGCCGCGCCGTGTTCTCGTCTACCGTTTCGCCGTTCAACAGTTTTTCGACCTCTGCCGCATTTATGCCCATATTGCGGGCTAAAATGGTTGCGGTAATTTCTTGTTCGTCGAGATAGTCTTGCAACAGTTCTTTTTTGATTTTCATTGTTCCACGCTCCCGTTTTTGTAGTAGGCAGTTTTTTTGCCTCTACTTATAAGCACGAAAACAGGCAGTCGTTGCAGTTTTTCAAAAAAGTTTTTTTAATTTTTTGTAAATCGTTTGTAATTGCCGAGAGATTGAGGACTTATTCAGCCCCAATTCCTTTGCCGTCTGCGTTATGGTTTTTTCCTCGAAAAATACGGCGTGCAATAATTTTTGTTGCTTGTCCGATAGTAAGGATATGGCGGTATGTATCTGCTTTTCGTCCTCGCTTTGTAATAGGGCGGAAAGCGGATCGGCGGCAGGACTTTCAAAATCTATTCCGTTTTCGGTTAAGTAGTTTAATGAGATATGCCGCCGCGTTTCTTTCCAATGGTTGCGTTTTTCCTCTTGCAATAGTTGCAGGTGCAGGGTATAAAATTCGTCCGTTACCTCGATTTCGCTTGTCGTGCCGTCCGCGAATGTGTATTTAATTGTTTGCATTGCTTGTCCGTTTCCTTGAATGTCTGTTTTTGAGGAAACCGACTGAAACGGACAAATTTCGCAATAGAAACGCCCGCCAGCCGAGAACTAAATCTCGGTTGACGGGCGCAAAAACATATAAAAAAAGCCCGACAAACTTTGAACTAAATACAGAGATTTAGCCCTGAAATTTGTCGGGTTCGTACTCTTTCTATGAGAGTTTCAACACCTTGCACAAATGATAGCCGCAAACGAACGTGCGCTTACAGCCCTGCTATTTCGTTATAGGGTATAGCGCGCGCTATGAGGTATCGAAGTATAAAAAAAGAATTGAGTGTGCCATTTTCAGCCCCCGAAAATAATATTTCTTTACTTTCGTACACTCAATTCTTTATAGTCTGATATAAAGTTGTTTCGCTTGTTGTTTGATAGCCTTATGCTTTTTCGGCTATCTTTTTCTGAATGATAATTTTACCGTCCTTAATTTCAATCGTCATTTTTGCCCCGCATTTCGGGCAATGTATTTCTATGTTCGAGCCGTCGCCCGCTTTTAATAATTTGTACCCGCAATCGGGGCATACTGTGTAATAATTCATAGGCTTTTCTTTTATTCGTTTTTATATTTATTAAAACGACATTGTTCAATTACGGTATTTCCCAATAATGTAATTGCTTGTTTAGGGCATAAACTAATACAACGATAGCACATAGTGCAACGACCGCCTGCGATTGCTTTATTGTTTTTCAAAACAATATTCCCCATAGGACATTGTTTTGCGCACAGACCGCAACCGATACAGTTATTGCTTATTTTCAATTTGTCGGAATAGTTCTTTGTTTTTTCTCGGAACCAAAACCGTTGGCAGATACACCCCGCTATTCTATCGTAAAAATACAATCCGTCTTTGGGGTATATGCCGTTCTGGATTTTCGTTGCCCATTTTTCAATTTTCAAATCGGCACGTTTAATAATTTCTTTATTTTTCGCAAGCGATTTTTTAAGCATTTTAACGTCGCATACGGCATCAGGCATACGAATATGTAAACCGCCGACAATCTTTGCACCGCATTTTTTTAGCACCCGCGCAGAGCAACCCGCCCCGTCGCCACTGAATAAACCCATAGTAGCAACACATAACACTTTTTTACTGTTCCATAAATCGGCGTTATTATTTATAAAATCTTTCACCATAACGGG
>ERZ827181.3174-NODE-3174-length-12284-cov-3.322512_pt1 | contig 12284 bp, 14 predicted proteins | sample MGYA00519778_ERZ827181 | MGnify/ENA primary metagenome ERZ827181 (study PRJEB31778, sample SAMEA3449273) | human gut metagenome | biome: human gut; feature: human-associated habitat; material: faeces | place: United Kingdom | collected 2010/2012 ...
TATTTCAAGGCTCTCCTTCCCGACTTTTGAAGGACGGGGACTCTCTCGATCTCGGCAACAGGCGCCTGACCGCTCTGCATACGCCCGGACATTCCCCCGGACATCTGTGTTATTACGAAGAGGAACGCGGCTATCTCTTTTCGGGAGATCTGCTTTACGCGGGGCAGCTGGACGCCTTTTATCTGACGACCGATCCCGAGGCGTTCCTCTCCTCTCTCCTGTGCATTCGGGAACTGCCTTTCGGGAAGCTTTTGCCCGGGCATTACGCTTTGAATATTCCTGAGGCGCTTGGGAAAAGGGCGGCGGCGGGAATGTCGTCGCTGAAAGAAAGGGGACTTTTAAAGCACGGAAGCGGAACGTTTGCCTTTGAAGGCTTTTCCGTAAGGCTATAATGGGGAAAAATCGGGGGACTGAAAAAGGCGTTGAAAACATCGGAAAAGCTGCTCGCGGGAAAGGGCTGCGCCGTACGGAATCGGATTTTTATTTTTAAAGCGATACAAGAAAATTTTTGTTTTCAGAAACACGGAAAGTCCTCTTAAAAAATTTAAGAATGCAAAAGCGCGCGTTGCAAAGAGGACCAAACAAGAGTTATGCGGACAATGAAAAAAACGCAGGGTTAGGTGACATGGATATTTTTTACGAAAGTTTAAAAAACTGCACGACGCGCGAGGAAGTGCGCGCGGCGTGTTTTGCGGCATTCGGACTTTCCTTCCCCGCGAAGCAGAAATTCGACGGCACGCAGCAAGTGCTTTATATATTTCGCAAAGAAAAGCGTTTTTCCGCTTGGAAGGGGGTGGCTTCCCCGCTCGCGCAGGCGTTATATATCCTGCGGGAGCTTAAATACGGCGAAGCTACCTGTCCCGTTCCGCCGTACGTGTGCGCCGTCTGCCGCGGCGAGGCATTTCTCGCGGAAACGAAGCCCTTTTCTCGCTTTTACGCGCGGCGGCGCAAAGAAAAATACGATTGGGACCGTACCCCTCTCTCGCCCTGTCCCGAACTGGTGGCAGACCTTTCGAAAAGTCCTTCTCTCGCCCGTATCCGCGTTTACCGCCTGAAAGACGCGGGGGAAGAAAGCGCGTTTTTTACGGCGCTGGCACGCGTCCGCGCCGTGCAGATCTCCCTGTTCGAGCGGGAAAAAAAGACGATAGACGAGAACAACTTTCTCAAAGTATACGAGTATTGGGCTTCTCTTTTCACCGAAGCGCTGAGCGAAAAAGGGGAGGTAAGGAAACTTGCCGAGTATTTTCTTTCGGATATTGAAACGGGAAAGGCGCTGAATAAAAACGGCAGGGTAGAGTTTTCCCTGAACGGCGAAAAAGTGACCAAAAGCCTGCCCGTGTACGAATATAACTATTTTTGGAGCGCATACGAGCGGGTGAAGGACGAAAAGACGATTTTTGCCATTCGCCGCAAAATAGACAGACTGAGCGAGGACTTCGTCCGCCGTTTCGAGGGGGAATTTTATACGCCTATCCCCTTTGCCGCGAAGGCGTACGAATATATTTTGAAAACCGTGGGCAAAAGCAAGTTGGAAAGCGGCGGTTATCGCATCTGGGATATGGCGGCGGGCAGCGGAAACCTCGAATTTACCCTGCCGAGCGCCGCCCTGCCGTACACCTACATCTCTACGCTGAACGAAGACGACGCGAACTATTGCCGCCGCATTTTTCCTTCCGCGGAGGTGTTTCAATACGATTATCTCAACGACGACGTGAAGTTTTTGGAAAAGCGCCTGAAAACGCGGTCGGCTCACGAACGCGGCGCCGTGCAGCTGGAAGTCGATTGGACGGAGAACTCCGAAAGCGAAACTTTACAAAAGGAGGAAGACGGAACGGAGGAGTGGAAGATGCCCGAGCGGCTGCGTCGGGACCTCGAAAATCCCAAGCTTAAATGGCTGATCTTTATCAATCCGCCGTTTGCCACCAGCAATTTGTCCGCGTTCTCTGCGGGTAAGGTGTCGAAAAAGGGCGTTTCCGACACCGCCGTGAGAAGGATGATGCTGGAAGCGGGATTCGGGGAAACGGGCAGGGAGCTGTTTTCGCAGTTTTTGTTCCGCATTTCCGAGGAATTCAGGGGAAAAAAGGCATATCTGGGGCTTTTTTCTACCCTTAAATATCTTAACGCTCCCAACGACAAACGCCTGCGCGACGGATTTTTTCGCTATAAGGCGGAGCGCGGCTTTCTCTTTTCTTCGGAAAATTTCGAGGGCAGCAAAGGAAAATTTCCCGTCTGTTTTGCCGTATGGAACATGGAAAAGGAATCGCCGATAGAGGCGCAGCGGCTAATTTTCGACGTATTTAACCGCGAGGCGGAAAAGATAGGCGTCAAGCGCGTGCCTACGGGGGAAAAGAGGGGATTGTTGAGCGGTTGGGTAAAGCGTCCTCCCACGAAATACGTCTTTCCCGCTTTTACGGGCGCCGTCAACGTTTGCAAGGGGAATGTGGACGTGCGCGACAAAGTGGCGGAGGGCTTTCTCTGTTCGTTGATGTGCTGCGGGAACGATTTTCAGCATCGCAATCAGACCGCTCTCTTTTCGGGTCCGCAGGCGAGCGCCGGCTCCTATTCCGTTACCGCGGAAAATTTTGAAAAATCGATGGCGGTGCACGCCGTGAGAAAACTGCCGAGTCCTTCCTGGTCGAACAATCGGGATCAATTCTATTGCCCTTCGCGGGAGCCGTCCGAGGAATTTTACACCGACTGCGCGGTGTGGAGCGCTTTTGCCGATTCCAATAACACCTGTTCCTTAAAAGAAGTCGTCTATCAAGGGGAACCCTATCGCGTCCGCAATCAGCTCTTTCCCTTTTCCCGGCGGGAAGCCGACGGGTGGAGCGGGGAAGATTTCGCCTTCGCGGAGGAAGGGGAATCCTTTTTCCGGCTTTGGGCGGAAAAGCGTGAATTTTCGGACGCCGCGCAAAAGCTGATGCAAGCCGCGCGCAAGTTTTACGCATACTGTTATCGGACGGGAAAGGCGGAAATATGGGACGCGGGTTACGCGCAGTTGAAGGCAGCCGTTACGGAAGACGAAGGGGGCAGGGTTTTACTGAGCGCTCTGAAAAAGGCGCATCGGGCGCTCGGAAAAAAATTGCTGCCGGAAATTTATTCCCTGGGTTTCGTACCCGAGGACGTAAACTATTTCGAGGAGGGAGAATAATGTCCAAGCTGGATCTGCTGAAATTTTTGGAGAGTTACGACGGGGAAGTGGAACTTGCCGACTTTACGCCCGCAGAGCTTCAAGAACTGATAGAAAGGATGCGCCAAGGCGACGAGCCGCTGCCCTTGACGAAAGAAGAGTTCAAAAAGAAATATTTTGAATATTATGATGATGTGAAGGATAAATCGATGAAGCGTCAGGACTGGTGAAACGGGAGCTTCGCCGGGCGCGAAGCGGGCGGGATATTTCCGTTAGGCACAGTTCATAAAAAGTTTACCGTTTGTCCCTCTCGGGACATCGGGACACGTGCGCGCGGGCTATACCCGCGCCGTAAAAAGGAGCGCGGCTCTGTTCGGGGAATTTTTTGCGGAAAGCACGCGCGCGGCGTTGTTTTGTCCGGAAACACGCGCGGGGCGCGGCGATTTCTTTGTTTTTGCCCGCTTTGCGTTCGGCAAAAACTCTAAAAATACGCGGCGTTTTCTTTTCGTGGCGCCCCAATACGGAAAAAAGGAGTGAGAGAATGAAAAGGTATAGGTATCTGATTTTCGACGCGGATCACACGCTGATCGACTTTGAAGCGGACGAACGGGAGGCGTTCAAGAAAATTTTTGCCGAATGCGGCAGAGAAACGGATGCGGAAATGCTGACGCGCTGTCGTCAATGGTCGGTGAAAACCTGGGACGACGTGGGGCTTTCCAATGTGGGGGACGAAACAATCCAGCGCACCTATCACGATCTATACAGGAGTCATCTGACGTTGCTGTTCGGACGAATTTTCAGCGAATATCCCGTTTCGATGCGTCCCGAAGCGGCGGGCGAAAAATTTTTGCGCTATCTGGAAGAGGGCGGCGTGCAGGTGCAGGACGCGGAGGAAGTGCTGGCGGCGCTTTCCGAAGCGAACGGCGGGGAGTACAGGATCTGCGTGGCAACGAACGGTTTGCACAGCATCCAGACGGGCAGGCTGCGTCAATTGGAAAAGTATTTTTACCGCATTTATATTTCCGAGGATATCGGCGTCATCAAACCCCTGTCCGCTTTCTTTTCCAGGATTTTGAGCGATTTGGAGGCCAAGGCCCGGGAGTGTCTGATGATCGGCGACTCTTTGGATTCGGATATCGCGGGCGCGGAAGGCGCGGGAATAGACAGCTGTTGGCTGAACGCCGACAGGCGCCCGAATAAAACCGCCGTGGCGCCCGATTATGAAATTTCTCGCCTTCGGGAACTCCTCCCGATACTCGAAAACGCGGAGAAATGAACGCGGAAGGGAGAAAGGTTCCGCTTTTTGGAGGATGAAAACACATATTTGAAACGAGGAAAAAAATTTTTTCTCGGAGAAATATTTTTGCTTGCCAAAAGCGCGGGGGATATGGTACAATAGAAAAAACAAAAAATATCTGCCACCGGGCAGAAAAATGCGGAACGGCATTCTCGTTTACATCGTTAGGTCTGAGAAGATGTAAACAGGGATGCCGTTTTTGAGGTCTTTATGAAATTTTTGATCGATACTCTGAAAACCTTTACAAAATTCGAGCTGGCGCTGTGGCTCGGTTCGCTCGCTTTGATTATTTCCTCCTTTTTCCTGACGGGGAACGATGATTACCTCGTCCTTACGGCTTCTCTCGTCGGCGCGACGGCGCTGATTCTCGTTTCCAAAGGAAACGTAGCGGGACAGGTCCTCACCGTGGCTTTCGCCGTCTTTTACGGCATCATTTCCTTTCGTTCCCGCTATTATGGAGAGATGATTACTTACCTGGGTATGTCTGCGCCCATCGCCGTTGCTTCCGTCGTCACGTGGCTGCGCCATTCCTGCAAGGGAAAGGACGTGAAAGTCAATTCGCTGAGCCCAAGGGAGTACCTCGGTCTGTTCGGCGCGGGACTGATTGTTTCTTTCGTCTTTTTCTTTATCCTCCGGGCGTTTCATACCAGTCGCCTCATCGTCAGTACGGTTTCCGTGTTGACCAGCTTTCTCGCTTCCTATCTGACGATGAGAAGGAGCGCCTATTATGCCGTCGCCTATGCCGCAAACGACGTCGTGCTCGTCGCTTTATGGATCCTCGCTTCCTTGAACGAGGTCCGTTATCTGCCGATGGTGATTTGTTTTCTCGTCTTTCTGGCGAACGATCTCTACGGTTTTTTCAATTGGTCGAGGACGGGAAAGCGGCAGTCGAAAGAGTCGAACGCATCCCAAAGGCAAGCGTAGAGATGCGGATTGATCCCCTTCCAAAATGAAGGAATAAGTTTCGGGGGAAAAGGGCGAAAAGCGTTAAGAGCGTGCCTTTTCGGAACAAAGAAAGAGCGGAACTTATTAAAGCCCGCTCAAAAAATTTTTTCCGAATTTTTCCTTGCGAAGAGGCCGCTTCTTTTCAAGGCAGTCGACAAATTCGTTTATCAGACGAAGGCAATCCTCGACGGTGCGCTCGAACATTTCCTCCGCGCCGTCCGTCATGATCTTGGTCATATCGTCGGGATAGCTCCATTCTTTATGTTCGGCGTTGAGCAAGCCCTCGTTTTCTTTGGCGAACATACGCGCGGAAAAACGGGTATACGCCCGATAGTTGCGGATACCCTTGACGAACGACGACTTGATCAGGGGATCTCTGTCCGCGCGCGCCGCCGCGAGGGCATACAGGGTATAGAGGGAGGAAACTTCTTTTTCGGAAACGGTGCAGTTGAAATATTTTCCGAAACGCTTTAAATCTTCTTTTTCCGCATCTTTGCGTCGGAAATAGAAGTCCAAAGCGCCTTCGGCGCGGGAATGCTTGACGGGGGATTTCCCCGAAAGATGATAAACGTAAGGATGAAATACGCAGTCGGCGGCGTAATGAGTGATATAGCCGAGGGCATAGGAAAAAAGCCCTTTGTCCCGCCCCGCGCAGGGAAGAAGAGTATGAAAAAAGCCGTAGGAACCGCGATTGTGAAGAAATCTGCCGAAATTGATTTCCGACGGGCGGAATGCGCGGTAAAAGAAACAAAAATCCGCGCCCTGAGCGCCGAAAAAATACATTTCGGGAGAGCTTACGGCGTTTTGAAGATCTTTCGGCAGGCGTTGAAGCACGGCCTTTGCGATTGAAAAATGTGTATAAGCGGCAGGCATACTTACAGTATATGCCATCGGACAAAAAATTTCCGCTCCGCGAGGAATTTGCTCCTTTAAAAAATAAAATTTTTATTCTCTCCACGTTGAAAAATTAAAAGGATAAAAGGAAGCTCGGCGCATACCTGTCCCATGCAAACGCGAGAAAGCGCCCGGAAAAATCCGGGCGCTCGTTCGATTTGTTGAAAGAATGACGAGTCGAAAGATTTAATCGAATTGGTTAGCGAGTATGTCCGCGGTAAGGCGGGCGAGATTCATGACGTTGTTGTCCAGCTTCGCGCCCTCTTCTTTGGAGAGAATCGCCACCGCGCCAAGACAATCGCCGCCCGATACGATGGGAACGATGATCTGAGCGGTCACGCCTTCTTCGCGCGCCGAAGTCAGCGGAAGTATATCTCCGCCTTCCGCCGCATTGGCCATATAGCTGCGGCGTTCTTTCAGGATGCGGTCCATTTCGTCGGAAAGATTCTTTTTATCGAGATCCTTCTTTCCGTCGCCGTAGGCGTATAATATTTCGTCCGTATCACAGATGACTGCCAGCTGTCCGCTCAAATCGTTCAAAGATTTGGCCGTGGCTTCGCTGAAACGTTCCAATGTGGCGATGGGCGAATATTTTTTGAGCATCAATTCGTCGCGGTCCGTAAAAATTTCCAGGGGATCGCCTTCCTTGATGCGGAGCGTGCGGCGTATTTCTTTGGGGATAACCACTCTGCCGAGCTCGTCTATTCTTCTGACAATACCGGTTGCTTTCATAAAAATTTCCTCCGTTTACAATATTGTGTGTATGTATACGAAAGAATATACATTTTTTTGCGGGGGCAGGGTAACGTTCAGCAAAAAAACATAGAGATGCACACGGTTTCGTTTTAGTGGGAAAACTTTTTAATTTTAAGAAAGTGCGAAGGAGAAGAAAGCGCGGAAGGAAACGTACGCGGGGCGTATAAAAAATTTTGAAAAAGTTGCGAAAGGGGATAAAAATAAGTTGACAAACGGCAGAGGTTATTATATAATAGACCCGTTATCAATGCGGTCGTGGCGGAACTGGCAGACGCGCAAGACTAAGGATCTTGTGGTTAACCCCATGCAGGTTCAACTCCTGTCGACCGCACCACTTTTACGGCGTTTTTCAAGGTTTTTCCCTGAAAAACGCCGTTTTTTCGTGCTTTTGACCGTGGAAAAACAAGTGCTTTTCCTTTCAAAAACAAAAATTCGGGTAGTCAATCGGGCAGTAAATCGCCCTCAATCCCTTTCAATATAAGACCTTCTGCGCTTCTTTCAGTTGGAAATCTTCTGAAAAGTGGGTATAGACATTCGTCGTAACGGTATCATCGGCTTTATGTCCCGCCCAGAGCGAAACAATTTCACGTGAAACGCCGCACTCTTGGCAACGGGTGATGAACGTATGCCGAAGGTCGTGAACGTGGTGCTCGGGACAAAAACGTTTGAAAATGTGGGAAATGGCGTTGTCGGTGATCTGCGGGATCTCGCCCCCGGGCAAATATTTTCTCAACATGGGCGTAATAGGAATCCGCCTGACCTGTTCCCGACGCCCGCGGCGCTGTTTTGCCGAAACGACCGTGACGAAATTTTCATCGAATACGATACTTTTCACTTCCGAACGTCGAAGCCCTAAATACAAAATGCAAATAAAAAGGAATTTGTATTCGGAGCCTTCGAGCGCCGCAAGGAAAACTCTTTCCTCCTCGATCGTGAGGGCGACGCCGCTTTCCGGCTCGTGGTAAGGTTTCTTGATCAGTGCCATCGGGGAACGTTCGATAATACCGCTGGCGACGGCGTAATCGAAAACGGGCTTCAAAAGTTTGTATGCCTTTTCTCCCGTTCGGCTGTCGCCGAAGTTATTGATAAAGCATTGTATATCCATAGGCTTTATGGCGCTTATATTGCTGTTTCCCAAAACGGGGAAAATATGTACCCGAAACGTCATTTCATAATCGGCGTAAGTGCCTTCTTTGATATAGGGGCGCTTGACGTGTTCCAGCCAATCGGTAGCGAAAACGTGCAGGAGCACCGGCTTCGGCTTTTTTCTGATCGGCTCGCCGCGGGAAGGGTATTGCTTAAAAAGTTCTCTGATAAATTTTTCTTTCGCCTCCATCATGTATTTGCTCGTAGCTTGTATATCAAATCCTTTCGAACGGCAGCGGATCTGAAACAAGCCGTCTTTGGTGATTCGCACGTGAGCAGTGATCCCGTGCATACGAAATTGCTTCCGAAATTTTTTTGGCATTTCTAAAATCTCCTTGTCTGTAAATTTTAGAAATCCGTTTTCATCTACAAAAGAAACGAGTTCCGCCTTTTGCGCGGAAAAGTCGTTGGCTTCCGGCTCGACGATCCGCAGCTGCGCTTTGGTCGTTTCAAGGTCAAATTGCCGTTTGGCTTTCGCATACCCTTGCAGCTCGTAGCCGATAAGCGTCAGTTTCCGAGTCAGCTTCGAAGCGCGGCGCCATTCCTCGAAAGAAGGCGTGCGGCTGTAAGCGTCATCGTCGATGAAACACCCTTGCAGCTCGTCTGCGGTGTCCATCACTTGGGTAAAGAGTTCCGTTTCGAATTTATCCATAAATTCGTCCTCCTGAGTGGAAATTTATGGATAAATTATAGGACGTTTTTTAATAAAATTGAAAATATACTTTACAAGCCGAAATTTTTTATTAAAAAAATTTACGGCTTGAATTTTATCCCGCAATTATTCTTCGTCGTTCAAAACGGGGAGTTCTTTGGCTTTGTCAGTGACGAGCTTTTCTTTCTCCGAAGCGTTCAGAGGGGAAACGATTTTTTCGCCGATAACTTTTTCAATGCTTTTCCGCGCTTGTTTTGTCGCTTCGCCGCCTTTTTTCGCTACCTTCCGACTTTCCTCAAATCCTTCCGGTTTTTCTTTTTGGGAGAGCCGCGTCGTCGTTACCTCTGCCAGCATATTGAAAACGAGTTCGAGATCGGTCATATTGTCCCGGAGATTCTCTTTCTTCAAGCCTTTCAAGGCTTTGTATTCCTTCACGGACAGTCCCGACCACGCTTTCGTCATGTCGTTTGTGAGTATTGCGTATTCGAGATCCGTTTCCACGCCGCGGGCGCTCCATTCGTCGGTGAGCTTCTTTCTGATCTCGATGGTGCGAAGTCGCTGACGGATCCATTCGTCCGAATAACCCTTTTCGCGGTAGTATGCCGTGCCGCGCTGAATCGCCTTTTCGGGATCGGCGATCTCGTCCAGACGTTCGCTGCCGATCTGCGCGAGCCAGATCTTAAAAGGTTCGGCTTTGGGGGAGGGGATAGACTGAATAAGCCGCAACACGCCTTTTGTATTGAGTACGTCGGTCATACGCATTTTGCCATCGGCTGCCTGCATTTTCAACTGGTGACAAATTGTCACCAGTTCACTTCCTTCTTCGTTGAGGCGTTGTTTTAATTTATTCCAATATTTCCGCGCGGTGTTATAGTCCGCGCTGTCGGTCAAAACGTTGCAAACGTCCACGACGGAGAAATACCATTCTTCCTCGTCGGCATTCCAGACGGTGCGGACAGTCTTTTCGTTAAAGAGCTTTAATTTTGTTTCCATAATTTTCTCCTTAATTCAATAACCAGATTTCTCCGCAGTCTCGGCATATTGCCTGCACATGAGTTTTTGATTCTGTAACATAAATGATTATATCTAATATAAAGTTGCCGATTAGTAAGACGATCAAAATAAAAAAATAAAGGCTTTCCTTGGACGGAGTATTGGATTCTTGACTGATAGAGGCGGTTGGTTGAGGAAATGCCGAGGAAGGAGCATCTTCCTCTAAAACAAAAATATTTTTTGTTTGATTTGCATTCGATTTATCCGTATCAGGAAAAAGGGAAGGCAATAAATTGATTGCGAATAAGAATCCCGCGACAAACATGCCGATAATAAGTAACTTTTTTAAGATTCGAAGTCCGATTGCATGGTGATATTCTGTCACAAATTCAACGTTAAGACTTCGGCAATTTGGGCAAAAAATAGGATTGTTAGACATATTATCCTCCGTGAAATTATTTTTTCGAGTTTTTAAGAAGCTGTTTTTATGCCTTGCGGCGGGTAGAAGCTGCACCGGACTTTTCGGCGAAATAGCGGGCATATTCGAGAATTTGCGAACGGTGCGCAGGGGAAAGCGCTTGATAGATATTGACAAGTTCTTGCGTATCGGGCGGCAGAGGAGCGGGCGGAGTGATGGAAAAGATTGAATCTTCGATGTCTGGTTCCAAACCGACCAAAGAATCAATGCTTACATTAAAAAATTTTGCATAAGCGATTAAGGTGCTACCTGTTGGATCGCGTTGTCCGTTCTCTAAATATCCTATTGCAGAGGCTGTAATTCCAATATGAACGGACAACTGTTGTTGTGTTAAACCTGCACTTTGACGCAGGTTTTTTATTTTTTCAGAAAATTTCATATCGACCTCCAAAAAAATTTTACAACAAATGTTAAAAAAATACTTGCAATTCGACTTATGTTGTGCTATAATCTAATAAAAAAACAACATAAGTCGCACTGATATCCGTTTGACGGCTCTCAGTGCGGCGCCAGCGCATTGAAAGCGGTCGAGATCGAAAGATAGCCTGCGGAGAGGGAAACGGGACGCAGAAGGCAAAAGAAAGCGTAAAAGTCATATCGGCGGACGGGAAATCGGCGGATATGAAAAAATAAAAAAACACAGAGGTGCAAAATGAAAAAACAGGAAACAAAAATCAGAATCGGAACCGAGTGGAACGCGCAAGTGCTGTTTGAGCAGAATATCAGCGTAAACGGCTGGGGCGGGCTGATAATCTACGGGAAACACGTGAACGGGTATTTTTGTTGCATACCCGGCGAATACGGAGTGGAAATGGCAGAGCCGACAGATACGTTTTACAACACGGAAAAGCTGATGCATGCGGGAGCGCCGGAATGGTTGGCGCGAGGGATAGCGTCGGCAATCAAATACATAAGCGAACAGCGCGAGGAGATGCGGCGGGAAGGCGCGAGAGCCTGAAAGCCGCGGCACTTCTGTTCGGGCGGGCATTTCCCCCTTTACCGTAAGCCCGCCCGATGACAGAAGGGACAAGGAGGAAAGGAAAATGAAAATCCGAGTAATGGGAACGGAATCAGAGTGCCAAGCGGCGCGGGAATATTACCGAGAGCTTGAAAAGGAAAGTAACGTGAAAAGCGTAAGCATTTCAGAGAATTATGCGAATCGAGGAAGTAATACGATTTTTCGTGTGTATGTGGAAGTAGAGTATTACGACGCGGCGAATCCGAGCCGAGCACTTATTCAAAAACGGAGGGACAAATGAAAGGAGATTCAATAATTTTGGTAATGTTTTCAGCATTGTTGGGTGTATTGATGGCGTTTGGGATAGCGTATGTAATCGAACGAATCCGGGAAGCGCAGGGAGAGAGCGCGGAAGAATACGAAGAAAATTTCATGCCCGCCCGCAAGAGACAGACGGAAAAGCTGTCGGAATTGAGATACGCGGCGGCAGTCTTGCGGGATATGAAAGAGAGTACGAAAGACGGGGCGTTCGTGCAGGTGGGCGCGTATTGGTACGAGGTACAGGATCTGACGAAGTCAATCGAAGCGATAAAGGAAGCAATCGAGGAGGCGGAGAATGAAGAGGCAGGATAAAACGGAAGCGTTGCGGGATCGGTTGCAGTTGGAGGACACGCGGCTTTTGTTTCAAATAGATGAAGCGGCGGAGGTAATCGAAAAATTAAGCGCGGGGCAGATATACAGCGCGTACGGAGCGAAAGCAGTGCAGAGGCTGGACGCTCTGACGAACGCGGAGGAAAGACTGTCAGAAGCAATCGAATATCTGAACAGAATAGTCAATCCGAATAACGAGCTCTCGGAAGCGAATTAAAGAAGCCTATACAGAAATATCCTTATCATATTATCGGCATAGCGGGCGCGTGAGTCCCGCCCCAAAGGGCTGATAAGTTAAGAAAAAGCCCTCTTAATCTTCCACGAAGGCAGGGCGAAGTTTCCTCCTCGTCCTGCCGGGAGGAAGGAAAGAAGAAAAACAGTAAA
>ERZ827181.3184-NODE-3184-length-12254-cov-7.311583_pt1 | contig 12254 bp, 7 predicted proteins | sample MGYA00519778_ERZ827181 | MGnify/ENA primary metagenome ERZ827181 (study PRJEB31778, sample SAMEA3449273) | human gut metagenome | biome: human gut; feature: human-associated habitat; material: faeces | place: United Kingdom | collected 2010/2012 ...
GGAGTATCAATGATATTGATACGATGCTCTAAAGCACCTTTTTTAGGCTTGCAATGATCCTGCAGTGTCCAATGACATGTTGTAGCCGCAGAAGTGATTGTGATACCTCTTTCCTGTTCCTGCTCCATCCAGTCCATGGTTGCAGTTCCTTCATGAGTATCACCAATTTTATAGTTAACACCGGTATAGTAAAGAATACGCTCTGTCAGTGTAGTCTTACCAGCATCAATATGAGCCATAATACCGATATTTCTGGTTCTCTCTAATGGATATTCTCTTCCAGCCAAGATTTTTTCCTCCTAAAATAATTAGAAACGATAGTGAGCAAACGCCTTGTTTGCTTCTGCCATCTTGTGCATATCTTCTTTTCTCTTTACAGCTCCACCTGTGTTGTTAGCTGCATCAAGAATCTCGTTTGCCAGTCTTTCTTCCTGTGTCTTCTCGCCTCTCTGACGTGAATACATAGTTAACCAGCGAAGTGCGAGTGCCTGTCTTCTGTCAGCTCTAACCTCGATCGGTACCTGGTATGTTGCTCCACCGATACGTCTTGCTTTAACTTCAAGAACTGGCATCATGTTGTTCATAGCCTCTTCAAACACTTCAATAGCCGGCTTCTCAGCCTTAGCTTCTACTCTTTCAAATGCTCCGTATACAATCTTCTGTGCGATACCTTTTTTACCATCTAACATGATGTTGTTGATAAGCTTAGTAACCACTTTGTTGTTGTACAGCGGATCTGCTAAAACGTCTCTTTTTTGAGTATGTCCTTTACGTGGCACGGTACTTCCCTCCTTAATCATCTTTTTTTGATTTCGATTAATTCAACGGTACTCACATGTGTCGTTCTCTGTGTTCGTGCGGGAAAAGTTCTCATACGAATTTATCCGTAATAGGTGAACTTACATTCCAACACTTTTACCAAGTTCTGTTTGTGATACATTGTTGATGGCTAAGTCTTATTTCTTAGCGTCTTTTGGCTTCTTAGCGCCATATTTGGAACGAGCCTGTTTTCTGTTTGCTACACCTGCTGTATCCAGTGTACCACGGATGATATGGTATCTTGTACCCGGTAAGTCTTTTACTCTTCCTCCGCGGATTAAAACAACGCTATGCTCCTGTAAGTTGTGACCTTCACCCGGAATGTAGCTTGTTACTTCGATTCCGTTAGAAAGACGAACTCTGGCAATTTTTCTAAGAGCTGAGTTAGGTTTTTTAGGAGTTGCAGTCTTAACTGCTGTGCAGACACCTCTCTTCTGCGGTGAAGCAGAATCTGTAGGTTTTTTCTTTAAAGAGTTAAAACCTTTCTGGAGAGCTGGTGCTGTAGACTTCTTTACAGATGTCTGACGTCCTTTTCTTACTAACTGGTTAAATGTTGGCATTATTTTCACCTCCTGTTTTATTTTAAGCAGTGCAATCTTATGCACGCTAAAATATTATACAAATCCTTGTCTGTTTTGTCAAGACCAATTTTGTTTTCAATATAATACAAAAAAGAAGTCCGGTTTCCCGGACTTCTTTGTTTTTGGTTTGTAACAGCTTCTGTAGCTTAAGTACAAACATCAGTAATTATTCTTCATCAACTGATTCAGCATCTTTATCAATGACTCCGACTGCCTCTTCCTCTGCGAAATCCGCAAAATCATCATCATCAAAATCAAGTGTATCGTCATCGTTTACATCGCTGTCAAGCTTGATATTACGATAAATCTTCATACCTGTTCCTGCCGGGATGAGCTTACCGATGATTACGTTCTCCTTCATACCGATAAGCGGATCAACCTTGCCCTTGATTGCTGCCTCAGTAAGAACCTTTGTTGTCTCCTGGAATGAAGCTGCTGACAGGAATGAGTTGGTTGCAAGAGATGCCTTTGTGATTCCAAGTAATACCTGTGAGCCAACTGCAAGCTCCTTGCCCTCTTCCTCAAGTTTCTCGTTGAGCTCTAAGAAGTCAAGGGCATCAACCATGCTGCCCGGAAGTAAATCTGAATCTCCCGGCTCCTCTACGCGGATCTTCTGTAAGCACTGACGAACTATAACCTCGACATGCTTATCGTTAATCTCAACACCCTGTAAACGGTAAACACGCTGTACCTCGCGGAGCATGTAATCCTGAACCGCACGAACACCCTTAATCTTGAGGATATCGTGTGGATTTACAGAACCCTCTGTAAGCTCATCGCCGGCCTCAAGCTCCTGTCCGTCTACAACCTTGATACGTGAGCCGTAAGGAATGAGGTAAGCCTTTGTCTCGCCTGTCTCGTTGTTTGTAACGATAACCTCACGCTTCTTCTTTGTATCCTTGATTGTGGCAATTCCGCCGAACTCTGTGATAATAGCGAGTCCCTTAGGCTTACGTGCCTCGAAAATCTCCTCTACTCGAGGAAGACCCTGTGTGATATCTCCACCGGCAACACCACCTGTATGGAAGGTTCTCATGGTAAGCTGTGTACCAGGCTCACCGATTGACTGTGCTGCGATAATACCGATTGCTTCACCAACCTGTACTGCCTGACCTGTTGCAAGGTTTGAACCGTAACACTTAGCACATACTCCCATGTGTGAACGGCAGGTAAGTACTGTACGGATCTTAACCTGTGTGATTGGATTACCGTTCTCGTCAACACCCTCTGCCATAACCTTTGCTGCACGCTTTGGTGTGATCATATGGTTGGCCTTAACGATTACATTGCCATCCTTATCGCAGATTGTGTTGCAAGAGAAACGACCTGTAATTCTCTCCTGAAGGCTCTCGATTTCCTCTCGACCCTCCATGAATGCCTTTACAACCATTCCCGGAATCTCACGTCCTGTGCCTGCACAGCAGTCTGACTCACGAACGATCATATGCTGTGAAACATCTACGAGACGTCTTGTAAGGTATCCTGAATCGGCTGTACGAAGCGCTGTATCTGAAAGTCCCTTACGAGCTCCATGTGCTGACATGAAGTACTCGAGTACGTCAAGACCCTCACGGAAGCATGACTTGATAGGAAGCTCGATTGTACGACCTGTTGTATCAGCCATGAGTCCTCGCATACCTGCAAGCTGTTTGATCTGCTTATCAGATCCACGGGCTCCGGAATCTGCCATCATGAAGATGTTGTTGTACTTATCAAGACCTGTAAGAAGTGCCTTTGTAAGGGCATCATCTGTATCCTTCCATGTCTCGATAACCTCTTTGTAACGCTCCTCATCAGTGATAAGTCCACGCTTGTACTGTCTTGTAATCTTATCTACAGTGTCCTGTGCATCAGCGATCATCTGTGGCTTCTGTGGTGGCACTGTCATATCTGAAATTGAAACTGTCATGGCAGCCTGGGTTGAATACTTGTATCCCATAGCCTTGACATTGTCAAGAACCTCTGCTGTTGTTGTAGCTCCGTGTGTGTTGATAACCTTCTCAAGGATCTGCTTGATCTGTTTCTTACCAACGTGGAACTCAACCTCAAACTTGAGTGCATTCTCAGCCTTTGATCTGTCTATAAAACCAAGATCCTGTGGAATGTTCTCATTGAATATCAAAAGTCCTACTGTTGTCTCTGTAAAACCTGAAACCTTTGTGCCGTCAGCAAGCTTTACTGTACGGTGTACAAAGATATTCTGGTGAAGAGTAATCTCCTTGTTCTCGTAAGCGAGCATTGCAAGATTAACACTTCCATAGTAACGGCCGAGAAGATCTATCGGTCTGCAAAGCACACGACGGTTTCCGTCTGTGACATCCTCAAACCAGATGAGGTCATATAAGCCAAGCTCAGCCTTTCCTGTATTTTCATCAGGAGTTGTGAGCTTTCTAAGCTCCTCAATATCATTGTATACAGTGTCTGATGACACCTGTGCAACCATCTTTGGATCATCCTTGTAATCAGCGAGCTTTCTCATTGTGAGGTAGTAAACTCCAAGGATCATATCCTGTGAAGGAACGGCTACAAGTCCACCATCAGAAGGCTTAAGCAGGTTGTTAGGTGACAGAAGCATGAATCTGCACTCGGCCTGTGCCTCAGCAGTCAGTGGAAGATGTACAGCCATCTGGTCTCCATCGAAGTCGGCGTTGAACGCTGTACATACGAGTGGATGAAGCTTGATTGCCTTACCCTCTACAAGGATTGGCTCGAAGGCCTGGATTCCAAGTCTGTGGAGTGTAGGAGCTCGGTTAAGCATAACCGGATGCTCTTTGATGACGTCCTCAAGGACATCCCATACCTCCGGCTGAAGTCTCTCAACCATCTTCTTTGCACTCTTTATGTTGTGTGCGGTTCCGTTAGCGGCAAGCTCCTTCATAACGAATGGTTTGAAAAGCTCGATAGCCATCTCCTTTGGAAGACCACACTGATAAATCTTAAGCTTTGGCTCTACACAGATAACTGAACGTCCTGAGTAGTCAACTCGCTTTCCGAGAAGGTTCTGACGGAAACGTCCTCCCTTTCCCTTGAGCATGTCTGAAAGAGACTTAAGAGTTCTGTTTCCGGGACCTGTAACAGGACGGCCACGACGTCCATTGTCGATAAGTGCATCGACAGCCTCCTGAAGCATACGTTTCTCGTTGCGAACGATGATATCCGGTGCTCCAAGATCAAGAAGTCTTCTAAGACGATTGTTACGGTTGATGATTCGTCTGTAAAGGTCGTTAAGATCACTTGTTGCGAAACGTCCTCCATCGAGCTGAACCATTGGACGAAGATCCGGTGGGATAACAGGAATAACTGTCATAATCATCCACTCAGGCTTGTTTCCTGACTCACGAAAAGCCTCTACAACCTCAAGTCTCTTGATGATACGTGCACGCTTCTGACCTGTAGCATTCTCAAGCTCAGCCTTAAGCTCTGCCGAATCCTTCTCGAGATCGATTGCTGCTAAAAGCTCATGGATAGACTCAGCACCCATTCCTACACGGAATGCTGAGCGGCCATAAGTATCGCATGCCTCCTGGTACTCTGACTCGTTGAGAATCTGCTTGTATGCAAGCTTTGTCTCGCCCGGGTCAAGCACAATATATGAAGCAAAGTACAGTACTCTCTCAAGTACACGTGGAGATAAGTCAAGGATGAGTCCCATACGTGATGGGATACCCTTGAAATACCAGATATGAGATACAGGAGCAGCAAGCTCGATGTGTCCCATACGCTCTCTACGAACGCTTGACTTTGTGATTTCTACGCCACATCGGTCGCAGACAACACCCTTATAACGTATCTTCTTGTATTTACCACAATGACACTCCCAGTCCTTCGTTGGTCCGAAAATCTTCTCGCAGAAAAGACCGTCTTTTTCAGGCTTTAATGTTCTATAGTTAATGGTCTCAGGCTTTTTAACCTCGCCATGTGACCACTCTCTGATCTTTTCAGGAGATGCTAATCCAATCTGAATCGCATCAAACTGCATTGCCTGATTATTTTCTATATTATTTGTTTCTGGCATTTTGGCACTCCCTTCTAATTATTCTTCGTCATCAAGAACTTCATCAGCAAAAATATCGTCATCCGCTGTCTCAGGAGACTCTTCCTCTTCTATGTCAACAAGCTCTTCGTTGTCATCAAATTCTTTCTTTGAGAAACCATGCTCTGCGAATGACTCACTGTCCTCGAATGCATAGTCCTTATCGTTTCCGATAATTGAGTTGATATCTGTATTACCGTACTCACTTGTCTCGATAAGCTCAACCTCTTCTCTGTTCTCATCAAGTACCTTGACATCCAGACCAAGTGCCTGAAGCTCTTTGAGAAGTACCTTGAATGACTCTGGAATACCAGGCTCAGGGATATTCTCACCCTTGATGATAGCCTCGTAGGTCTTGACACGGCCAACAACATCATCGGACTTCATTGTAAGGATCTCCTGGAGTGTATATGCAGCACCATATGCCTCAAGAGCCCAAACCTCCATCTCTCCGAAACGCTGTCCACCGAACTGTGCCTTACCACCGAGTGGCTGCTGTGTTACTAATGAGTAAGGACCTGTTGAACGTGCATGGATCTTATCGTCAACAAGGTGATGCAGCTTAAGGTAATGCATGTGTCCGATAGTTGTCTTTCCATCGAAGCACTCACCTGTTCTACCATCACGAAGCTGTACCTTTCCATCCTTGGAAATCGGAACGCCCTTCCATAAGCTTCTGTGAGCTCTGTTTGTTGAAAGGTATTCCATAACGTCCTCACGGAGTGTATCAACATATTTATCATAGAAGATTTCAGCATCTGCGCTCCAATATGGATGCTCAGCCTGTAAATCCTTCTCAAGCTCTTCCTTATCGAACGGAAGATTTACGTAATCATTTGCAAGCTCAAGTGTATCCTCGATATCTACCTCGTTTGCTCCGTCAAATACAGGAGTTGAGATATAGAAGCCAAGTGCCTTTGCAGCGAGACTCAGGTGAATCTCAAGGACCTGACCGATGTTCATTCGTGAAGGAACACCGAGTGGGTTAAGTACGATATCCAGTGGACGTCCATTTGGAAGGAATGGCATATCCTCAACAGGAAGCACACGGGAAACGACACCCTTGTTACCGTGACGTCCGGCCATCTTATCACCGACAGAAATCTTTCTCTTCTGTGCAATGTAGATACGTACTGACTGGTTTACTCCCGGAGAAAGCTCATCGCCGTTCTCTCTTGTAAATACCTTGGCATCAACAATGATACCGTAAGCACCATGAGGTACCTTAAGTGATGTATCACGAACCTCTCTTGCCTTCTCACCAAAGATAGCACGAAGAAGTCTCTCCTCTGCTGTAAGCTCTGTCTCACCCTTTGGTGTAACCTTTCCTACAAGGATATCACCGGCACGAACCTCTGCACCTACACGGATGATACCTCTCTCATCAAGGTCCTTGAGTGCGTCGTCGCCGACACCAGGGACATCACGTGTAATCTCCTCAGGTCCGAGCTTTGTATCACGTGACTCTACTTCATATTCCTCAATATGAACTGATGTATACACATCATACTCTACGAGACGCTCTGAAAGAAGAACGGCATCCTCGTAGTTGTATCCTTCCCATGTCATGAATCCGATAAGCGGGTTCTTTCCAAGAGCAAGCTCTCCCTGACTTGTTGAAGGACCGTCTGCGATAACATCGCCTGCCTTAACCTTGTCACCCTTAAATACGATAGGTCTCTGGTTGTAGCAGTTTGACTGGTTAGAACGAGAGAACTTTGTAAGGATATACTCTCTCTTGTTTCCGTCAGTCTCTTTTATGATAATGCGGTTTGACTCTGAAGATAATACCTCTCCGTCTGCCTTTGCAACTACGCAGACACCTGAGTCAACTGCGGCCTTTGTCTCAATACCTGTACCAACTACAGGAGCCTCTGTGGTCAGAAGCGGAACGGCCTGACGCTGCATGTTTGATCCCATGAGGGCACGTGTAGGGTCATCGTTCTGCAAGAACGGAATCAGCGCTGTAGCTACTGAGAATACCATCTTTGGAGACACATCCATATAATCAAATGCTGACTTATCGTACTCCTGAGTTTCCTCTCTGTAACGACCTGAAACTGAGTTACGTATGAAATGTCCTTCGGCATCAAGCTTCTCATTAGCCTGTGCTACGTGGTAGTTGTCCTCCTCGTCGGCTGTCATGTATACAACCTCTTCTGTGACTACCGGGTTCTTAGGATCAGTCTTGTCAATCTTACGGTATGGAGCCTCTACGAAGCCATACTCATTGATTCTCGCATAGCATGCAAGTGAGTTGATAAGACCGATGTTTGGTCCCTCAGGAGTCTCTACAGGACACATACGGCCGTAGTGAGTGTAATGTACATCTCGAACCTCGAATCCGGCACGGTCTCTTGAAAGACCACCAGGTCCAAGTGCTGATAAACGTCTCTTGTGAGTAAGCTCTCCAAGAGGGTTGTTCTGATCCATGAACTGTGAAAGCTGTGAAGAACCGAAGAATTCTTTAACAGCGGCAGTTACAGGCTTTATATTGATAAGTGACTGAGGTGAAATTCCCTCTAAGTCCTGTGTAGTCATTCTTTCACGAACAACACGCTCCAGTCTTGAGAGACCGATACGGTACTGGTTCTGTAACAGCTCTCCAACCGCACGGATACGTCTGTTTCCAAGATGATCGATATCGTCATCTGTTCCTGCGCCCCACTCTAAGTGCATATTGTAGTTGATAGTTGCGAAGATATCTTCTTTAGTAATATGCTTTGGAATAAGGTCAGATATATCTCTCTTTATTGCCTCAATTCTGTCCTCAAGGGAATCATACTCCTCGAGAATCTGAGCGAGTACCGGATAGTAAACAAGCTCGGTAACACCGATAGACTTAGGATCCTCAATCTCAGGAATCCAGCTTCTGATGTCAACCATCATAGAAGAAAGAATCTTGACATTTCTTGTCTCTGTCTGAATCCATAAAGCAGGAACGGCAGCGTTCTGGATCTGTGTGGCAAGCGCACGGTCAACAACAGTACCTGCCTCAGCGATAACCTCACCTGTAGAAGGATCCACTACGTCCTCTGCTAAAACCTGTCCACTGATACGGTTCTTTAAAGCAAGCTTCTTATTAAACTTATAACGTCCTACCTTGGCAAGGTCATATCTTCTAGGATCGAAGAACATTGCTGTGATAAGGCTCTCTGCACTCTCAACTGAAAGTGGCTCGCCCGGACGAATCTTCTTATATAACTCTAATAAACCAGCCTCATAGCTTCCCTGTGGCTCACGCTCTGTGATTGCAGGGTCCTTGCTGAATGATGCCTGGATCTTTGGCTCATCTCCGAACATATCGAGAATAGCCTGGTTTGTACCTACTCCAAGTGCACGTAAAAGTACTGTGATAGGTACCTTACGTGTTCTGTCTACTCTTACATAAAAAACGTCGTTAGAGTCTGTCTCATACTCAAGCCATGCACCACGGTTTGGAATAACAGTACAAGAATACAGGGTCTTTCCGAGCTTATCATGAGCAATTCCGTAATAAATACCAGGAGAACGAACTAACTGACTGACAATAACTCGCTCTGCACCGTTGATTACGAATGTACCGGTCTCTGTCATTAAAGGCAGATCACCCATGAAAATTTCATGCTCATTAATCTCATCTGTCTCTTTGTTGTGAAGTCTGACTTTAACCTTTAAAGGAGCTGCGTATGTTGCATCTCTTTCCTTGCACTCAGGAATTGTATACTTTACATCATCTTCGCATAATGTAAAATCTACAAAATCAAGACTAAGCTTTCCGCTGTAATCTGTGATTGGAGAGATATCCGCAAAAGCTTCCTTGAGACCTTCGTCTAAGAACCACTGATAAGAATCCTTCTGGACCTCAATCAGATTTGGCATCTGCAGAACCTCTTTTTGTCTTGAGTAACTCATACGCATGCTTTTTCCGGATGTGACCGGACGTATTCTGTTTTTCTCCATTGACGTTTCACCTCTCGTTTTTATTTTAATCTAGCAAGTATCTAGATAATGATTCAAAAACCACCCCAGTTACTATATCTTGTGGTTTTTCTCTTGTGCACATATTTGTGAATGCATTTTAGTGTAATTTACCTATTGACAAATTTGCATCATTTAAAAAAATGCATAAAAATGCCACTGCACCACAATAGTGCAACGTATACTATACAACAAATCCGGCACGAATGCAAGTGTTTTTTTATTTTTTGTAAAATATTCAAAGTATTTGCGCAATAATTTTACAGAGCATCGGATAGGCTACGAGCGGAGGTCCCAAAAATGCTCAGGCATTTTCGGGACGCGCTCCGACTGTCGCGCAATAAAAACATAAAAAAGAGCCAAGGCGCAAATAGAATTTGCCCTTGGCTCTTTTTTATGTTTTTACTCCGCTCGTAGCCTATCCGACTATTTAAGAGTAACCTTAGCTCCCTCTGCCTCAAGTTTAGCCTTAGCATCCTCTGCTGAAGCCTTGTCAAGCTGCTCTTTGATAACCTTTGGTGCACCATCAACAGCGTCCTTAGCCTCTTTAAGTCCAAGACCTGTGATCTCACGAACAACCTTGATAACCTTAACCTTGTTTGGTCCAACCTCTGTAAGCTCTACGTCGAACTCAGTCTTCTCCTCAGCTGCTGCTCCGTCAGCTCCTGCTGCTGCAACTACAACACCTGCTGCTGCAGAAACACCGAACTCTTCTTCACAAGCTTTTACTAAATCATTTAACTCTAATACGCTTAACTCTTTGATAGCATCAATAAACTCTGCTGTTGTTAACTTTGCCATTATAATTTCCTCCATTTAAAAATTTAATTATGATAATAAGGTTCAAATATAATATTTGAATTATTCTGCTGCTGGAGCTTCCTCTGCAGCATCCTCTGCTGGTGCTGCCTCTACGGCTGCATCTGCAGCGCCACCCTGCTCTGCAATCTGATTGAGTACACGAGCAAGATTTGTGATAGGTGACTGAATGCTTCCAAGTAATTTTCCAAGAAGCTCATCTCTGCTAGGTACAGCGGAGATTGCCTTCATACCCTCAGCATCATAAAATGTTCCCTCAACTACACCTGCTTTAATCTCTAAAGCCGGAGCTGTTTTAGCGAACTTAGCTAAGACTCTAGCTGGTGCTGTTGCATCCTCTGTTGATACAGCGAATGCGCTTGGTCCTTCAAGGACATCCTTTAATCCCTCGAACTCTGTTCCCTGGATTGCACGGTTTACTAAAGTATTCTTGTATACCTTGTAAGTTACACCGGCTTCTCTTAACTGTTTACGTAACTGAGTATCCTCTGCTACTGTGAGTCCTAAGTAATCAACAACTACTACTGACTGTGCACCATTGATAACACCGGAAATCTCATCTACGATTGGCTGTTTAAGTTCTACCTTTGCCACGATTCATTTACCTCCTTTTAGATTTTCGCATAAAAGACATGAGGTATTTGATTTATTAATCAAAGAAACCCTCCTGCCTGTCGACAGAAGGGTACAAGTCAAAATTCAAGATAAATCTCGAAAATTCCCTCGGTAGGTTCTACGTTTACGCCTTGCGGCACCTACTGTCTTCGGCAATATGCATTGCAATTATATCAAACTATATTACGGATGTCAATTACTTTCCGCAAAACTTTTGCTTGGCGTTTGATAGGTCTTGTAAATTGTTTTACTGTAACTGTTTAACTATCTTACTGTGTAATCTTAACCACGTTTAACTTAACGCCAGGTCCCATTGTAGATGTAAGAGTTGCGCTCTTAATGTACTGACCCTTTAAGCTAGCAGGTTTTGCTTTATTAATTGCACCCATAAGAGACTGGAAGTTGTCGTTTAACTGCTCGTCTGTGAAAGATGCTTTTCCAACTGGCACATGGATAATGTTTGTCTTGTCCAATCTGTACTCAATCTTACCGGCTTTGATATCGTTAACAGCTTTTGTTACATCCATAGTAACTGTTCCTGCCTTTGGGTTTGGCATTAAGCCCTTTGGTCCAAGGACACGTCCTAAACGACCAACAACACCCATCATATCAGGTGTAGCAACTACTACATCAAAATCAAACCAGTTTTCTTTTTGTATTTTTTGAACTAGGTCTTCAGCACCTACGAAATCTGCACCAGCAGCTTCTGCTTCTTTAGCTTTTTCACCTTTAGCGAAAACTAAAACTTTTTTAGTTTTACCAGTTCCGTGAGGTAATACTATTGCACCTCTAACTTGTTGATCAGCATGTCTTGAGTCAACACCTAATTTTATATGAGCTTCAACAGTTTCGTCGAATTTAGCAGTAGCTATTTCGCTTACTAAAGCTAAAGCTTCTTTAGATTCATATAATTTAGTTCTATCTATTTTTCCTAATGCTTCTACATATTTTTTGCTTTTTTTAGCCATTTTATAATTCCTCCTTGTGGTTATTGTCGGCATACGCCTCCCACTTCTAATGAAGTGTCTAATTTAAATTAGTCTTCTACTACGATTCCCATACTTCTAGCAGTACCAGCTACCATGCTCATTGCAGCTTCAACTGATGCAGCGTTTAAGTCAGGCATTTTTAATTCAGCTATTTCTCTTATTTGAGCTGAAGTTAATGTTGCAACTTTCTTTTTGTTTGGTTCACCTGAAGCTGTATCTAAACCAGCAGCTTTTTTAAGTAATACTGCAGCAGGTGGAGTTTTTGTTATGAATGAGAATGATCTATCTTGGTATACAGTTATAACAACTGGTATTATCATTCCCGCTTGATCTGCAGTTTTAGCGTTGAATTCTTTAGTGAATCCCATTATATTAACACCGTGTTGTCCTAATGCTGGCCCAACTGGTGGTGCTGGTGTTGCTTTACCAGCAGGAATC
>ERZ827181.3185-NODE-3185-length-12246-cov-4.591256_pt1 | contig 12246 bp, 9 predicted proteins | sample MGYA00519778_ERZ827181 | MGnify/ENA primary metagenome ERZ827181 (study PRJEB31778, sample SAMEA3449273) | human gut metagenome | biome: human gut; feature: human-associated habitat; material: faeces | place: United Kingdom | collected 2010/2012 ...
CAGAAAAAATAAGCAGCACAACACCTATCGAAAACGTCAGGAAAATAAAGATGCTCCGTAAGGGCGAACAGCGTTCGCCCACGGAGGTTTGCCATGTGTATGACATAAATGTGCGTTGCTATGTCAAGGCGGCGGGCGCACAATGTGCGCCCCTATGCTCCCAACAGAATTTTTAATACACGAAAAATTTCGGGAGAGATTCCGGGCAGCGGCCATCCGCCTATGCTTGGAACGGCTGTACTGCGCGGCAATCCTGCCAAATCTGGCAGGCTTTTTTTGTGCTGTTTGCAGATTGACAAATGTACAACAAACACATATGCTGTTATTGGTGCGCAACGCATGCGCAACATGGGAAAAGGAGGGTGCTGAATGGCAGGTAAGCGTGATGAAGTGACCATCGCGGAAGTGGCGGAGGCATTGAATATATCAAAAACAACGGTATCCCGCGCAATATCCGGCAAGGGCCGCGTGAGCGAGGCTACCCGCGCGCGTGTGTTCGATTATATCGGCAAGGGCCGCCAGGATGCAGCTGCGCCGCTGCGCACTGCGCAGCAGGGCCCAACCAACAACCTTGCGCTGGTGATCCCCAAGCATTTTATGCGGCTGGACTTGCCGTTCCTGCGCAAGTGCATGGGCGGTGTGTGGAACATGGCGGCCCAGCGCGGGTATGACCTGCTGCTGTGCTATGCGGGAGAAACCGATGTTGGCCAGCTGGAACGCCAGCTGGAATCCCACAAGGTGGATGGCGTGATTTTGTCCCGTACGATGCTGCACGATGAATGTGTGCAGACTTTGCAGCGCCACAACGTGCCTTTTGTGGCCATTGGCCGCGTGGATGACGATAAGGTACCCCAGGTGGATAACGACCAGGTAGGAGCGACCGCCGAGATGACCCGCCTGCTGCTGCAGCTGGGCATGCGCCGCATTGCCTATATGGGCGGCTGCACCAACTATACCGTCAACGAGGACCGGCTGCGCGGCTACCTGCGCGGATTTTCCGACTGTGGGGTGCAGGTGGACCAGAAATTGATTTGGACTGGCATTGAAACCAGCGAACAGCGGATCGATGCATTGGAAGGTGCGCTGGAGCAAAAGCCCGAATGCCTGCTCTGCGCGGACGACAGCATGGCGGCCGCGGTGCTGCAGGAGCTGCGCGCCCGGCACATCAAGGTACCGGAACAGGTGAAACTGGCCAGCTTTTATGATAGTGAGCTGCTGACCAGCTCAACCCCGCAGATCTCGGCCGCTCAGTTTGACGGCGAGCGCCTGGGCGCCACGGCATGCCGGATGCTGCTGGATATTTTGGCGGGCAAGCAAATCGCATTGCGCCAGATGCAGGGATATCAGGTGATTTTGCGCGAGTCCACAAAATAGATAATATTACCAATATTGTAAAATACGATGATTGATACAGCCTTTCCTGCGCGCACAGCATGTGCACCGGGAAAGGCTGATTGTTGTTAAAAAGCCTGTACTAAAGTTGCGCAACGTTGCGCATACAAAATTCGACATTGTTACAAAAGTGTAACGGGATGTGAAAAATGCACAAGAAAACGTGGTAAAACATGTTAGCTATGAACATTGACACTGAAAATAGAATTGTGTATCCTTAAGTTGTGAAACAAAGTTACGCAACAATGATGCGCAACCTTGAAAAGCTTGTGATATAGCAGATGAAGGAGAATGATTATGAAAAAGCAACTCGCACTTGCAACAGCTGCCTTGATGGCACTGTCCCTGGCAGCATGCGGCAGCACCGCAACTGCCTCTTCCGCTGCAGAGTCCACCAGCACTGCAGCTTCCAGCGAAGCCGCCTCCACCGACAGCACCGCAGCTGACGATGGTGACGTTCTGCAGCAGGCTGCAGCCGCTGCTTTCGCCAATGACGTTACCCTGACCATGTGGGGCGCCGAGGAAGACCAGGAACTGCTGCGCACCATCGCTGATAACTTTATCAAAGAATACGGCAATTACGGCGGCAAGATCACCATCAACTTGGGCGCTCAGTCCGAAAAGGAGGCTAAGGATACCGTCCTGACCGACCCCACCGCCGCTGCTGACGTTTACGCATTTGCTGATGACCAGCTGAACGAGCTGGTTCAGGCAGGCGCCCTGCAGGAAGTTCAGCTGAACGCTGACGACATCAAGAGCCGCAACACTGCAGCTTCTGTTGACGCTGCAACCCTGAACGGCAAGCTGTATGCTTACCCCCTAACCGCTGATAACGGCTACTTCATGTTCTATGATAAGTCCTTCTTCACCGAGGATGACGTCAAGAGCCTTGACACGATGATGGAGAAGGCAGCCGCCGCAGGCAAGAAAGTCTCGATGGACGTTGCTAACGGCTGGTACCTGTACAGCTTCTATGCTGGCGCTGGCCTGAACCTGAGCCTGGCTGATGACGGCGTGAACACCGTCTGCAACTGGAACGAAGCTCCGGGCGCTGACGTTACCCAGGCTGTCATCGATATCTGCAAGAACCCCGGCTTCCTCGCCCTGAAGGATGAAGAGTTCACCGGCAAGCTGAAGGACGGCACCCTGGTTGCCGGCGTTAACGGCACCTGGCGTGCAAACGACGCTGCTGAAGTTTGGGGCGATAATTACGCTGCCTGCAAGCTGCCTACCTACACCCTGAACGGCGAGCAGGTCCAGATGGCTTCCTTCTCCGGCTTCAAACTGATCGGCGTCAACCCCCACAGCGCTAACGTTGGTGCTGCCATGCTGCTGGCTGATTACGTTACCAACGAAGAGAACGAGACCCTCCGCTTCCAGCAGCGTGCACAGGGCCCCTCCAACACCAACGCTCTGGCAGCCGCTTCTTCTCCGGCTCTGACCGCTGTTGTTGCTCAGTCTGAGTACGCTAACCTGCAGCGCGTCGGCGGCAACTACTGGGCTTCTGCTGAAACCCTCGGCCAGATCTGTGTCAACGGCAACCCCGATGGCAAGGATCCCCAGACCCTGATTGAAGATGCTGTTGCTGGCATCACCGCACCGGTTACCCAGTAATTGTTAAAACGAAAAAAGCTGCATTGATACACTAAAACAACGGCCCACAAACGGTCCGGAACGGTTGCCGGGCGCGTGTGGGCCGTTTGGCGTAACCGCGTTGGAAAGGAGAGATTCCTGTGGCAAAATCCGCTGCTGCGGCCCTGCACACGGAACCAAAGGAACCCAATTTTTTGCAGAAATTTGGTCATGACTTTGTGCACGGCGATATCTTTACCAAACTATCCTTCTTTGTATGGGGTCTGGGCTATATTGGCCACGGCCAGCTGATGAAGGCGCTTCTGGTCACATTTGTACAGGGCTTTGCGCTGTATTTCCTGGCGTTCTTTGGCGTACCCAACCTGGCAAAGTTCGGCACCCTTGGCACCGTAAAAATGGAGATGGTGTTCGATGTTGCCACGATGAAAAACGTTGTAAACGATTACGATAACTCGTTTGAGATCCTGCTGATGAGCATGATCGCCTTTATCGTGATCGCGGCACTGATCGCGGCGGCCATGATGGTGGTATCTTCCAACTATCAGCTGCAGAAGATCCGTGAAGCTGGCAAAAAGACCAACAACTTTGTGCAGGACATCAACGTTTACCTGAACGAAAAGTTCTATGTGACCCTGCTCACCCTGCCGGTTCTGGGTGTTGTGGTGTTCACCATTGTGCCGCTGTTCATCCTGATCGCCGTTGCGTTCACCAACTATGACCAGCAGCACATGCCGCCCAATGAACTGTTTACCTGGGTTGGGCTGAACAACTTCTTTACCCTGTTTGGCGGCGGCGGAATGACCTCCACGTTTAGTTATTCCTTTGCCAAGGTTTTAACCTGGACGTTGGTTTGGGCATTCTTTGCCACCTTTACCAACTTCTTTGGCGGCATTTTGATGGCAATGTTCATCAACGACAAAAAGACCAAGTTCCCCAAGTTCTGGCGTACCCTGTTCATGGTGACCATTGCGGTGCCGCAGTTCGTTACGCTGCTGCTGGTGCGCAACTTCTTCTCCAACAACGGTATTTTCAATACCATGATGGCCAATGCAGGCGTTACCGACTTCCTGCATAACATCGGCCTGCTGGATAAGGGCCTTTCTTACATTCCGTTCCTGACCCAGCCGGGCTGGGCCATGTTCACCATCATCATGATCAATATCTGGATCGGCGTGCCGTACCAGATGCTGATCGCTACCGGCGTGCTGATGAACATTCCCGCTGACATGATCGAGGCCGCCCGCATTGACGGCGCCAACCCGGTGCAGATGTTCTTCCGCATCAAGCTGCCCTACCTGCTCAGCGTGCAGGGTCCCTCTCTGGTAACGGATTTCGTCAAGAACGTCAACAACTTCAACGTCATTTACCTGCTCACGCAGGGTGTGTTTGTAACCCAGAACCAGGCCCTTGCACAGTCCAACGCAAAGGAAATTGACCTGCTGGTTACCTGGCTGTTCCGCTTGACGCAGGATTACTACAACTACAAGATGGCTGCCGTGCTGGGCATTATGGTGTTCATTGTGTGCGCCGTGTTTACGGTTGTATGCTTCCACTTTATCAATAAGAAGGAGGCGACGTTCTCTTGAGTACCACTGCTGTACCCTCTGCCGCTGCGCAAAAGCAGCTCAAGCAGGGCAAAGTGAAAAAAGGCATCTTCTCCGTCATCCGCCATCTGGTGCTGGCGCTGCTGGCTTTTATCTGGCTGGTACCCATCGCCTGGCTGCTGCTGACCTCGTTCTCCACCGATAAGGGCATCAACTTTACCCGCTTTGTGCCGGAAAGCTTTACCATGTGGAACTACGTCAGCATTATGACACAGCCGGACTCTGTTGCACAGTTCCCGCGCTGGTTCATGAACACCCTGGTTGTGGCATGCTTTAACTGTGTGATCTCCACCTGCTTTGTGTTGATGGTGGCTTACGCCATAAGCTGCTGCCGCTTCAAGGGCCGCAAGCTGCTGCAGAACTTGTCCGTTACCGTCAACCTGTTTCCCGGCGTTCTGGCCATGATCGCTGTGTACTTTGTTTTGAAGTACATGAACCTGACCAACTCTTACGCCGGTCTGATCATGGTATACGCGGGCTCTTCCGGCCTGGGCTACCTGATCTGTAAGGGCTTTTTTGATACGGTGCCTGTGGCACTGCGTGAGGCCGCCAAGCTGGACGGCGCTTCGGAAGCGCGCATCTTCTTCCAGATCGTCATCCCGATGTCCCGCCCGATCCTGGTGTACACCATTATCAGCTCCTTCCTGACGCCGTGGACCGACTTTGTTGTGGCAAAGATGATCCTGAACTCCGGCGTTTCGTCGGACTGGACGGTGGCAATCGGCCTGTACAACATGCTGCAAAAGGCTTTGGTCAACAGCTACTTCTCCCGTTTCTGCGCAGGCGGTGTTTTGGTGGCTATCCCCATCTCCATCCTGTTTGTCATCATGCAGAAGTTCTATGTTGAGGGCATTACCTCCGGTGCAGCAAAGGGCTAAACCTTTGCATCAACGGCACATGGCACAATAGCTGCAGAATCTACTATAATTAGGAATTGGAAATCAGGAATGAGGAATTTCGGTACAGACCGCCAGTTCCGTCTTTCGGGTTTCCGATTCCTAATTTTTGTTTTATGCTTTACAGTGTAGAGGAAAGGGAATCCACTATGAACTTTATCACCAAAGCCCCTGTGATGCTGTGCGGCGGCGATTATAACCCGGATCAATGGCTGGACCGCCCGGATATTCTTGAAGCGGACATCCGCATGATGAAAAAGGCCGGAATGAACAGCGTTACGCTAGGTGTGTTTGCTTGGGCAGCATATGAGCCGCGCGAGGGGGAATATAACTTTACTTGGCTGCGCGAGATCATGGATCGACTGTATGACCAGGGCATTTATACCGAGCTGGCAACGCCCACTGGTGCAAAGCCCAACTGGCTGGCACGCAAATACCCCGAAGTGCTGCGCGTGCAGTCCAACGGTGTGCGGGACCACCAGGGCATGCGCCACAACCACTGCCTGACCAGCCCCATCTACCGCCAGAAGGTAGAGGAGCTGCTGAACCACCTGATCGACGCTGTGGGCGACCACCCCGGCCTGATTTTGTGGCACATTTCCAATGAGCTGGGCGGCGAATGCTACTGCCCGCTGTGTCAAGAGCGCTTCCGCGGCTGGCTGAAAGAAAAGTATCATACCATTGATGCCCTGAACCATGCCTGGTGGACTAGCTTCTGGAGCCACCACTACGACAGCTTTGACGAGGTGGAGCCGCCGTTTGATAACGGGGAGCAGAGCCTGAACGGCCTGAAGCTGGACTGGCGGCGCTTTACCACCTGGAACATGATGGACTATGTACACAGCGAAACGGCGATCCTGCGCAAGCGGACCCCCAATGTGCCCATTACCACGAACCTGATGGAGTACTTCCCCGGATTGGACTACCACAAGCTGCAAAGAGAGCTGGATTTTGTCTGCTGGGACAGTTACCCCCATTGGGGGCGCCCCGACCGCAGCACCACCGTGACGGCGGGCATGACGGCGTTTGATCATGCGCTGATTCGCGGCTGCAAGCCGGACAAGCCGTTCCTGCTGATGGAAAGCACCCCCAGCCTGGTGAACTGGCACGAGTATAATAAGCTCAAGCGCCCCGGCGTGAACCGGATGAGCGCTATCCAGACAGTGGCCTGTGGTGCGGACGGCGTGCAGTACTTCCAGTGGCGCAAGGGCCGCGGCGGCTCTGAGCAGTTCCACGGCGCGGTTGTGGACCACGATGGCCGCGATGATACCCGCGTGTTCAACGAAGTGACCGCCACCAACGAAGCCCTGGCCGCCCTGACCCCGGTGTGCGGCAGCCTGCCCAAAGCGGACGCGGCCATGATCTTTGACTGGGACAACCGCTGGGCGCTGGATGACGCCTGGGGCATGCAGATCAAGCAGAAGAATCTGCGCGAAACCTGCTGCCAGCTGTACGCCCAGCTGAACCACTGCGGTGTGGAAACCGACGTTGTGGGCGTGGATGCAGACCTGAACCGCTATAAGCTGGTGGTGCTGCCCATGCTGTTTATGACCAAGCCTGGTTTTGCACAAAAGATCCGCGAATATGTGGAAAACGGCGGTACCGTTGTGGCCACCTATCTGCTGGGCTATGTGGATGAAAGCACCCTGTGTTGGCTGGGCGGGTTCCCCGGTGACGGCCTGCGCGAAGTGTTTGGCGTGACCGCAAGCGAACTGGACACCCTGTACCCCGGCGAGGGCAACCGTGCCATCTGGGTCAAGAGCAGCCAGCAGAGCAGCATCAAGGATTACTGCGAACTGTTGCAGCCTGCCGAGGGTACCGAGGTGGTGGCTGTGTATGGACAGGATTTCTATTCCGGCCATGCGGCTGTGACCCACCATGTGTTCGGCAAGGGGCACGCTTATTACATCGGTGCGCGCCTGGATGATGCCGGCAACGCCGCTGTGCTGCGTGCAGCTTTGGCCGATGCCAAGGTGCACCTGCGCGACCTGCCGCAGGGTGTGGAATACCACTGCCGCGAAAGCGAGAACGCGCGCTACCATTTCTACATCAACACCACCCAGAGCGCAGTTAAGGTGCAGGTGGAATCCGGTGCAGACCTGTTGAGCGGCAAAAACGTTTTGGGCAGCATGGAGCTGAAACCCTGTGATGCCTGCGCAATTGAGGAAAAAGTGAAATAAGAAAAACGCCATGCTTTCCGAAGAAAGCATGGCGTTTTTTAGTTAGGAGTTAGGAATTGGAGGTGGGGAAAGGGAGCGGCGAAGTTGGTTTGAGCCGATGTTTTGTAGTGCTAGAACGGTCAAGACCGTTCCCTACAGTGCAATTTATTATGCATTGCGGACATAAAATAACCGGTAGGGCGGGGTCACCCGACCCCGCCGGGAACATTGCAACGTTGAGCATTGGAAATTTGCAACGAAGCAATAAACGCTTGTAGGGGGCGGCGTCTCCGACGCCTCGGACGGGCGTAAAATTTACTGAGCATTTGTTGGTAATTACATGGTAGGGCGAGGCCTCCGAAATGCATCTGCGGACACAGAGGCCTCTGGCCGCCGGGGTGGCGGACAATGTAAATATTTAGGCCCTGCTTAAGGAACCACCCTTCAGTCCGCAGCGCGGACAGCTTCCCTCAAGGGAAGCCAAATCGTGTTGTAGGTAGCAGCAAAAGTAAGAATGGTATTCTCCTCATGCTTTCGGAACGTTCAAGACCGTTCCCTACAGTGTATTTTATAATATGCGGCAATATTTATGGTGTACCCCCACCCGTAGGAGGGCACAATGTGCGCCCGCTGCGCTGAAGGGGAACTGCTCCTTTTTAGGCCGTGCGTATCTCTCAAATATACTTATCCAACATATCCTGCAAAGCCTGCTTGGGCAGGAAACCGACGCTGCGGGCGGATTCCTGGCCGTTTTTCAGTACGACCAGGCAGGGGATGCTGGAAATGCCGTATTCGGCGGCAAGCTGGCGGTTTTCGTCCACATCAATGCTGTAAAATGCGGCTTTGCTGCCAACTTCATCGGCAAGCTCATGCAGGACCGGGGCAAGCATCTGGCAGGGACCGCACCAGGTTGCAGAAAAATCCAGAACGGCCACGCCCTGTGCTTTGGCCTGGGAAAGATCATTATTGCTGATTTTGGTAACCATAAAAAGGTTCCCTCCTTTAATTATGACTGTAAAGCAGCGTGTTCCGCTGCTGTTTGCCGGACATGGTTATGGCGTATCTACACCATAGTATGGGCCGGGAGGGGGAAAGACATTCCCTTACTGCTGATTGTACACAGTTTGGGCTGCTTTGTCAACAAGAAAAAGACTGAATCTTAATTTTGACATAAAATTACTATAACAAGTAAGATAAATTAAGACAAAAAGCAGATACAGGATAAAACAAAGCCACCCGCTCTGCGCAGAGATCCCCTGCACAGAACGGGTGGCAACTTTGTTGGAAGGTAATCAGCGGTTGTATTTTGCAGTAGCCTGCAGGCGCTGCATGGCACGGTTCAGGGCAATCTTGCTCTGGTAATACTCGTGCATGCTCTGCTTGTGCTGCAAGCGTTCCTCGGCGCGGATGCGGGCGGCCTCGGCACGGTTCTTATCGATATCCTCCGGGCGCTCGGCGCTGTCGACCAGCAGCACAACATAAGCGGGGGTCACTTCGGCAATGCCATCGCCCACCAGTACGCTGCGGGTTTCGCCGTTCACGGTGAACTGCATGATGCCCATTTCCAGGGCAACCAGCACCGGGCTGTGTCCGGCCTGTACGCCGTACTGGCCGTCAGCGGTGGGCAGGGTCAGGCTTTCGCACTCGCCCTGGAAAAACTCGCCGCTGCTGGCCGTGATGTTCAGAACGAACTTTTCCATCAGGCCACACCGCCCTTTTCGGCAGCCTTCTTGCGAGCATCGTCCAGCGTGCCCACGTTGAAGAACGCCCATTCGGGCAGATCATCGACCTGACCGTCCACGATGGCGGCAAAGCCCTTGACAGTTTCGGCCAGGGGTACATATTTGCCCGGCAGGCCGGTAAAGTTCTCGGCAACGAAGAACGGCTGGGACAGGAATTTCTGGATTTTGCGGGCGCGGGCAACGGTCAGCTTATCGTTGTCGTCCAGTTCGTCCATGCCAAGGATGGCGATAATGTCCTGCAGTTCCTGGTAGCGCTGCAAGGTAGCCTGTACCTTGCGGGCCACGCGATAATGCTCCTCGCCCACAATGTCTGCTTCCAGGATGCGGCTGGTGGAATCCAGCGGATCCACGGCGGGGTAGATACCCTGTTCCACGATCTTACGGGACAGAACGGTAGTGGCATCCAGGTGGGCAAAGGTGGTGGCCGGGGCGGGGTCGGTCAGGTCGTCGGCAGGCACATAAACGGCCTGAACCGAGGTGATGGACCCATCACGGGTGGAAGTGATACGCTCCTGCAGGGCACCCAGCTCGTTGGCCAGCGTGGGCTGGTAACCAACGGCGGACGGCATACGGCCCATCAGGGCGGGAACTTCGGAGCCGGCCTGCACAAAACGGAAGATGTTGTCAATAAACAGCAGCACGTCCTTGTGGCTTTCCTCGCGGAAGTATTCTGCCATGGTCAGGCCGGTTTCGGCAACGCGCATACGGGCTCCCGGCGGTTCGTTCATCTGGCCGAAGATCAGGGCGGTCTTGTTCAGAACGCCGGAAGCGTTCATTTCGCCCCAAAGGTCACAGCCCTCACGGCTGCGCTCGCCAACGCCGGTAAAGATGGAGTAGCCGCCGTGCTCGGTGGCTACGTTGTGGATCAGCTCCTGGATCAGCACGGTTTTGCCAACACCGGCGCCGCCAAACAGGCCGATCTTGCCGCCTTTGGCATACGGTGCCAGCAGGTCAATGACCTTGATGCCGGTTTCCAGAATTTCGGTTGCAGGTTTCTGGTCCTCAAAGCCGGGGGCCTTGCGATGGATGGGCCAGGTAGGGACGTCTGCGGCCATGGGGCCTTTGCCGTCAATGGGGCGGCCCAGGGGGTCAAACATGCGGCCCAGGGTGGCTTCGCCCACCGGGGCAGTCAGGCCGTGGCCCAGTGCGTTCACGGTCATCCCCTTGCCAAGACCCTCGCTGGCAGAAAGCATAATGCAGCGAACGGTGGTTTCGTTCACATGCTGCGTTACTTCCATCGTGCGCTCGGTGCCCTCAGCGGTCACTGTCAGCGCTTCCTGCAGGGCAGGCAGCTTGCCCTCGGTGAACTGAACGTCCACCACGGGGCCTGCTACACGAATAATTGTTCCCTGTGTCATACGATAGCCTCTTCCTTAATTTCAGAAGTAGATAAATGTTTGAATATTGTATCCCGATAGTGGATACAGTGCAAAAAGTTTAATAGTCGCTGGTTTGCACAGCAGAAGCACCGCCGATAATCTCGGTGATCTCTTGGGTGATTGCACCCTGGCGGGTGCGGTTATACTCCAGCTGGAGCGCGTGAATCATATCGGTGGCGCTCTTGGTGGCGGAATCCATGGCGGTCATGCGGGCGCTCTGCTCGGCGCAATAGCTCTCGGTCATGGCACCGAAGATCATGCCGTGCATGTAGATGGGGGCCATCTGCTTGAACACCGACCACGCATCGGGGAACAGCTCAACCTCGCCATGGGGATCGCCCAGTGCGGGCGGCAGCGGCGCAAAGTGGGAGCGTTCCAGCGGCAGCAGCTGCAGCATGACCGGTTCAGCGGTCAGGGCGTTCTGGATCTTGGTGTAGATGAGGTAAACCTCATCCACCTCATCCGCCTTGAACGTATCGATCATGTCCGCCGTGATGTCACGCGCACGCTGCAATGTGGGGGCCTGGCCGCTGTACAGAAAATCTTCCACCAGGCGGGGGTCCTTGTGCAGCAGGGCGCGGTAGCCGGTCTGGCCCACCACATAAAAGCGGGCCTTGGGGTCATCGCCGCAGTGCGATTTCAGAAACTTGAGCAGGTTCTGGTTGTACGCACCGGCCATGCCTTTGTCTGCCGTCAGCACCAGATAGGCGCGGCGCGGAGATTCCGGGTTGCGGGTGTGGAAGAACGGGTGGACCGGTTCTTCCGGCAGGTGGGGCAGCACGCGGGTCATCGTCATCTGCATGCGCTCAAAGTAAGGCGAAACCGCCTGGTAATTTTTGCGTGCCTTGCGCAGCTTGGAGGAGGAGATCAGGTACATGGCATTGGTGATCTTCATGGTGTCCTGAATGCTCTCAATACGCTCCTTGAGCAGCTTAGTGGATGGCATGGGCATCGCCTCCCGCAAATGCGTTCCAGGCGTTCAGGATGGTCTGCACCTGTTCGGGGCTGAGCTTACCGGAAGCCTGGATCTCGTCCATCACGCCGGACGGGTCCGTGTGGAACTGACGCACAAATGCGGAGGTTTTCTGGCGCAGCTCGCCGGTTTTGATCTCGTCGAGCACGCCGTGGGCGGCGAGGGTCAGCAAAACGACCTGCTCGGCGTCGGATTTGGGCTGGTACAGCGGCTGTTTCAGCAGTTCCATCAAAGCCTTGCCGTGTTCCAGCTGGCGGCGGGTCTCAGCGTCCAGGTCAGAGCTGAACTGCGAGAAGGATTCCATATCCTTGTACTGGGCCAGCTCGATACGCAGGTTGGCGTTGGCCTTTTTCATGGCCTTGGTCTGGGCAGCGCCGCCGACACGGGAAACCGACAAGCCAACGTTGACAGCCGGGCGGTTGCCTGCGTTGAACAGTGCGGTCTCCAGGAAGATCTGGCCATCGGTGATGGAAATCACGTTGGTCGGAATGTAGGCGGAAACATCGCC
>ERZ827181.3188-NODE-3188-length-12223-cov-3.496384_pt1 | contig 12223 bp, 9 predicted proteins | sample MGYA00519778_ERZ827181 | MGnify/ENA primary metagenome ERZ827181 (study PRJEB31778, sample SAMEA3449273) | human gut metagenome | biome: human gut; feature: human-associated habitat; material: faeces | place: United Kingdom | collected 2010/2012 ...
ACTTCAAATCTTGCAAGCTTTGCAATCACAACTACTTTGTAGATACCGGTTGCAGGAATTGCTGCGGGAACCGTCTCTACCTTTACTGCCGCTTCCTTCATGGCCGCAGGAGCGGAGTCATAATCGCTTACGCCAAGGCTGGTATTTTCATTTACCTCCATGGTCATAGTGTTGGAAATATCCATAATGCTGAAGCCTGCATATGCGGAAGGAAGACCATGCTCACAGGAGTCCAGACCAACAATCTCTTCTTCCTCTGAAACACGAAGTCCAATTGTCATATCGATTACTTTGAAGATAATTGTCATTGTTACAACTGTCCAAGCAAGAACTGTTACTACACCAAGAAGCTGTGTTCCGAGAAGTCCGAATCCACCGCCGTAGAACAGACCTTTCAGTGTGCTTTCCGGCGCATTTGTTGTTGCAAAAAGACCAACTGCGATTGTTCCCCAGATACCATTTAAGCAATGAACTGCTACGGCACCAACCGGGTCATCTACATGCACTACATTATCACAGAACCAAACGCCAAATACTACAAGAACTCCTGCAACTGCTCCAATGATCAGTGCTCCTAATCCATCTGTCACATCACAAGGTGCTGTGATTGCTACCAGACCTGCGAGGGATGCATTCAGACACATAGACACATCTGGTTTTCCATAACGAAGCCATGTGAAGATCATACATACAACGGTTGCTGTTGCCGGTGCAATTGTTGTTGTCATAAAGATAGATGCAAGCTGTGGGCCTGTTGTTGCTGCCGCACCGTTGAATCCATACCATCCAAACCAGAGGATGAAACATCCAAGAGCACCTATTACGAGGTTATGTCCTGGAAATGCGTGGACTTTTGTTACTTTTCCATTCTTATCTCTTGAGAATTTACCAATTCTGGCTCCTTCCATTGCAGCTCCGATAAATGCTGTTACTCCACCTACCATGTGGATTGCACAAGATCCTGCAAAATCATGGAAGCCAAGCTGTGAAAGCCATCCGCCTCCCCAGATCCAGTGTGCTTCGATCGGATACACAACTGCGGAGATCATTGCGGAATAAATACAATAGGAAAGAAACTTTGTTCTTTCTGCCATAGCTCCTGATACGATTGTTGCTGCTGTCGCACAGAAAACCAGGTTGAATACAAAATTAGACCAGTCAAAGTTTGCATAATCCGTAAAGATTCCAAGTGTTGGAACTCCTACCAGTCCGCCAAGTGCATCTTCCCCGAGTAACAATCCAAATCCAAGGAAAATAAACACGATTGTTCCAATACAAAAATCCATCAGATTCTTCATGATAATGTTACCGGCATTCTTTGCTCTGGTGAATCCTGTCTCTACCATAGCGAATCCTGCCTGCATAAAGAATACAAATGCAGCTCCGATCAGGAACCAGATGCCGAACACTTCTGTTCCGACTGTGTCTGTAATCTGAGTAATAATTTCTTGTGTCATACTACTTCCTCCTCATACCTAGAAACTAAAAAGACGTATCTTACAGTTTCGTTGAACCATCCCCCTGAATCGGTTCTTTCTGTAAGACACGCCTTTGTGTCATTGAGACTTGCTGCTGTTCGCGGCAAATCTATAGGTACCATATTTTATTAAAAGAAAAAGGCACTCTGAGATCTGCTTCTCAAAGCGCCTTTGCTTTTATGTCACGTAGTTTACTCCTCAAGCCCAATGTTGTCAACCTATATTTTTACTTTTCGTAAATTTTCTGATTTTTTATACTTCTCATGCATTTCTTTCATACATTTTCACAAAACAGAGTGCGCTCTGATGCATTCTGCGGAAGTCAAAGAATGGAGCTTGGATATTGACAAGTTCCTGCCTCTGGATATTGGGTCTTTAAAGTCCAAATTCCTTCAATAACTTCTTCTGATATTCCCTGTCCACTGCTGCCTTGAGAATCTCATCACTTCTGCTAAGTTCGGATAATTTAAGATTCAGCTGATTGATTCTGCTTTCGCCAAGAGATTCCCCTTCTTTTATACCTTCTTCTCTTTTTTCATCTAATTCATCTTTCATTAATTCTAATAACGCATTACACATATCTCTTTTTCCCTCCTTTAGCCGATTCTTGTTTGCTTTTACTATGATCTCCATAACGGCCTGATACAGCTGATCGTCTTTGTTCTTTTTATAATCCTCTAAAAGCTGTCTGGTAACAGACATGTCTTTCAGTGTATCTGTCAAACTATATAACCAGAGATTTTTCTCCGGCGATAATCGATTTGTTACAAGAATCTGAATCGGTAAGATATCTCCAATTACATAATAAATCCCTTCTTCCGGATTATCAATAGTGTAGTGGCGTACTTCTTTCAAATGTCGGATCAGTTCTCTTGGATATCGTTTTGATACTAAGGTGATCGTCAGCTCCTGAATCGGAATTTCATTTACCTTCCCTGTATCTGCTTTATAAAAATTTGTATATCCATATACCTTATAGAAATCGTCCACGGAAAGGGAATCGGATGGTGATTTATATTCGATGATATTATACTTACGGAATATTTTCCCAATATTTTTATGGATAGGTTCCGCATCCTTCTTTTTAATGATCAACACATCAATTGCCATTGGCTTTGAACTTAATAGATACTCCCGCTCAAACTTTAATTTTTCCGTTTCTTCTCTGAATTCAATCTGCAAGTCTGCATAAAATGCAGGATGCCACTGAAGCAGTTTCCCATCTGCCGGCTGTTGTTTTTCCGGCAATTGCTTTCTCTTTTGTTTCATTTAAGAGACCTCCTTATGTGATTTTCACAGAAGTTCTCTCTCCATCAGAAAACCTCTGCTTTAAATAATGGATTTTAAAAGCATGAATTTCCTGATTTGACAGGTGCAATCTACCTGTAATGAAACCTTTATATGAATTTAGATGTTTTAGAAAATATGCTTTGAAATAGGATAACATATTTATATACAATGCACAATGTTTTTTTGATAATAACTTACAATAATCAAAACTGATCGTGTTACTGTTCACACGATGTGCGGCCAGCAACGCATCACACTGCTTAAAAGCTGTTTAAAAACAGAGTGCACTCTTGCAATATAAATCATCATCTGCTAAAATTTATCTTAATGAATCATAAGGAGGACTCTAAAATGAGCAAAATTGATGAAATCAGAAGCGCTATGGTCGCTGCAATGAAGGCAGGAGACAAAGAACGAAAAGCCGCACTTTCCTTTCTGCTCTCCTCTCTGAAGAATAAAGCTATCGACAAACGTGCCGACCTGACAGAAGAGGAAGAAGGACAGGTAATCTTAAAAGAAATCAAACAGTTAAAAGAAACAATTGATATGACACCTGAAGATCGTACAGATCTGATTGAAGAGGCTCAGAAGCGTCTTGCTGTTCTTGAAGAATATGCACCAAAGATGATGAGCGAAGATGAGATCAAAGCAGTGATCACATCCGTTCTTGCAGATCTTGGTATCGATGCTCCTACAGCAAAGGATAAAGGTAAGATCATGAAAGAACTCATGCCGAAAGTAAAAGGCAAAGCTGATGGTAAAGAAGTCAATCAGATTCTTGCCGGCATGATGAAATAAATACAGATTCCAGAATAAAGACGTAGCAAAGAGGGTGTCGCACTAAACGACACCCTCTTACTTTTTGTTAATTATTTCATTTTTTTCTGCTTATTTTGTTATCTGTTTTCCCACTTATGATAAATCGCCTCAAGTGCATCTACCGCACCATCGATTCCAAGAAGACTTGAATTCAGCAGAATTGCATTCGCTTCAATACTTCCCCACTTACGGTCTGTTCTACCTTCATAATACAGGCGTCTCTCTCTGTCAATCTTCTTAATCTTATCTACAGCCTCTTTCTCGGAAAGCTTATAGATATCCATGATTCGATTGATTCTATCATCCTTATAAGCATAGATAAATGTATTCACAACATTTGAATAATCCCCAAGAACATAATCTGCGCAGCGTCCCACGAAGATTCCAGGTCCACGTTCTGCCAGCTTGCGGATGATTGCTGACTGTGCGTCAAAAAGTTGATCACTTAATGGTTTCTCCACTTCCGGACTGAGCATAAATGTAGTATAATCACCCATTCCAATATAATAGCTTGATAACACATTTCCAAGTCTCGTCTCATCTACTCTTCCAGCATCTTCGTTCGAAATTCCAAGATCTCTTGCTGCCATTCGAATCAGATTGTGATCGTAAAGAGGAATGTTCAGTCTCTCTGCCAGTCTGTTTCCTACTTCATGACCGCCACTTCCGAACTGTCTTCCAATTGTAATAATTGTATGATTCATCATAAGCAAGTCCTCCTTTTTCTGATAATTCTATTCTATCACTCTTTGAATTAAGAAAAAAGACTTTCTTCCTGTTTTCCACTAACAATTTTATAATACTGTTTCGAAGTCACCAGATACACAATGATATAAAATAATGCAAATACCAGATAGGAGCACATGGTCACCAGAATCAGGAATTTTCTGTCAGAAAAAGCAAGCAGATGCACCATTTTTTCTATCATTGGAAATGCAAATGCCGTATGAATTCCGGCAGCCACAAGAGGCAAGAAGAATACTGTCATTACCTGAGAATTGATCGTCTGACGCACTTCTTTCTGTGTCATCCCCACTTTCATCAGAATCTGGAATCTGTCCTGATCCTCATAGCCTTCTGTAATCTGTTTATAATAAATGATCAGCACCATTCCAAGAATGAATACGACTCCAAGAAGGATTCCAAGGAAGAACAGACCGCCGTACAAAGCCTGGTAATCAGCTCTTGATGCGGCTCTGCTGTCTGTAGAAGCTCCAAAAAATAGGGTATCTGATTCCTCTGATTCCTGTTCAGCCAATGCATTGATTTTCTTGTCAATCTCGTTTTGAATCTGGATCTGCTCTTCATCTCCACAGGACAGATCAAAATTGTAGTACCATTTCTCATAAGAACCATTGACACCGTAAACGGAAACATTTCCTTCTTCCAAAGCTTTTATATCTTCCAGTCCGGAAACCACCAGATAGAAGCTGCTGTTCATATTTGCCATATTATTTCCATTTGAAATCATTTTATCCAAATGTCCTTTAATCCTCCATGTCCCGGAATTCTCCACCGTGATCTGATCATATGGGAAATCGGAATCTTTCGCATACAGATACGCTTCCCCGGGAGCAAGCTCCAGATTCGTCCCCATGATCCGATTATACGCTTCCAACGGCAGAGCATAGAACATTTTTAAATGATCAAATGTATTCACTTCATTGACTCCCGGAGCATTCTCCGGATTAAAATAGATTTCATTTTTTGAAACAATTCCACTGACTGTAAGCATCCGGTAATTCTCCGGATTCTCCGCGGTCTGGTTATGTTCTTTCAAAACCTTCTGTACAAGCTCTATAATCTGTCCATTCTGATTCTCTTTCATTTCTTCCGTCTGCTCCGGTTTCGTGTACATCTCAATCTGGACAGATTTCGGATATCGAAGATTCAAGCCATGTTCCATACTCAGATACAGGCTGGTTGTAGAAGATACCATAACCAGAACCATTGTGGACAGAATGCAGATAGACGCTAACCCTGCTCCATTTCGTTTCATACGGTAAATCATGGATGAAAGTGAAACAAAATGATTTGTTTTATAATAATATCCTTTCTTTTTCTGCATTATTTTACAAAATGTGACCGAGCCGGCAATAAATAACAGATACGTTGCAAGGATTACCAGCACGACGGCAACCATAAACCAGATCATCGCTACAAGCGGATCTTTGATTGTCAGGGATAAATAATAAGCCACACCAAGCAGAAGCAACCCGAGTACTGCAAAGATCCAGTTTGCCTTCGGAGGTTTCTCTCCTGTCTTTTCACTTTTTAAAAGTTCTACAGGTTTTAACCGATAGACGGACACGATCATCCGAAGCATGATTAATGCAAAAATGACCAGGAATAACAGTGCCGTAGCCACAAGTGCCGGAACACTGATCTTCATAGAAAGTCCGGCATTACTTCCAAGTATCTTCGCTGCCAGAAGTTCCCCTAATTTAGAAAACAGGATTCCTCCCACGATTCCTCCTGCAATCGTCAGAACACTGATGATCAGATTCTCAATAACCATGATTTTTACAAGGTCAATTTTTCCCATTCCAAGGATGTGATACAACCCAAACTCTCTCTGTCGTCTGCGGATCAGAAATGAATTTGTGTAATACAGAAGGATCAGAGAAAAGATTGAGATCACACCAGAACCAAATCCAAGGATCATCTGCATAGTATCCCCACCTTTGATCTTGGCAAACTGCGGACTCACTGCAAGATAATCGATCAGATAGAACATCATAACCATACAGATACAAGTGATCAGATAAGGAAGATACAGCTTCTTATTTTTCTTAATTCCATTAACGGAAAGTTTCAGATAAAGTCCACTTTTCATTGTCTCTCACCACCTGTCGCAAGCATTGTCAGTGTCGCTGAGATATTCTGATAGAACTGTTCATCTGTCTGTTCGCCTTTATATACCTGGTGGAAAACTTCTCCGTCTTTAATAAATAACACTCTCCCGGCCTTGCTCGCTGCTTTGACAGAATGTGTTACCATAAGGATCGTCTGTCCCGATTGATTGATCCGCTCAAATACCCCGAGCAATTCATCCGTTGATTTCGAATCGAGTGCCCCGGTCGGCTCATCCGCCAGGATCAGTCTCGGATCTGTGATCAGCGCTCTCGCCACTGCTGCACGCTGCTTCTGTCCTCCTGACACCTCATACGGATACTTCTCCAGAAGTCCTGCAATTCCAAGTTCTTTCACGATTGGCATCATCCTGACATTCATTTTCCTGTAATCAACTCCCTGCAGTACCAATGGCAGTAAGATATTGTCCTTTAGATTAAATGTATCCAAAAGATTGAAATCCTGAAATACAAACCCAAGATGATCTCTCCTGAACTTGGACAGATCCTTCTCACGGATTGCTGATAACGGTTTTCCATCCAGATAAACTTCCCCTTCAGTTGGTTTATCCAATGCTGCCAGCATGTTCAGTAATGTCGTCTTCCCCGAGCCACTCTCTCCCATGATTGCTACATATTCGCCCTCTTCTACTGAGAATGTCACCTTAGAGAGTGCCTGTACCTGATTACCGCCAAAACGTGGACGGTATATTTTTTTCAAATTTTCTACTTCCAAAACTGTCATTTCTTACGACCTCCTCTTCTTTCTTTCAACATCCTCAGTATAGCAATACAGCCAGAATGCCGACATTGATTTCTGTGACATTCCAGCTGTCTGATGTGACAAATTTGTCACTTGTTTCTCTCTGTGTGATTTAGTGATTTACTCTGTTCTCAACGGATACTCTGCCAGATCTATTGTAAAACTGCTGCCTTCCCCCAGCTTCGACACAACCGTGATCTGATGCCCAAGTTTCTTTGCCGCCATCTGACTCAGATACAGACCAATTCCCGTTGATTTCCGTTCCATTCTTCCATTATATCCCGTATATCCTTTTTCAAAGATTCTCGGCAGATCTTCCGGTGCAATTCCCATTCCGGTATCTGTAACTGTCAATTTCTTTTCTTCACTGACAATAATCGTCACAGTTCCTTTCAGTGTATATTTCACCGCATTGGACAACAGCTGTTCAATGATAAATGAAAGCCATTTCTCATCCGTCAAAACAATCTGATCTGTCCCTTCATAGATCAGACGGATTCTCCTTCGAATAAACTGTCCTGCATATTTACGGATCGATTTTCTTACAATTTCATCCAAAGGATACTGTGCGATTACCAGATCCTTCGTGCCACTGTCAAGACGCACATACCCAAGTGCCATCTCCACATACTGCTCCACCCGGAACAGTTCGGCTTTCAGATTCTGATTCGTCTCGGTATCTTCCTGCTGAAGTAATACATTCATCACAGCAATCGGTGCCTTGATCTGATGCACCCAGGTTGCATAATAGTCCTCCATGTCCTGACCGGACTTCTCCCATCTGGCATGTTCTTTTCTTTGCTGTTGTTCTTCTTTCCTGATCAGTTCCTGATATCCTGACTCAATCCCATCTTGTGCCACCGGAAGTGAATCCTCATAAGGTCCTTCTCCTTGCAGCAAATGTTCCAGCTTCTGCCCGCTTTTCTTATACCGCAAATATCCACAGAGAAGAAAAAGTAATCCAAATGCCAGACACAACACTGTCGGATAAACCGCTGCCTTCAGATTAATCTCTTCCAACACAAAAATCAGAAAAAAGATTCCCGCACACAGCAAACTCCACAGAAGCACAAAGCGAATTCTTTTCAAATATTGTAAAAACATTTTTACTCCTTCTCGATGATATATCCACCGCCGACTTTCGTCTTGATAAAGCCTTCCATTCCCGCTTTTTCCAGCTTTTTCCGAAGTCTTCCGACATTGACTGTCAATGTATTTTCTTCGATATAATTGTCTGTCTCCCACAGCTTTGTCATCAGCGTGTCTCTGCTGACCACGCGTCCTTTATTCTCCATCAATGTCTGCAAGATACGAAATTCATTCTTTGTCAACTCTATTTTTTCTCCATTATAAGTCATTGTTGTATCATAGAGGTTCAGGATTGCTCCTCTATGTTCCAGCATCGGTACTTTTCCTGATAGATCATATGTTCTCCTTAGCAGAGCCTGAATCTTCGCTGTCAGAACACTTAAGTCAAATGGTTTTGCCACAAAGTCATCTCCGCCCATATTCATCGCCATGATAATATTCATATTATCCGCTGCCGAAGAGATAAAGATCACCGGCACGCTCGATATCTTACGGATCTCGCTGCACCAGTGGTATCCATTATAAAAAGGAAGCGTAATATCCAAAAGCACCAGATGTGGACCATACTCTGCAAATGTCTCAAGAACCTTTGCAAAATCTTCCACATAACGTGCTTCATTTCCCCACGCTTCCATCTCTTTTTTAATTGCCCCTGCCATCACAAGGTCATCTTCTATGATTAGAATCTTATACATTCTGCGGATTCCCCTTTCGCTCTTATCCACTACTATATATCATAGTATACAGTATTTCAAGAGCACACGGTCATACCGTATCCGGCGAGATAACCCGCTGGATATGGATTGCAAGAAATCCGATTTCTTCTTTTGCGACCGGCTGTTTCAGCTGTCTGGACATATAGTCACACACTCTCTTCGCCGCCTCTCCGGTCCTTGGGTAATTCTGAAAAATGAAATCATTAAAGTCTGCATTCGTCCCTTCGCCTTTACGGGTTCTCAGAATCATATAATACATATGGCTCATCAGACGTGTACACCCAAGTGAGCCGCTCTCCAGCTTCTGATCGAATTCCTGTTCAATCATGGCAATCCCTTCATTTACAATCCTGGTCGTATCCAGCGTCTGGGATACTGCCTCATCAGAAAGGCCTGCATGGATATGTAGCGTAATGAATCCGACTTCATCCTCTGAGATTTCATATCCTGTCAGCTGCTGTATAATTTCCCGCCCTTTCAGGGCCACTTGATACTCCTCTCCAAACAACACACGGATATCCGGTGTAAATGGATTCGGAAGCTGGCGGTTCTCCTTCGCTCTCTTCGCTGCAAGCGCAATATGATCTGCCAACGGAAGCAGCATCTCATGATTGATCTTCTGAAACACGTTCTCTGCTTCTTCAATGATCTTTCCTGTTGCCTCAATAAACTCCGGGCGGATTCCATTGACTGTTTTCAGAACAGACTCCTGCTTTCTTCTTGTGACAAGGGAATATACCTTGGCTCCGGGAAGTTTCTCGATCTGTTCTGTAGGTTTCTTTCCAAATCCCACACCGTTTCCGAGAAGGATCATCTCCTTCCCTGTCTCAACATGATATACAAGAATCCCATTATTATTCAGAACTTTAATGACTCGATACATCCCCCCGGAGCCTCTCTTTCTTTCTCTTAATTCAAGCTTACGATTTCTGCTGTCTTCTCAAGCTTCTCTACTTTTCCGCTCTTAGACATTCTGATCTCTTCACCTTCCTGAAGACTTGTAAATACAACCATACATTCATCGGATTTTGCATGCTCTTGGATATATTTTATATCAAAACCTATCAGTTTGTCACCCTTTTTTACTCGGTCTCCGTCATTTACAAAAGTTTCGAATCCTTTTCCATCCAGATTTACAGTATCCACGCCAATGTGAAGCAGATATTCGGTTCCGTCATCACTAGTCAGACCAACTGCATGTTTTGATGGGAAGATAAAAGATACAGTTGCATCTTCCGGTGCATAAGCCATTCCCTCTTCCGGGCGAACCAGATAACCGTCTCCCATCATTTTCCCTGCAAATGCTTCGTCACACGCTTCTTCGATCGGTGCTGCCACTCCTGTGAATGGAGAGCAAAGCTCTTTCTTTACAGTTCCGGCTGCAACAGTTTTGTTCTCATCTTTCTTCGCTTCATCTTTTGTTTCTGCACATTTATTCGTTTCTTCTGCGCTGTTTTCGTTTTCTTCCGGAAGATATTCCACATTCGGAGCTTTCTCCAGATAATCTTCCAGATTGGATTTAATCACAGAAACAGCCGGTCCGTAGATTACCTGGATTCCCTGTCCTTTTCTTACGATTCCGGATGGGGATGTCATTCTTAAGACATCTTCATTTACCAGTTCCGGCTTTACTACCGTACAACGAAGTCTTGTCGCACAGCAGTCTACATCAGAAATGTTTTTCTTTCCACCAAGTCCTCTTGTGATCAGTGCGCTCTTCTGATCTTCCGGTGTCATTTCATTTTCAGAATCTGCATCATTTCCATCTACTTTTGCTTTATAATCAGCTTTTGTATATAGCTTCGTTTCCGCATCATCATCTTCTCTTCCCGGTGTCTTCAGATTCAGCTTCAGAATCAAAGTACGGAAGATGATATAATATAAGAAGAAATAAATAATTCCAACCGGGATGATTCTGATCCAGCTTGTCTTAGCATTTCCCTGAAGGATACCGAAAAGGAACAGATCAATAAATCCACCGGAAAATGTAAGTCCTACTGCAATATTTAACATATGTGCGATCATATAAGCGGATCCGGCAAGGATCACCTGTACCACAAAAAGGATCGGTGCTACAAACAGGAATGAGAATTCCAGTGGCTCTGTGATTCCAGTCATCATACATGCAAGTGCTGCAGAAAGCAGAAGTCCGCCTGCCTGTTTCTTCTTCTCCGGTTTTGCACACTGATACATTGCAAGTGCCGCACCCGGAAGACCAAAGATCATGAAGATAAATTCACCGGAAAAATATCTTGTCGCATCCGCACTGAAATGTACTGTGGATGGATCTGCAAGCTGCGCAAAGAAGATGTTCTGACCGCCCTGTACCAGCTGTCCCGCAACTTCCATTGTTCCTCCAACCGCTGTCTGCCAGAATGGAAGATAGAATACATGGTGAAGTCCAAATGGAATCAACGCTCTCTTAATAATACCAAAGATCAATGTTCCAATATAGCCTGTTCCTGTTACAAGTCCGCCGAGTGCATAGATTCCATTCTGAACGGTTGGCCATACAAAATAGAGCACGATTCCGACAGCCACATAAGTCAATGTTGAAATAATAGGAACAAATCTTGATCCACTGAAGAATGACAGTGCATTCGGAAGCTGGATTTTGTAAAACTTATTATGAAGTGCTGCTACTCCAAGTCCAACGATAATACCGCCAAATACACCCATCTGTAATGTCTGGATTCCGCAGACACTTGTCACAGTTCCTTCCAGAACTCCGGCTCCAAGTGTTCCGTCTGCAAGAAGATCTCCACGGATCAGAAGCATGGCATTCATTGTTGCATTCATTACAAAGAAAGAGATCATTGCCGCAAGTGCCGCAACTTCCTTCTCTTTCTTCGCCATACCGATTGCTACACCGACAGCAAAAATGATCGGCAGGTTATCAAAAATAATACTTCCCGCTTTGCTCATAATTGTGAGCAGGGAATTCAGAATTGTCCCCTCGCCTAAAATTGCCTGAAGATGATATGTCTCAATCATCGTTGCATTTGTAAATGAACTTCCTACTCCAAGCAGAAGTCCTGCTACCGGAAGAATTGCGATTGGAAGCATAAAACTTCTTCCGATTCTCTGCAATACTCCAAAAATCTTGTCTTTCATCTGTAATCCTCCTCGTATAAAATTTCTCATAGAATTAGCGCAACAAAAAAAGCATAAACTAATCCTCAATAACTAAATCCACCTTATCTGGTGAACTTATTA
>ERZ827181.3191-NODE-3191-length-12205-cov-2.803374_pt1 | contig 12205 bp, 6 predicted proteins | sample MGYA00519778_ERZ827181 | MGnify/ENA primary metagenome ERZ827181 (study PRJEB31778, sample SAMEA3449273) | human gut metagenome | biome: human gut; feature: human-associated habitat; material: faeces | place: United Kingdom | collected 2010/2012 ...
GTTCCGCGGAGACGATCTCAATGCGGTCGGTCATGCGCGTGATCGCCTCGGCGGTCTCGGGTTCAATCGAGAAGCCGAGCTGCGCAACGAAGCGAACCGCTCGCATCATGCGCAACGGGTCATCGTCGAAGCTCTGATATGGGTCCACCGGCGTGCGCAGCACCCGCTTGTTGAGGTCGTTCGCCCCGCCGAACGGGTCTACGAATTCAAGGTCGGGCACAGTGAGCGCCATTGCATTCACCGTGAAATCACGGCGGGAGAGATCTCCTTCGAGCGAATCGCCGTAGCTCACCTCCGGCTTGCGCGAATCCGGGTCGTACACGTCGGAGCGGTAGGTGGTCACCTCCACCTTGACCTCGGTGCCATCCGGCCGTCGGCGCATCGCACCGAGTGTGCCGAACTTACGGCCCATGTCCCAGAAGCCATCGTGTCCAAAGCGCCGCAGAATCGGCTCGAACTGCTCCGGGCGCGCATTCGAGCAGAAATCGAGGTCATGCGAGCGCCGGTGCAGCAGCAGGTCACGCACCGGGCCGCCCACCAGCGCCAGTTCAAAGCCTTCATCTGCGAACATCTGCCCCAGCTCAATCGCTTCAGGCCACACCTCGAAGTTCACGCCGCACCTTTCATTTGCGCCCGCCCATGCGAAACGCCCAATCTGCAATACAAGAACCTGACGAGTGCGCAAGAGCGGCGAAACGCCCATAACGCCACGGCTGCATGCCTTGGCCGCAGCACCCGTCATTCCGCCATCAAGCATACCGATACCCATATGCACATTTATTGAGTATGGTTGGAACCATGATCACTCCCGCAGACGTTGCTCGCATGCATGCCAACGCTGCGGTGAACCATGCCCTGAGCCCCGACGACCCGGATTTCGACCCGCTGGTGCCGGACGAACTCATGTACACATCGCAGACCACCACGGTGCATCTGAACACGGTGCTCGATGAGGCCAGGGCAGTCAAGGCGAAACTCGGGGCGGAACGGATCGAATCGGCTTCCACACAAGCGGCACATATGCCGACGCCGGCGGATATGCCGTCGCACCCGACCTCCCACGAAGCCGCGCAGGAACAATCCGGCCCCTCGGAAGACACTGTGCCGAATCAAGCGCGCGGCACACGTCGTATACCGACTCCGGCACAGGTGGCGCAGGCCGCCCATGCAGCACGCATGATGCAGGCATTGCACGCTACGCAACCCCTGTACAGCTCGCAGCCCGTGCCGGCGCAGAGCACAGCGGTTCCGGCGCACCCCATGCGCAACGCGGCACGGCGTGACCCAGGCAAACCGACCCCGGCAATGATGCCGCAGCGGCGCAGCACCGACCGCCGCAGCTCGTTCGCCTCGCTCGACGCCCAGGAACTGCCGGTGGTCCGCGAATACTCCGCCGGTGGGCTCGTGTTCGACGCGCATGGCCGCGTGGCGATCATCGCCCGGCATTCGCGCAGCGGACATCTTGAATGGTGCCTGCCGAAGGGCCATATAGAGAAGGGCGAGACGCCCCAGCAGACCGCCGTGCGCGAGATTCACGAAGAGACTGGCATCATTGGCGAGGTGGTAGATTCCATAGCCACGATAGACTATTGGTTTACCGGAACAAGTCAACGCGTCCACAAGCTGGTGCATCATTTCGCATTACGGCAGACGGGCGGCGAGCTCACCGTTGAAGGAGACCCCGATCACGAGGCCGAAGACGCCATATGGGTGGATTTCGCAGACCTCGACGATGTGCTCAGCTACCCCAATGAGCGTAAGATTGCATGGCTGTACGCAAGGAAACTGAATAGGCAGGCTTAAACGTGAATCCACACCGCACCGACCTGCGCCACACGGCACGACAGCGGTGCAAGGGCACTGCGCTGCTCACGGTGCTGTTCACGCTCATACTGGCATTGTGCACCGGCTTCGCAGTGCGCCCGGCACATGCCGAGGAGCCCGACGCCACGACGAATACCGACCAAGCCGCCAAACCCGGCGTCTCGATCACGGTCAACTCGATGACGCCGGTGATCACGCCATCCTCCGGCTACAAACTGAATCTGACCGTCACGAACAACACCGACGCGGATGTGGACCACGGCTCCATAGACGCACTCACGAACTTCACCTACAATTTCATCTCCCGCACCGACCTGCAGGAATGGGCCGAAGGCCGAGGGCAGATTCCGCTGCCCGACCTGCTTGTCACCCTGCATGTGCCGCGCATCGCCGCACACAAATCGGTGACCGTGAACAGTTCGCTGCCTGCGAGCGAGGAGATTCTCAAACAGTTCAATTCGTGGGGTCCGCGCCCGCTCGCACTCGACTACCGCAGCGATGACGGCGCGCAGACGAGCACGCTGCACAGTTTCGTCACTCGCTCGCAGGACGGCTTGCAAGGCGAGCGCACACCGCAGCTCCATATGACGATGCTGATGCCGCTCACAGCCGGCGACTGGTCGCTCGACGAGACCACACTCAAGGCGCTGCGGGCGGATCGCTCGGCGAAGACGCATGCCTCCGCCATCGCGACCTTGGACGGCAAGAGCGCCGAGGCGCTGCGCACCAAGGATCAGCTCACGCAGCGCTTCCCCCATGTGCAGGCGCTCGCGGATCCGCAGGTGCTCGCCACACTGCAGGCCCCTCACATGCAGGCGCTCATGCAACCCGCCGATTTCGACATCACCCGCTACAGCTATGCCGACAATGCGAACGGATATGAGAATGCGGGCGTCCCGTTGTCGAGCTGGGCCGCCTCCAGCTCGGTGCAGACGCTGCGCACCGTGCTCAACGACGGCGCTGCCGAACGCCCCGTCTATGCGATGCAGGGTGTGGGTGCCTGGAACACCGAGGCTCTCGATACGGCACGCATGCAAGGGTATGACACGGTGATTGCCACCCATGACTTCGATGATCAGGATGACACCGCCGCGCACACCGGCGTCTATCGCGTGCCCACCGCCCACGGCGACGTCACGGTGATGGCCACGCATCCCATGCTCTCGCAGCTGGCGGCGGGCCAAGCCACGTCGCAGGAGGCACAGGCGGAGACGAACACCGCCGGCCGGCTGCAGAGGTTCATCGCGCAGAGCGCCTTCTACCAAATGGAACAGCCGTACCAGAACCGTTGCCTGCTGGTGAGTTTCGGCCCGGATTCCTCTGCCGCGAACATCGCCGCCTTCATGGGGGCGCTGCAGGAGGCGAGTTGGCTCGATCTCACCGATCTGGAGACGCTCCGTGCCAGCGAGCCGTACATGAGCGGCGATGATGCGGCAACCGTGGCCGACACCACCACCGTCGACCCGGCTGCGTATGACACAACAACGCTCGACACGACCTTGACCACACTGGCGCACACACGCCGTGACCTCCAGCACTTCAACACCTCCGTGCTGCTCGCCGATGGCAGCATGCCGGGCGGGCCCGCGGCACAGACGGGCGATGCCAACAACACCAAGCCCGGCGACGGTGATGCCAACGATGCCGACGATGCCAGCGACAATGCCACGTCAGACACTTCCGGTGATGCGCTGGGCGCCCTGCAATGGAGCAACCGCTGGCTGCAGGCCCACGACGAGCTCGCGCTGCTGTCGCTCAATGCGAACACCGCACGTTCCAGCGCGCTCACGGCCGCCACACAGGCCATGGTCGACTATCTGCGCCAAGGCATCGGACTGACTACCCCCACCAATGTGAACGTCGTCTCCGAATCTGCCTCGCTGCCGGTGACCGTGACGAACAGCCTACCCTACCCGATCTCATTGCGCATCTCGTCGCGTACCGATTCAATGGAGATCGTCACCTCCCGTTTTGTCGACGTGAATGTACCGCCGGGCAGCGAAGCGCAGGCCACGCTGGAGATTCGCGTCTCCACCGCGGGCACCACGGTGGCCAATCAGGAGCTCGTGAATCATGAAGGCGTGCCGCTCAGCGGCATCCACACCACCACGATCACCTCGTCGCTGCAGATCAGCGACAAAAGCGGCATCGTGTTCATCATCATCGCGGTGCTGCTGGGCATTGTAGGTCTGTGGCGCCAATTCCATCGCAAGAAGGACCCCGACGAATGAGCTCTTCCATAGGACGCAATTCGCTCATCATGGCCTCGGGCACGGCCGCGAGCCGCATCACCGGCCAGATTCGCACGATTCTGCTGGCGGCCGCCATAGGCACCACCGGTATGGCAGCCAATGCCTACCAAGCCGGCTCGATGATTCCGCAGGTGATCTTCACGCTCGTCTCCGGCGGCGTCTTCAATGCCGTGCTGGTGCCGCACATCACGCGTACGCTCAACAGCGACAACGCCCAGGAGACGCTCGACAAGATCGTCACCTTCGCGCTGACGCTGCTGCTCGGCGCCACCGGGATCATCGCCGCGCTCACCCCCGTGCTCACCCGCATCTACGTGAACGGCAGCCCGGATCTCGTGGGATTGTCGATGGCATTCATGCTGTGGTGCACCCCGCAGATTTTCTTCTATGGCCTGCATATGCTCCTCGGGCAGATTCTCGCCGTGAAGAACCGATTCGGCGCCTACGCGTGGAGTTCCGTGGGGGCGAATGTGATTAGCTGCCTCGGCTTCGGCGTGTTCATTGCGATGTTCGGCAATGCGGCGCAGCAGCCGATCGGGTTCTGGACTCCCGCCACCCTTGCGCTCACCGCCGGCACCTGGACGCTTGGCGTGGCATTCCAAGGCCTGGTGCTGCTGATTCCGCTCAAACGGCTTGGCTTCCACTTCCACCTGCGCTTCGGCGTGCGTGGCATTGGCTTGCGGTCCATGGGCCCGGTGGCCGGCTGGAGCCTGGGCATCGTGGGCATTGACCAGGTGGTCAATGTGATCACCACACGCATTCTCACCAGCGCGCCGTCGATCGCCGAACGCACCCTGCATATGAACCAGTTCGACGTGGCCGGCAACGCCACCTACCAGAACGCCTACACGCTCTACATACTCCCTTACTCGCTCATCGCCACCTCCGTGGCCACTGCATTGTTCCCGCAGATTTCCCAGGCCATCGCCACCAAGGACCTCGACGGCGCCCGCACAGACCTGTCGAGCGCGCTTCGCACCGTCGGCGTCATCATGTGCTTCTTCTCGTCGGCATTCATTGTGATGCCGCTGGCCATCACGCGTTCGCTGCTGCCCACGGTGGGTGTCTCGCAGGCGTTGCTCATCTGCGGTCCGCTCGTGGGCATGAGCATCTGCCTGCCGCTGGCGAGTGCCTACCTGCTCATCCAGCGCACATTCTATGCGTTCGAAGACGGTCGCTCGCCGTTCATGTTCATGGCGCTCATGTATGCGCTGCAGCTCGTGCTCATTTTCATCGGCACCAGGGTGTTCCCTGCCACGGATTGGGCGACGATGGTGGGCCTGTGCATGTCGCTGGCGTACGTGCTGTCGTTCACTCCGCTCGTCGTGATGCTTCGCAAGCGTTTCAACGGACAGCTCGACGGCCGCCGCATCGCCGTCACGTACGGCAAGGCGTTGCTCGCCGCCGCGGTCACAATCATCATCGGTATGGCACTGCGCAACCCCGTCTACTCACTCGCGCAGGTGCTCAAACCCAGACTCGGCGTCACCGGCTGGATTCTCACCGTGCTGGCCACTGGTGTGCTCGCCGTGGTGCTGCTCGTCATCTATGTCGCCGTGCTCTGGGTGTTGAGGTGCGCGGAGCTCATGGGCATCATCGCCACGCTCAAGACACGCTTCGGGCGCAAGAGCGCGGCCCCGCAATCCGAGCCGTCCACGGCTGCCGGGGAATCCGCCGGCACCGCGCCGGCAGTCGGCCGCAGAATATCTGCAAGCACGGCACGACCTGTGGAGATGCCGCCGAGCTTCCCGCCCAGTTTCTCTCCCAGCATCCCCCCGAGCATGCCGCCGAGCTTCCCGCCGAGCATGTCCACCGACCTGCCTGCCGAACCCTATGGTCAGATCGAACAGCTTGGCGTGGTCGAGCCAATCGAGTTGGCCGAAAACCCCGTTGCGCTGCAAGATAATCAGTCTGAGGGATTATCGCGGCCGACCAGTGGCAACAGTAGAATCGAATCAGCTTATAGGAGAGCGCAAAGCACAGATGGGGAGCATATGAGGCCGCACTTAGGAGACACCGTTCTCAACCGGTACACATTGGTATCACCACTTCGCGAGGAGCCGGGACTGCAGGCCTGGAAGGCGAACGACCGCGTGCTCTCGCGCGACTGCCAGCTCTTCATTGTGAACAACAAGGCCGTGCTCAAGAACACGAACGCCGTCGCCGGCACGCTCGCCGCCACCAAGGATCCACGGTTCACCCCGGTGCTGCAGCTGCTCCACGACGGGCCGGTCGCCGTCGTGCTCACGCAACTCGACGCGGGTGTCTCGCTCACCGAATACCTGCAGCGTCCCGATTCCTCCCCGCTCAGCTACGAGGCCATGCGCACCGTGATCGGCGAGACCGGCAAGGCGCTCGCCTCGCTGCAGCGCGATCATCTCACGCATCACGCGGTCTCCACCGACACCGTGCGCATCACCGTGGGCGGCATCCAGCTCGCCGACGCGTCGATCAGCACCGCGCTGGCCGACACCTCGGGAGCCTCGCCCGCCGACAACGACGAGCGTCTCGCCGTGCGTCAGCTCGCCAGTGTGCTCTACGGCATGCTCACGCGCCGGCCGTCCACCTTCCCGCCGAAGTTCAATCTCAACGATCTGCCTGCAGATGTGCCAATGGAACTGTTCGTGATCTGCAAGCGTGGTCTCGAACTGCAGGACGGCACCACGCCGACGATTCCGCTGCTCACGCTCAATGAGCTCGAAGCACTGCTCGGCCCATACAAGCCACTGCACATGCTCACCCGGCACGATCTGCGCATCCCGAACGCGGAGGGCGCCTGCTCCGTGGTCTATGCGCCGGTGCGCCCGATTCTGCCCAGCGATCTGCTCGAACTGCCGGATTCCCTGATCTCCTCGCAGACGCTTCCCTCGCTCACGTTCGCCTCCACTGCAGGCCCCGAATTCGCCGCCGTGGAAGTGGATGACGAAGACGAGACCCCCGGCGAGAAGACGGAATCCATGCCGGCGAACTCGTTCAAGGCGCTCTGGAACAAGAGCAAGGCCTACATGGAGGGCGGAGAGGACGCGGCAAGCGCCATCCCGGAGATCTCGCCGGCCGACGCCACCGAGATGTTCTCGGCCTTCGACCCGAACGCGCAGAACGAACCGCCTATGCAACCCTCGCGCATGACCGTGCCGGTGGATGTCTCCGGCGTGCGTGACGGGTCTATGGATGCAACGCGCGGCGTCACCACCACGGGGCGCATCCCGCTCATCGACGACCAAGGTAACGAAGTGCCGAACGGCACCGAATCGCAGCGTGCACTCGAGGAGGAGCGGAAGGCAATCGACGCCGCGTATGCAGCCGGCACGCCGGCGCTGCCGCCGAGCTTCGCACCGCAGAGCAATCCGGGCGCGAACACCAATCCGCCGCGCGCCTTCACCACCACCGGCGAGGAGAAGAAGCGCAGCAAGGGTGCCACGGCGGCCGTCATCGTCGTGATCGTGGCTCTCGTCGCCGTGCTGGGTGTGGCGATCCACAGTCTGGCAACTGGCGGCACGCTGTTCGGCTTCGGCAAGCAGAACACCAATTACTGGCCGAGCGACGCCGACATCGAGAAGGTGCCGTTCGGCACCCGCTCCGGCGAAGATGTGCAGAACAAGTCGAAGGAGCCGTCCGAAGAGGTCAAGCCCACCCCGACACCCACGGAGACGAAGAAGCCCGAGAACACCACGGCCTACCCGGTCGCCTCGCAGCGCTTCCTCGACCGCCCAGGTGGCCAGCAGGGCTACGGCTATTACATTCACCTCGACAAGAAGGAGGACGTCTCCAAGATCGTCATCAAGATCCAGTCCTCTGGCGGCAAGGGCTACATTCGCGTGAACACGAACGGCGACCCGAACGCCGGCGAGCAGGTGGCCGAGTTCACGTTCGCCGAAGGCGGCACCACCGAGGTCAAGCTCGACAAATCGGTGAACACGCAAGACATCGTGATGTGGGTGCCCATCGATTCACTGCCCGGCAACCAGCTGTACATCAACTCGATGCAGGCGTTCTAGCACGCGGTCTTGCGGCCTCAGGGAAACAATTTCGCGGGGGTGTGGTTTTTGCCACACCCCCGCCGGCATCTTTCAATCGTTACGGGATGTCAAGGGCGAAATCGCAACTGTGGAAAACAGCCATATGTGCATGAGAATATGCGGGAATGGACGAAATCTGACATCCCGTAAGCCACAACGACATCCCGTAAGGCATAACGCGGGAGGAATAATCCAAAACCCGCGCCTATTGTGGGAGTCATGAACAGCACAGCAACAGTACATAACGTCATCATTGTCGGATCGGGCCCCGCCGGCTATACGGCCGCGATCTATCTGGCCCGTGCAGGTCTCAAGCCCGTCGTCGTCGCAGGGGCGCTCACCCCGGGCGGCCAGCTCATCAACACCACGGAGGTCGAGAACTACCCCGGCTTCCCCGACGGCGTGATGGGCCCCGACCTCATGGAAAGCATGCAGCGGCAGGCCGAACGCTTCGGCGCCGAGATCGTGTTCGACGACGTGGAATCGGCGGATCTGCAGGGCGAACTCAAATCCGTGCATTTGAGCGGCGGCCAGGATCTCCAGACGCGCACGGTCATTGTGGCCACCGGATCGAATTACCGGCATCTCAACGTGCCTGGCGAACTCGAATATTCCGGCAAGGGAGTCTCGTATTGTGCGACGTGCGACGGCTTCTTCTTCCGCGGCAAGCCGATTGTCGTGGTGGGCGGCGGCGACTCCGCGATGGAGGAGGCGAACTTCCTCGCACGCTTCGGCTCGTCGGTCACGCTGATCCACCGTCGCGACGAGTTCCGCGCCTCCCAGATCATGGTCGAGCGCACACGCGAGAATCCGAAGATCAACCTGCTCATGAACACCGTCGTCGAACGCATCAACGGCGACGGCAAGGGAGTCACGTCGCTCGATCTGCGCAACACGGCGACCAACGAGACCTCGAAGATCGAGGCGAACGGCGTGTTCGTGGCGATTGGCCATGTGCCACAGACCGGTTTCCTCGGAGGCCAGCTCGATCTCGACGACCATGGCTATATCCGGATCGACGAAACCTCCACCGGCGCCACCCGCACGAGCGTTCCGGGCGTATTCGCGGCCGGAGACTGCGCGGACGCCATCTACCAGCAGGCCATTGTCGCCGCCGGATCGGGCTGCCGCGCCGCCCTTGACGTCCAAAGCTACCTGGAAGACATTCCCGAGGGCATCTAAAATGCTGGCTTAACTTGCCGCAAAGTTGAAAAGACAACTCTGGAGTGGGAATCTGGTCGTTCCGACAATTGGATATGTGAGAACGACCAGATTCCCACGGCCCGCCGGGTTACCCAAGCAGATCGATGATGCGCTGCATCTCCTCGGGAGATGAGAACACAATCTCAATGCGGCCATGCTGTTCGGAGCCCTTGATCGAGACCTTGGTGGCGAACCGTTCCGAAAGGTGCTGCTGAATCGGAGAACCGGCCCACGGGTTGTTGCGGTTCGTCTTCGGCTTGCGCGTCTCCTTGTTCGCGCTCATCGAGACGATCTCCTCGACACTGCGCACTGAGAGACCCTCGTCTATGATGCGCTGGGCGAGCTGCTCCATCTCCTCATCGGTGTCGAGACCGAGCAGGGCGCGCGCATGGCCGCTCGACAGCTGCCCCGCCGCGACCTTCTTCTGCACGCTTGCCGGCAGATTCATAAGGCGGAGTGTGTTCGCAATCTGCGGGCGCGATTTCGAGACGGACTGTGCGAGCTGCTTCTGTGTCAGCCCGAACTCGTCGATCATCTGCTGGTATGCGGCAGCCTCTTCGAGCGGATTCAGCGCGACCCTGTGCAGATTCTCGAGCAGTGCGTCACGCAGCATATACTCGTCGGACGTCGTCTTCACAATGACCGGAATCTCGGTGAGTCCCGCCAACTGCGACGCACGCCAGCGCCGCTCGCCCATGATGAGCTCGTATTCGCTGTCCATGCGCCCGGCGAAACGGTCTGCGGCATGCTCCTCGGATTGCCTGCGCTTCGCCTCGTCAATCTGCTCCTGCGGGCGTTTGCGCACGACAATCGGCTGCAGCACGCCCACTTCCTTGATCGAGTCGGCGAGCTCCTGCAGTTCCTCCTCGTTGAACGTGGTGCGCGGCTGGTACAGATTCGGTCCGATCTGATTCGGATTGAGCTCCACCAGATAGCCCCCGGCGACCGGCTTGAGCTCAGGCGCCTCGCTCTCCTCTTCCTTAGGCTTCGCCGTGTCCGCCAGCGGGGTGCCGTCGAAGAACATGTCGCTCGGGTGGTGGGTCATGGATGAGATCGCAGGCATCGTCGCGCGCTTGCCATGCGTTTTCACCGGGCTCGACGGGCGGTCGGGCTGCTGGGCCGCATGGTGCTCCGCCGCCTGTGGCTGCAGTGTCATCGGCGCGGACAGCTTGTTCACCGTCTCCGCATGAATCGTCATCGCGCCCATTGAGGGGATCGTCGAGCTTAGCGGCGAAATCGGCCCGTCGACGTCCGCATAGGCCTCGGGGTCATATGGGGCCTTCTTTGGCTCCGTTGCAGCCTTGGAGGGCTTGCTGGGTGCCTTTTTAGCCGCCTTGCGCGCTGTCGTCTTCTTCGCGGGTTCCGGCTTCGTCGGTTCAGGCTTCGCGGCCTGCGCTTCGTGCTGGAACTCCTGCTCGTCGGGAAGCGTGGGGAACAGTGCGCCGAGTCCCCTGCCCAACCGTGATTTCGATGCCATCAGTTCTCGTTCCTCCTCGACGCAATGGTTTCCAGCACAATCTGAGAGCGTTCATTGATCTCGTAGGCGGCCTCGCGGTACGAGATGGCACCGAGTCCGCGCGGATCGTACGTGATCACCGTCTCACCGAAGCTCGGCGCCTCGGAAATCTTCACGGTTCGCGGAATCGTCGTGTCGAGCACAATGCTCGGGTAGTGCGTTTTCACTTCCTGGTACACCTCGCGGCTGAGCAGCGTGCGCTTGTCGAACATCGTCACCAACATCGTGGAGACGAGCAGCAACGGGTTGAAATGGGTCTGCACGAGGCCGATCGTGTTGATGAGCTGCCCAAGACCCTCCAGCGCATAGTATTCGGCCTGGATCGGAATGAGCATCTCGTTCACCGCGCACATCGCGTTGATCACGAGCAGCCCCAGGCTCGGCGCGCAGTCGACGAACACGTAGTCGTAGTGGATCTCGGATTCGTCGAGGAACTTGTCGAGCGCCTCGTCGAGCAGATCGTTTCGGTTCGGCAGATCCGAGATCTCCAGTTCCGCGCCGGAGAGGTCGATGGATGCCGGGACCACCTGCAACGTGGGGAATTCAGGGCAGGTCTGCATGACGTCGGCGATGCCCGCGCGCCCCTCGATGACGTCGTAGACCGAAGGGTCGCCCGAATTGTGCTTGGCGCCGAGCGCGGTGGATGCATTGCCTTGCGGATCCATGTCGATCACGAGCACGTTCATGCCGGCCAACGCGAGCGCTGCCGCCAGATTCACCGTCGTGCTCGTCTTGCCCACGCCGCCCTTCTGATTGGCGACGGCGATGCGCCGCGTCTGCGCGGGCTGCTTGAACTTCAGTCGTTCCAATGCATGCAGGCGCGTCGATGCATCCGCGATTTCCGAGCCGACACCGGAATTCTCATGGTCGGAAAAGATTCGCGCAATGGTGTCTTCGGCGCTTTCGAACTCAGGGCTGCTCCCTTGGTGTGTCACGAAGATTCCTCCTCATATCGCAATGTATCCAGTTTCTTCGTGCATACGGACAAACATGCCGTGTTTTGTTTCATGTGAAACGTGTCGTTTCCGCATTCGACCCAGCGCGAAGTTATCCACATCTCCTGTGGATGATTGTGGATAACCGGTGGATAACCCACCCCCATACCAATCTCAGAAATCGGCTATTTTTCAATGGTTTTGCAGATTTCCACAACTCAAGAACACGCCGATGTGCACATTGTGGACAACTCTGTGGATAACCAGAATGCCCCGCCACTACATGTAGTGGTTGAGCCGCTCGAAATCTCTATGAACCTTGGTGCATCCAATGGGTCCGGTAGATGGTCGTCAACGATGGAGTTGGTGGGGTGGGCGCGAGGCTCCGGCGAGGTCGAGGAACGTAAAGGGCGCTTGCAATCCAGCGACGAAGCCTCGCCGGAGCCTCGCGCCCAC
>ERZ827181.3192-NODE-3192-length-12203-cov-3.967402_pt1 | contig 12203 bp, 10 predicted proteins | sample MGYA00519778_ERZ827181 | MGnify/ENA primary metagenome ERZ827181 (study PRJEB31778, sample SAMEA3449273) | human gut metagenome | biome: human gut; feature: human-associated habitat; material: faeces | place: United Kingdom | collected 2010/2012 ...
TCGGCAGGTCATGATTGATCGGCCCCAGCATCAGCTGACTAATTAATCTTTGTGCTGTCTCCGATATCTGCTACTTTGATGGTCGACAATGTCGAGTCTTTCAGATCACTTTTATTTACCTTCACAACTGCCAGATCCGAAGAGGAATCGGTTCCAACTACTTTGGCAGATGCCGTTGACTCATCGGAAAATGTGATCTGCACTTCCGTGCTTCCTTCTACGACATGATTGTTTGTCGCCATATAAATCGCCTGATCGTCTTCTTTCATAATAATTCCCGAGCCGCTTCCTGATTGTTCATTCTGATATGTTCTTCCAAAGAAATCCTGTGTCTGTGAAACCACTTTCACATCGATCGCCACGATGGAAGGGAGAACATAATCTGCCACATCCGATACACCTGCAAGTTTACTATCGGATGTAGAAGCCGAAGTCTGTGTAATGCCGCTCGTACTGTCGTCCGACTGTTTTGTCGTTGTCGCAGCCGTTTTACTGCTTTGTGTCTGTGTGATACCGGAACCGGTTACCCGATTCAATGCATATTCTGTACCGGTAAATACCGAACCGCTAAGTACACCAAATGTGACTGCGCCTGCTACTAATTTTATCATCTTTTTCATCGTCGTTACCTCCGTTTTCATTCTTTCTTGGATTTCCTGTTTACAATAACAACTATACCGAATGAATGTGGGCACTTTTTGTTTGTTTGTTGAAAAAGATGTGTGTAATTTATGTTTGTTTTGTGAACTAAAAGGTTCCTAATATCCGGAGATTTGCCGATTCTTCTTTGACTCCGCGAAGTGCATTCTGTACCGCCGGCTCATCCAGATTTCCTTCGATGTCCACAAAAAATCGATACTCCCAATTTTTTCCTTCAATCGGACGTGACTCCAATTGAAGCATATTGAGTCCGTTAAATAAAAAATGTGACAAGATTCGGTAAAGGGCACCACACTCATGCGGCACCTCGATACAAAGTGCGATCTTATGACTTTCCGGCAGATAAATCGGCTCTTTTCCGATCACGATAAATCTCGTGCAGTTATTTTTCTCCTGCTGGATACTCTCCTGCAATACTTCCAAACCATATTCTTTGGCCGCTCTCCTAGCTGCAATCGCCGCCTGCGTCTTATCTCCATCCTCTGCCACTTTCTTGGCTGCAGCGGCAGTATTGGAAAATTCTACCTGAACCATCTGCGGGTGTTCTTTCAAAAATCCGCTGCACTGCAGTAATCCCTGCGGATGGGAATACACCGTCTTAATATCCTCGATCCTGGTTCCCGGAAGGGCTACCAGACATTGATCAATTTTATTGACATACTGGCCGACAATGCTATTCGTATAATTCAAAAGCAGATCATAATTTGCTGTAATTCCACCGGTCGACGAGTTCTCGATCGGCAATACGCCGTACTGCGCCTCCCCTTTTTCTACTGCTTCCATCACGCTCTGAAATGTCGGGCAGCTGATCCCATTGACCTCTTCTCCGAAAAAGTTTTCCATCGCCTGCTGGGTATGTGTCCCCGGCACACCAAAATAACAAACTTTGGTCTGTTCATCTACCGGAAGTTTGTCTGCTTTTACAAAATCTGACAGTTTTGTCGTCATTGGCAACACACCGTACTGGTATTTGCGGCTGATGGACATAATCTGGCTGAAAAGTTCCGTGATCGCGCGCTGATTAAATTCATTGCTGGACATGGATTTCAGATTTCTTAATTTGTCGTCTTCTCTCTCTTTGTCATAGACCGGTTTTCCGGTTTCCAATTTATATTTTGCCACTTCGCTGGATTCTATCATTCGCTTTTCAAATAATTCGACGATCTGCTTATCAATCGCATCAATATGTTCTCTTGAAACTTTTAAATCTATCACTCGTCCATCTCTCCTTTTTTCAATTCTTCATACATCTGCATCACCGTTTTTCCGCTGACCGGATGACGCAGAAACGGTGCAATTTCCTGCAATGGTTCCAACACAAACTCCCGCAGTGGGATTTCTCTGTGTGGTACGATCAGATTTTCTTCCTGAATGATCTCCTCGCCATAAAAAAGGATATCAAGATCAATCGTGCGCGGTCCCCAATGAATCTCTCTTACCCGGTTTCCTTCCTGCTCGAGCTGATGAAGAAACGTCAATAATTCCTGCGGCTGATACAACGTATCAAACGTAAATACCGTATTTAAAAATTTGTCCTGATCCAAATATCCATACGGCTCCGTCTCATACAACGATGCTCTCTGCAAATGGCGGCAGTTCTCATCTTTTTCAATTCCTTCAAAGGCGGCCTGCAGGTACGCTTCCTTATCTCCCATATTGGAACCGACGCCGACGTAGACTTTCTTCCATTTTCTGGATATTGTCACGGAAACCGTATCAAGTGGCAGTAAAATAGGCGCCCACGGCTTTTTCACCGAAATGTCCACTTGTTCCAGACACGGATAAGCATGCAGCAGAAGGTCTGCAAGCTTTTCCGCTATCGTTTCCAATAATTGGTATTGATTTTCCTGCATATGCTCATAGATCAAATGTGCCGCTTCCGCATAATTAACCGAGTACACAAGATCATCGGTCAATCCCGCTTTTTTCGTATCACAATACATCGTCGCGGACACTAAAAACTTCTGTCCCAGCACATTTTCTTCTTTTAATACTCCATGATGGCAGTAGCACTCTAAATCTTTTATCTGAATCTGATCCATTTATTCTTCCTTCTCTTTTCCATACATAATCGCTTCGGTCATCCTCAAGGCGCGCGCATTTGCCTGAACATCATGCACACGAACAAAATCGCAGCCTTTCATCGCTCCGATCACGGACGTCGCGATCGTACCTTCTTCACGCTCGGTCACCGGCAGATCCAAGGTCAAACCGATCACACTCTTTCTGGATGTCGCAAGAAGTACCGGATACCCCATGTCGCACAATACTTCCAAATGGTTTATGATAGCAAGATTCTGCTCATACGTCTTACCAAATCCAACCCCCGGATCCAGCATAATGTTTTCTTTTTTTACACCATATTTTTCAGCGACCGTAAGGCATTTTTTCAAATCGGCCACGACATCCGGCACAAAATCCTGGTATTCCGTATTATCACGATTGTGCATCAGACAAACCGGCACATCGTAGCGGGCAGCAAGTTCTGCCATCTTTTCATCGTACAAAAAGCCCCAGATATCATTTAGCATATCGGCTCCGGCTTCCAATGCCGCCTCTGCCACACGGCTTTTATACGTATCAATCGAGACAGGAATATCATATTTTTCTTTAATCTTTTGAATCACAGGCACTACTCTCGCGATTTCCTCGTCCTCGGTAATCTGCTGATGTCCGGGTCTCGTAGATTCGCCGCCTACATCGATCAGGTCGGCTCCCTCTTCGATCATTTTCTCCACCTGTGCCATGGCATGTTCCAACGTATCAAACTTTCCACCGTCCGAAAAGGAATCCGGTGTCACGTTTAAAATGCCCATGATATATACTTTTTTTCCAAATGTAAAGGTTCGATTTCCAATTTTCATATTTCCTGTCATTTTCTTTTCTCCTAGCATCATAATTGCCCTCGTTTTTCCCCGATGGCACGTCTTCGTGACAGATTAAAGCCGCAGTAGTTCCAAAAATTCCTGCTTCCAGTTTTCCTCTTCCTTCGCACAACCGCGTGTGCTGAGTGTAATCGTCTTTGTTCCCGGCTTCTTGATGCCTCGCATCGTCATACACATATGCTCCGCCTCCACCATAACGATAACACCTTTAGGTGCAAGAATATCCATCATCGCATCTGCAATCTGATCGGTCAGCTGCTCCTGAATCTGTGCTCTTCTGGCAAACACTTCGACGGTCCTCGCCAATTTACTAAGCCCCACTACTTTTCCATCCGGGATGTATCCAATATGAACTTTTCCATAAAATGGAAGAAGATGGTGCTCACATACCGAATAAAAGGTAATGTCCTTCTCCAGCACAAGACCTTTCTGCGTAGAGGTAAATGTCTTTTCCAAATGACCGGCAGCATCGGCCTCATATCCGCCAAACAGCTCCTCACACATCTTTGCGATCCGGTCCGGTGTCTCCAAAAGGCCCTCCCGCTCCGGGTCTTCGCCAATTCCTTCCAAAAACAGCGAAACCGCTTTTTTTATTTTATCTTTATCCATTCTGTCTGATGTCTCCATTCTTAGCAATGCTAAATGTATTTTACCATGATTTTATGGGGAGGTCAACCTTGCGGGAATTTTTCCGAATTTCAATAGGTGAAGAAATGTTCTGACAAGAGAACTATAAAATGTAATGTTATACAAAGGTCTATCTTTATTTTTGTTAATAATTCACACTTGTTTTTTGAGGGCATATGTGTATAATAAGTACTAAGAAATCAATGATTTCTATAATGCTTGGTTGCCGACACCATAAGTCGGGATTTAATGCCAGGTATGCTTCAGCCGAAAATGAAGGATTTAATGCTAGGTGTCTCACCACCGTAAGAGTGAAAATTTAATTTTGTATGTGGTGTTGTACTTGAAATTAAGGGAATAAAGTTTTATGCCCCAATCTCACATATAACTAAAAGGTATCAAACAAGTTTGGTTATTTATAATGGCAATCACCCCATATCTTCAATTCGATTTTCATTTATGATTCCTGCATATGATGATGTTTTGTCCGAATTAAATTTTGCGCAGATTTCGAAAACCGATAAACGTTACGCCGATTTAGTTCGCGCAGAATATGATTATTGTAAAAGAAAAAAAGAGGATATTATTAAAAAAGCACAGTCTGTATATAAAATTGGATGCAACAAAAACCATCGCCTTAACTATACCTGTTGTGATTTTCCAAAATTAGAGCGTGAATACATAAATTATAAGTCCAATAACTAAAGACAAAAATCAGCACCACTTATTTCCAAGTGATGCTGACTACTTTTAACTACTATCTCTTAATCCACATATTTCTTCAATGTCGCACGTACGGCACCGGGTCCGGCGATAAGTTCAGCAAACATGCCCTCGATTTTTTCACCAAGTCCTGCTTCGTACAGGTCTACAGCAAAGATAGACGCATCCTTGAGAATTGGAGAAAGTACCGCATGTACGTCGGTTGCTTCACCAAGTTTGACATCTTTTACATACCGTTTTACTTCGTCGAGACGTGGGTCAGAACTCTGCTCAAATGGCTGTCCCTCGTCATTGATGCCCATAAGATAACGGCACCATCCTGCCAATACCAATGGGATCAAAGTCAGTGACTGTACATCCAAGCTGTCACTTGCGATGTAAGACTTGATTGTCTCGCCAAAACGGATTGGAAGTTTTTGCGAAGTATCTGTTACGATACGCTGTGGTGTATCCGGCATAAATGGATTTGGAAGGCGGAGCGTGAGCACTGCATTCGCAAAGTCCTTCGGATCAATGATACCAGGATTTACTACAACCGGCATACCTTCCTGATAGCACATTTTTTCTACAAGAGTAGATAATTCTTTGTCTTCCATCTCTCCGTGGATCGTTGTGTGGGAAAGAAGGCATCCGTAGATAGCAAGTGCCGTATGAAGCGGATTCAGGCAGGTACAAACCTTCATCTTTTCCACTTTGTCTACTGTCTCACGGTCGGTAAAGAGGATTCCTGCTTTATCGATCGGAGGTCTTCCATTCGGGAACTTGTCCTCGATAACAAGATAACCGGTCTCCTCGGAGTTTACAAATGGTGACGTATACGTATTGCGGTTTGTTATGATCAGATCCGTATCTTCAAAACCGTCTTTTTCAAGCATTTTCTTGACATTTTCGTCCGGACGAGGAGTGATCTTGTCGATCATCGACCATGGGAAAGATACCTGATTCTCGTCATTCATGTAATCTGCAAATTCTTTCTCCACGATTCCATTTTTCACCCAGGCATTGACAAATGCCATAACGCCGGCTTTCAATTTATCTCCATTGTGGGAGCAGTTGTCCATACTGGAAAGAGCAATTGGCGCTTTGCATGTTTTGAAGCGGCGGTAACACAGAGCTGCCACACGTCCCATCAGATGCTGCTGATTTTCCGGCTTATCATTAAATCCACTTTCTACAACAGAAAGAAGTTCTCCTTTTCCATCGTAAATGCTGTATCCTTTTTCTGTAATGGTAAAACTTGCCATCTGCAAGGAAGGATTTTCAAAAATCTCGAACAATCTTGCAAAATCTTCCGGGGCTGCCTGATCTGCTACCAGCGCTTCGACAACACTTCCTACGATTTTCTTTTCGATGGTTCCATTGGCTTTCAAAACGACGGAAAGGCTCAGGCAGTCGTATGGTTTGTAAGCTTTGCTGATAATCTCATGGTCAAAACTCTCTGCCACGACGATTCCGCGGTCATACTCTCCCTGGTTCAATACACGCTGAAGAATTTCAGCCGGGAACGCACGGAAAATATTTCCTGCTCCAAAATGAACCCAGGTAGGTGCCTCTTTGGTTTTCTGCTTTACGGCCTCGCGGTCATACTTAAGTACTTCGTATCCTTTTTCTTCCCATACAGGAGAAACTTCTTTTTGTAAATCTGTCAGTTTCATGATTTCGATTCCTTTCCTGTCTTACTTGTTATTTTTCTTAATTGCTTCCCAAAGACCATTCAGATAAGCGACACCAAGTGCACGGTCATAAAGTCCGTATCCCGGTCTTGCCTGCTCACCCCAGATCATACGTCCGTGGTCAGGGCGGATTACACCGTCAAATCCCATATCGATCAATGCTTTGACAATTTCATACATATCAAAGTTTCCATCAGAAGAAAGGTGGGATACTTCGTGGAACAAGTCTTTGTTTTCGTATTTAATATTACGGATGTGCGCAAAATGGATTCTCTCTGCAATTTTCGGATTGCGGATGATCTTAGGAAGGTCGTTGTTCAGGTTACTTCCTAAAGAACCGGTACAGAATGTAAATCCATTGTAAATGCTGCTATTTAAAGAAGCGATCTTAAGGAGGTCATCTTCACATGTTACGATACGTGGAAGGCCAAATACATCCCAAGCCGGATCATCCGGATGAACAGCCATCTTGATCTGATATTTTTCACAGGTTGGCATGATTCCATCGAGGAAATATTTGAAGTTTTCACGCAGTTTATCAGCCGTTACGTCTTTGTATTTATCAAACAGATCCATAATCTCGTCTCTACGGTTTGGCTCCCAGCCCGGCATAACAAAACCGCCGCTGGCTTTTTCGATGCGGTCAAACATTTCACTGGCATCGATACCATCGATAATAGAAGAATCGTAAGCAAGTGCTGTAGATCCATCCTCTAAAGGCATCGCAAGGTCCGTTCTTGTCCAGTCAAAAACAGGCATGAAATTGTAACATACAAGGTGAATGCCTGCTTTTCCAACGGCTTCCAAAGATTTACAATAATCTTCGATCAATTTATCTCTGGTAGGAAGTCCGATCTTGATATCTTCATGTACGTTGATACTTTCTACACCGCACAGTTTAAGACCTTTGGCTTCTACTTCCTGTTTTCTCTTCATTACATCTTCATAAGTCCAAGCCTCTCCTGCCGGGATATCATGAAGTGCTGTGATAACTCCTGCTACTCCTGGAATCTGGCGAATCTGCTCCAAGGTTACGCTGTCATTTCCTTCGCCATACCATCTCAATGTCATTTCCATATTTTTATTCTTCCTTTCCTTGATTAGTCATAAATTTTTCTGTTTTTTTCATCAGCGATACCGCATTTTCTATAAAAATACGTATTTACGCGGTCACGCCACTCTTTTGCATTTACAAGCTGTCTTTCAAAACGCTCTGACACACAGTCAAATGTGCGGTCAGACACTTTTCCTTTTAATCCCTGCCATGCTTTCTGCATCGCTTCTACCTCTTCCACTCCTTCGAAATGAGTGTCATAGATATGCTGGATCAAAGTTTTTCCGGTTTTTAACATATACGTATACGGAATATGATGGAAGAACAACAATAACTCTTCCGGACATTTCTCCGTATCTGCATAAATGCTTCTCCAAGGTTCATTGTACTGGGACACATAACCGGTTCCTTCCATCGTACGATCTACTCCGATTCCATGAAGATCCGCGCGATGATACGTACCCCAGCGGTCGTATTCATAGCCATCGACATCCGGTCCGTAATGATAATGTGGAGTTACCATCCAGCCAATGCCAAGCGGCGCATTGTACTTTTCATACGTTGCCCAGGAACCACAGAGCATCGGTACGACAACATCCGTCACCTCTTTGTCGTCTGCCAGAGACAACCGGCTCCATTCTTCTGCAATCTCTTCTGCTGTCAGACTGGTATCCATCGCAAGGCGGCCAAATCCATACAGGTTTGCTGCCGCAAGATCATTTCCGGTCCAGTTCTCATCGTCTCCGGTATTGATAACACCTGCCATACCGCAATGGACTTGATTGTAAGCATGTCCGGAAACAACTTTCTCTACGGTCGTACCCTCTCCATCGCCATACGTATCAAAGTCTAGGATTTCTTTCCACATCGGAATCAGGTAGCAGAGATCAATCTGCTGACCGGTATACTCCTGTGCAATCTGCACTTCTAACATCATATTTGTCTTTTTCAGCCCGCCAAACAATGGGGAAACCGGCTCACGAACCTGAAAATCCATCGGTCCGTTTTTAATCTGTAAAATGACATTGTCATCAAACGTTCCATCTAGATTCATAAAATGATCGTAAGCTGCTCTTGCACGGTCCGTCTTTTTATCACGCCAGTCTTGTCCACAGTTGTAAACAAAACATCTCCAAACGACGGTTCCGCCATATGGTTTCAGCACTTTCGCAAGCATATTAGCTCCATCCGCATGCGTACGTCCATAAGTAAATGGACCGGGACGGCCTTCGGAATCTGCCTTTACCAAAAATCCTCCAAAATTTGGAATCACCTCATAAACGTGTGCCACGGCTTTTCCCCACCAGGCAATTACCTGCGGGTCAAGTGGATCCGAAATCGGAATATCACTAAGTTCCATCGGAGCCGCAAAATTGACACTCATAAACAGACGAATTCCATATCTGGCAAACAGATCGGTATATTGTTTTACTTGTTTCAAATACACATCTGTGATAAGGTATGTTTCCTTTTCATGAACATTTACATTATTGATGACAATGGCATTGATTCCAATGGATGCCATCAATCGCGCATACATCTCTGTGCGGTCGTTATAAAGAATTTTGTAATTATCATAAAAAAATGATCTTCCTGAGTATCCTCGTTCAATACTTCCATCCATATCATCCCAATGATTCATCATGCGAAACGGCATAGATGGGATGCAGTAATACGGCATTTTTTCAGAAAGATTATCAAGAGCTACCATACGCAAAAAAGCAAATACTCCCTGCAGCACTGCGGTCTCTGTTCTTCCTGTGATCACAATGCTCTCCTCTTCCTCATAAATGGCAAACGCCTGATTCAGCACTTCCGTGCTCTGTCCTTTTCCTTTTTCATCCGGGAACTCATACTCTTTCTGTACCTGCATAAAAACAGACGGTTCTTCCAGTATCTCATAAGACATTTCCACCGTCTCTCCAAGCATGGCAAACATCGCCGTCTTGTATTCTTCTTCAATTGTCTGTGCAATCTCTCCTGATGCAAATAATACCGGATTCAAATAACATGGTCGGATCTTGTCTTTCGCCAATGGCTTATAATCCAGCCAGCATTTTGTATAATTCATAGTATTTCTCCAATCACTTTCCTTATTCCCTTTCTATTCTATCTTTTTTTTGTCTGTAAATCAATACCCTTTTTACAAAAAAAAGCCGAACAAACCGAGTATTTCCCGATTTGTCCGGCTTTTGATTTTTAATCTGCCAAATTATGCAAATTATTTAGAATGAGAAGCTGCAAAGTTTGCATACTTCTTATTCATATCACTGATCTTACTATCCCATTTAGAAGAAATTGCTTCAATCTTCTTAGCAGGAGTTGTAGCACCAGCATATACTGCATAACAGAAATCACCATAATCAAGGTCACTGATAAGTGGCAGATAAGATGTCTGAATGTGCTCCTGCTCGTGCATCATTGTCAAAGTCTCGTCTACAGCACGGTCATCTCTGAACTGATCATAGTATGTCTGTTTCCAAGCATCATCCAAATCATAGCCTGGTGTAGCTTCTGTGTAAAGATCATAAGCAAATGCGATCTTTTCAGCTTCTTCTGCACTAAAGCAGCTAGGCATAACAACAATGTTGTCGTTTGGAGTAGTCTTGTTTGTAGCACCTTTGTTCTTTTCGTTGTATGGGAACATAACGAATCCCCAGTCATCTTCCATACTAGCGAATGCGCTGATCTCATAAACTTCAGCTGTCTGCATTGCAACTTCACCATCACGGAATGCTGCTTTATACCAATCCCATGCAGCTCCGTCTGGTTTTGGCATGATATAACCCTTGTCCATAAGGCTCATACCCCAGTTCATAGCTTCGAGGAATTCTTTGGATCCTGTAGCATTCTGGTAGTTTCCGTCTTTGTCACGGGAAACGAATGTTGCATTGTTGTTTGCAGCACACATAGGAAGGTAGTATTTGGAGAAACTAGCAAGTGCATACTGATCTGTTTTACCATCTCCATCTGCATCTACAGTAAGTTTCTTACAATACTCTTCAAATTTGGACCATGTCCATTTTCCATCTTTCTGAAGGTCGTATGGTTCATCTTCGCTGATACCAGCTTCTTTCAACATACGTTTATTAAAGAACACACCACCACGTGGCTCGTTCTCAGGGCTCATACCCCAGATACCATTACCGATGCTCATAAGTTCAACAACGGTCTGATTCCATTTCTCTTCTGTAAAATCGAATTCAGGAAGTGTTTTCAAGTCATACATCAAACCTTTCATCAAAGGTGCAGAAACCATTTCCTGATACAGATAGAACAACTGGCAAGAAGGACTGTTTGACATAACGCCGTTTACGTATGTCTCCTGCTGGTCAGTGTAGGAGTAAGCACTTTCACGATTAATCTTGAAGTTGTACTTCTCCATGATTTCCTTTCTGTAATCTTCGGTTGCTTTAGCATAATCTGTTTCTCCTGTATCTTCAGATGTATACCAGTCACCGATCTTGATGGACATTCCTCCCAAATCATCAAAAGTTTTTTTGCTGCTGGAAGATCCACCTTCGTCTCCCGTCTTCGCTGTATCGCCGCTAGTGGAAGAAGAATTACTATCGCCTCCACAACCGGTCAGACATCCAACAGCAAGAACTACAGAGAGACCCATTGCAAGCAATTTTTTCATGTTTGCTTTCATAATTTTTTTACCTCCTTATTTTTTATCGTTACACTGCGCCCACTAGAGACGCAGTGATAACTACATCCTAAACATTCGCTCCGGGCTGACGCCCTTCGCTCATGATGTTACTCATCAAATACAGGCTTTCTCTCTGGGAGTGGCAGAGGCAAAAAAGCCAACGGCTTTTCTCATGTACCGAATATATAGGTCTTGCAAGTAAACTTGCGACCATATATTCAGTACATGAAACTGCTACGCAGTTTTTTGCTTCTCCCCCTCAACAAATCCTGTGCTTGATTCGCGTATGTTACATCTTGATACCAGACTGGCTCAAACTTTCTACGAAACCTTTCTGGGCAAACAGATAAATAATGATCAATGGTAAAATCACCATCAATGTACCTGTTGCGATCATTCCCTGTGAATAAGCTGTAGTCGCTTTCTTTGCGATACCGCGGACATCCAGATAACTATCCAGTGCTCCGGCGATACCATTTAACTTACTGGACAACAGAACAAATTCGGAATTCAAAAACAGGTTTGAATAGAAGGAATCTGTCCACTGCCATACGTAAGAAAACAGGAAACAAGATGTCAAAATTGGTTTTGCATCCGGTAACATGATACGAACGAATGTTGACAATTTTCCACATCCATCCACATAAGCAGCTTCTTCCAATTCTTTTGGAATTCCACGGAAGAACTGACGAATCATGTAAATGTACAAACCACTCTTCAGACCCATACAGCCAAGACACATCAAAGCATATGGTGTCAAAGAATTCAATAAGTTTACACCAGGTTGTCCGGTGATCAATTCAATGATACCGAAGATATCAAAGAATCGGAAATTCAGGAACAAGGAAGCCTGAATTGTTGTAGGAGGAACAACGATTACAAGAATTACGGCTGCGAACCAAAGTCCTTTCAGCGGAAACTTGTAACGT
>ERZ827181.3196-NODE-3196-length-12186-cov-6.286291_pt1 | contig 12186 bp, 8 predicted proteins | sample MGYA00519778_ERZ827181 | MGnify/ENA primary metagenome ERZ827181 (study PRJEB31778, sample SAMEA3449273) | human gut metagenome | biome: human gut; feature: human-associated habitat; material: faeces | place: United Kingdom | collected 2010/2012 ...
CGTGTCGGTCGAGAAGAACGGAGAGCCGATGCCGCAGCCAAAGAGCACTACGCGGCCCTTTTCCAAATGCCGGATGGCGCGGGCGCGGATGTAGGGTTCGGCGACTTCTTTGATCTCCAGCGCCGTCTGCACGCGCACGTCGACGCCCTTCTGCTCGAGCACATCGGCGACCGCCATGCAGTTCATCGCCGTGGCCAGCATGCCCATGTGGTCGGCACGGGTGCGCTCGATGTAGCCCTCGCCGTTTTTCACGCCGCGCCAGAAGTTGCCGCCGCCGATGACGACGCCCATCTGCACACCCATGTCCGTGCACTTTTTGATGACGTCGCACACCTTGGAAACGACGTCGAAGTCGAAGCCGAAGTGCTTGTCGCCCGCCAGCGCCTCGCCGCTGATCTTGAGCAGCACGCGCTTATACTTGAGTTGAGCCATGCTCATAATCTCCCCTTTCAGGAACAAGTTCAAATTTTCACAGCTACTATTTTAGCGTATTTTTGCTCTTTTGCATAGGGGGAAAGCGTAAACTTTTTTCACAAATTCGCTCTTCCCTTTTTCGTCAAGTTGAACCGCCGTGAATAGCGGAAAAAAGCAGCCGTATGAAACGGCTGCTTTTTTAGATTTTTCGTTTACTTGATGCCCTTGATGCGGATAAGGTCCTTCAAAAGCTCGACCGTGCCATCGATGCCGAGCAGGCTCGAATCGATGCAGAGGTCATAGCTCTTGGCATCGCCCCAGTCCTTGGCGGAATAGTAGTTATAGTAGGAAGCGCGGGACTTATCCGTCTTCTTGATGCGGTCTTTCGCCTCGTTCTCGCTGATGCCGTTGCGGGCGGCAACGCGCTTGATGCGGTTTTCGAGCGGAGCCGTGATGAAGAGATTGATGACGTCGTCGCGATCCTTGAGCGCGTAGTCCGCGCAGCGGCCGATCAGGACGCAGGGGCCCTTGTCGGCGAGCTTTTTGATCGTGTCGTAGGTCGCCAGGTACACCTGCTGTTCGATGGAGCCCTTGGGCGTCACATGGTTCATCGAGAAGGAATAGGGGTCCATCGCGATGGAATAGAGAAAGCTCTTCGGGCGTTCGTCAAAGGAACGGAACAGCTCTTCGCAAAGTCCGCTCTCCTCTGCCGCCTCCTTGAGCAGCATGTCGTCGTAATAGGCGATGCCGAGCTGCTTGGCAAGCATCGTGCCGATCTCGCGTCCGCCGCTGCCGTATTGTCTGCCAACCGTAATGACCATAAAGATTCCTCCTTTTTCGCGCCTTGAAACAAAATCGGTGCTATTTGGATTATAGCACCGATTTCGTAAGAAGACAATATTTTTTCCTGTTTCGATTTTGTAAAGGCGCGGCCTTATTCCGGAAGCGGCAGGCCGAGGCGGCGATACATCGTCTTTTTCACCGCGCGCAGAATATTTTCATAGCCCGTGCAGCGGCACAGATGGCCGGAGAGGAGCTTTCTGAGCTCGTCATCGGTGTAGAGGCGGTTCGTCTCCAAGATCTCGACCGCAGTCATGATGAAGCCCGGCGTGCAGAAGCCGCACTGGATGGCGGCCTCGTCGATGAAGGCCTGCTGGATGTCGGACAGCTCACCGTTCGGGCCGAGCAGGCTCTCGAGCGTGCGGATGTGCTTGCCCTCCGCCCACACGGCGAGGTAGATGCACGAGTTGAAGCACTCGCCGTCGATGATGACGTTGCACGCGCCGCACTCGCCGACCTCGCAGCCCTTCTTCACGGATGTCAGGCGGAAATCATTGCGCAGCATGTCCGTCAGCGAGGCGCGGACGTCCACGATCTGCTCGACGTCCTTGCCGTTGATGTTGCAGCGCACGAGCTTATACTGCTTGTTCATTTTACCGCACCTCCTGCAAGCTCGATCGAGCGGATGAGGCAGCGCCGCGCCAGCTCGACGGCGATGTGCTCGCGGAAGGCCTTCGAGGCGCGCCACGAGTCACGCGGATGGATGTCCTGCAGCACGGCCTGCGCGAAGGCGTCGACCGTCTCGCGGCAGACCGGGCGGCCGTTGGCCTGCGCCTCGGCGCTCGGGGCGCGCATGGGCACGGGGCCCGCCACGCCATAGGCGATGCGCGCGCGGACGATGGTCTTTTTGTCCTCGCTCAGTACGACGTTCACGGAGCAGCCTGTCGTGGCGATGTCCATGGCGTTGCGCATGGCGTATTTGATATAGTGGCCGAAGCAGTTTTCATAGCTTACCTTCGGGATGAGGATGGCCGTCTGGATCTCGCCCTCCTCGGCACGGATGTCCACCTTGCCCGCGCGGAGGTAGAAGTCCTTGATGGGCAGGCGGCGCACGCCGTTTTTGCCGGTCAGCTCCACGATGGCCTCCCATGCGTGCAGCGTGGAGGCGGAGTCGGCGGACGTCACGCCGTTGCAGGTGTTGCCGCCGATGGTGCCGATGTTTCGAATTTGCGGGCCGCCGACCATGTCGACCGCCTCGCCGAGCACGTTGATGTATTTCCGGATGATGGGGTCGCGCGTGATGTGGGAAAAGCTCGTCAGCGAGCCGATGCGGATGTTTCCGTCCTCGTCGATGCAGATGCCGCGCATGGCGTCGATGCCGTAGATGGAGATGAGCTCCGCCCCGGCACGCTTGCCCTCGCGCATCTGCACGAGCACGTCCGAGCCGCCTGCGATGATCTGCGCCTCCGGATGCTCCAGACGCAGGGCGACGGCCTCTTCCACGGAATGCGCCTCGTAGAGCGCTTTCATATCATACATGGGCGGTTTCCTCCTTTTCGAACAGGCCCGCCTTCTCGAATGCGGCGAAGAGAACGTGCGGGGTGATGGGCGCGACGTCGATGCCGATGCCCGTGGCGTTCAGGATGGCGTTGCGGATGGCCGGCGCGCCGGAGCAGGCGGGCGGCTCGCCGAGGGCCTTCGTGCCGTAGGGGTTCGTCGGCTCTGCGTTCTCCACGAACTGGGCCTCGAGATGCGGGTGATCCATCATGGTCGAGAGCTTGTAGTCCAGCAGGTTGTTGTTGAGCGGGCGGCCGGTCTTCGGGTCGAACTTCAGCTCCTCGGACATGCCGTAGCCGATGGCCATGGACATGCCGCCGTGCACCTGCGCCTCAGCAAGCTGCGGGTTGATGAGCTTGCCGCAGTCGTGCACGTTGATGAGCTTCAGCAGCTTCACCTTGCACAGGGGGATGTCGACCTCGACCTCCGCGAACGAGCAGCCGAAGGAATAGGCGTTGTTCTTGATCTGGTAAGTAGATTCCGCCGTCAGATGCTCGGAGTGCGACAGGCTGTAGAGCGCCTCCGTGGCAAGCTCGCCGAGCGTCATCAGCACACGGCCGTCCGTCCTGCGGATGATCCTGCCGTCGACGATGTCGAGCAGGGCGGGCATCTGGCGCGTCAGCTCGCAGGCGTACTTCAGGATGCGCTCCTTGAGCAGCGCACCCGTCTGGGCGATGGCGAAGCCGCCGACGTAGGTCTGGCGCGAGGCGTAGGCGCCCGTGCCGAACGGCGTGACGTCCGTGTCCTGCGCCGTGACGACGTGCACGTCCGAAACGGGGATGCCCACGGCATCCGCCGCCATCTGGGCGAAGGCGGTGTCGCAGCCCTGGCCGATCTCCGTCTCGCCGGTCTGCAGCTGGATGGAGCCGTCCTGATTCAGGACCATGCGGCACGAGCAGCTTTCCAGGCTGATGGGCCAGACGGCCGTGTTGTACCAGAACAGGGCGCAGCCGACGCCGCGGCGCACGGGGCCGGTCTGGTTTTCGTATTCGCGGTGCTTGCGGCTGTAGTCCATCCACGCCTCGCCCTTGTCCAGCACCTGATTGAGCGTGTCGGAATGGTTCTCGTTCTTCGAGAAGCCGTCAACGAAGCCGACGGGCATCATGTGCTTGCGGCGGTACTCCAGCGAGTCGACGCCGAGCACGCGGCAGACGTCCTCAATGTGGGATTCGCCCGCAAACATGGCCTGCGGGATGCCGTAGCCGCGCATCGCACCCGCGGCGGGGCGGTTCGTGAACACGGTGTAGGCGTCGCCGTCGACGTTCGGGCAGGGATACAGCTGCGGGAACGCGCCCATGCCCTTGGCGACGATGCCGTGGCCGTGGGAGGCGTAAGCGCCCTGGTTCGAGAAGCACTCGATCTTGCGCGCGGCGAACGTGCCGTCCGGCCGTACCCACGAGATGATGTGCGTGCGGATGGCGTGGCGCACGCGGTTGCAGACGAACGTCTCCTCGCGCGTGCAGTCGAGCTTGACGAGGCGGCCGCCCACGACGGTGGAGAGGTAGGCGCACAGCGGCTCATACAGCGCGTCCTGCTTGTTGCCGAAGCCGCCGCCGATATACGGCTTGACGACGCGTACCTTGCCCCAGGGGATGCCGAGAGCCTGCCCGACGACGCGGCGGACGATGTGCGGGATCTGTGTGGAGGAGTAGATGACGATGCGCCCGGCCTCCATGGAGGCGAAGCACATGTGGTTTTCGATGTGGCAGTGCTGCACGGTCGGCGTGTCGTACCAGCCCTCGACCTTGATGAGGCCCGGCTCGCGGCTGGCCTCCTCATAGTTGCCGTTGCGGATGGTCGTGTGGGCGAGGATGTTGTTCGGGAATTCCTCGTGCAGCAGCGGGGCATCGGGCTTCATGGCCTCCTGCACGTCCAGCACGAAGGGATATTCCTCATATTCCACGCGCAGCGCGCGCAGGGCCTGCGCGGCGGCGACCTCGTTCTCCGCGACGACGGCGGCGATGTCATCGCCGTAAAAGCGCACGCGGGACGTCAGCAGCAGGCGGTCGGCGACGTCCTGATGGTGCGGATCGGTCGACCACGGATGGCCTGCCGTGGGGAATTTGATCTGCGGCACGTCGAAGCAGGTGACGATCTTCACGACGCCCTCGATCTGCTCGGCGGCGCTCGTGTCGATGGACTTGACCACGCCGTTTGCGATGGTCGAATGCAGCACGCGCGCGACGAGCGCACTGCGGTCACAGAGGTCATCGCAGTACTTTGCGCGCCCGGTTGCCTTGTCGAATGCGTCCACACGGCGGACGCTCTTGCCAACCTCCATGGGGAACCCTCCTTTTGGATCGCAGCAGAATACCGGCAATGTGCACAGATTCTGCGAAAAATTTCTTTGTAATTTGAAGTATAGCATAAATTCCGCAGCGTGGAAAGCGAAAACGTTATTCTATGTTATAGATAACGGATAATTCGGCAATGGCGAACGCTCCGGCTGGAAAACCCCGCCGATTGCGGATATACTATAGATAAAAACGGAAAATAATGTGAATGCAGGGGAGCGGACAGCCGGGCCCGGCGCTGCACGAACGATTCGCACGGGCTATTGCTAAAACGGTGATGGCTCCCGGATTTGTCATTGCGAGGCCCCGAAGGGGCCGTGGCAATCTCGCAGTACCATGTCGGATATCAGGAAAGCCCAGGCGAAAACGTGATCGGTTGCGTGAGATTGCCACGTCGGCCGTTGGCCTCCTCGCAATGACAAACTTGGGGGCCATTGCCTTTTTAACATTAGCCCGCACTTCCCGCCGGTGCAGTGCCGGGTCCGGCTGTCCCCTCCCCTACAATACTGCATGCGGTCGGCGATGGCTTGTACGGGCTGCAACTGCCTTCCCGAGATTGCCACGTCGCTTTGCTCCTCGCAATGACACATCAAGGGGCGTGCGCAGGGAACGGTGCACGGCATCGATTTGGCTGTCCTTATGCCGCTTCGCGGACGGGCCTGGCTGTCCCCGCCCCTACAACGCACGACCGGTGCCCCTGCGAAATTTTCCATATTCCATTATCCCTTTTACTGGAGGTATCACCATGCTCGGTTGTGTCATCATGGCGGCGGGGAACGCCGTGCGCTTCGGCGCGAACAAGCTCGAGGCGGAGCTGGACGGCAAGCCGCTCATTCGCCGGGCATTCGAGGCCGTTCCGGCCGGAGTATTCGACCGCGTCGTCGTCGTCACGCAGTATCCCGCCGTTGCAGCCCTCGCGCGGGAATTCGGTTTCGAGCCGGTGCGCAACGACCGGCCCGGCGACGGGCTGAGCCGCACGGTCCGCCTCGGCACGCAGGCGCTGGCGCAGTGCGACGGCATCGTCTTCCTTGTGGCCGACCAGCCGCTGCTGTCGGCATCGGCCGTGCGCGCGGTCGTGCGGCAGTGGCGGGAGCATCCGTCGTGCATCGTGGGCGCGGCCTGCGGCACGCGGCGGGGCAATCCGAACGTGTTCCCGCGGGAATTTTTCCCGGCCCTGTGCGCGCTCGAGGGAGACCGCGGCGGCAGCGCCGTCATCCGGCAGTATCCGGAGCGCTACCTTGCCGTCGACGTCCCGCCGGAGGCGCTGGCCGATGTCGATACCCCCGAGGCCCTGCGCGCCATCCGGGATCATCTGTAGGGAACGGCATACAGCAAATTGAAAATGGGAAAGGAACAGGAAAAAGCCGCGCACATCCGCCGGTTGTGCGCTGTCGGGGAGAGGTATGCTTCTTCCCTGCAAATTATATATCATAAAACAACGAACGGCACGCTTTGCGTGCCGTTCCTGTTATTTCTCATTCCACGCGGAGGCGGGCGGGGAGGGCGGCATCCGGAGTGACGAGCACCGTGCGGTAGCGGTCATACACGACCATGCCCGGCTTGGCCCCGTTCGGCTTGCGCAGGCAGCGCACGGGCGTCACATCGACGGGGACGTTCTGGCTCTCGCGTGCCTCGGAGTAGTAGGCCGCAAGCTCGGCCGCTTCCGTGATCGTCTCGTCCGGCGGCTGGATGCCTGCGCACGCGATGATGACATGCGTGCCGTGAAATTTCTGCACATGCAGCCACAGGTCGTCGCGCCGCGCCGTCTTGAGCGACAGCTGGTCATTCTGGCGGTTGTTGCGGCCGACAAAAATGTCGAAGCCATCCGACGAGCGGAAGTGCATCGGCTTGGAGGGCTGCTGCTTGACCTGCTTGCGGCGGTCCGCCGGGCGGACATAGCCTCCGGCCTCCAATTCCGCTCGAATCTCGCTCAGGTCGCGCTCATTTTCGGCGCGGGCCAGCTCCTCGAGCACGCCGCCCAGATAGGCCTCCTCGATCTCGCCCTGTGCGATCTGCTGCGTGAGCACCTGCTCGGCGTGCTTGGCGCGGGCGTAGTCCTTGTAGAAGCGCGCGGCGTTCTGCTGCGGGGAGAGGTTCGGCTTGAGCGGAATTTCAATTTCGCGCAGATTCTCATCATAAAAATCCTCTGCGCGCAGCAGCGTCTGCCCGCGTGTGATGGCGTGCAGGTTCGCCGTGACGATGTCGCCCTGACGGCGCAGCTGCTCGCGGTCGTGCGTGGCCTCCAGCTCCTGCCGCTGCAGCTCCAGCTTGCGGCGCGTGCGCTCGTGCAGGTTCGAAATGGCCTTGCGCAGCGTCTGCGACCTCTGCCGCATGCGCTCGGCGTGGTCCGTCTCGGTGTAAAAGCGGTCGAGCAGGGCGGAAAAGCTCTCGCACGGCTCGGCGCGCAGATAGCCGCCATATTGCTGAATGTCGCGATAGGTGAAATCCGTCGGTGCGCCGTCCTTCCACAGCAGCATGGGCTGCATCTGTACGGGCGGCAGGGCGGCGAACTCCGCCGTCAGGAATGCCGCCAGCCGCGCGGCGTCCAGCGTGGGGATGGGCGCGTCCGTCTCGCCCGCAAAGCGGAACGACAGCTCGCGCGCGATGAGCGGCGACAGGCCCGCAAAGTGGGCCAGCAGCCATTTGTCCAGCCGCATGGCCGCGTCGGGCCGGTCGAGCAGGGCAAGAAGCCCGGCCTCCGTCGTCTCCTGCGGGATGCGGCGGTTCTGCCGCGGCGGCTCGTGATAGAACAGGCCGGGCAGCAGCTGGCGCAGCTCGGACATTTCAAAGTCCACGCGGCGCAGACAGTCGAGAATGCGGCCGTCCGGCCCCGTGAGGATCAGGTTGGAATTGCGCCCGACCAGCTCGAGGATCAGGTGCTTGCGGCAGGGCACGCCCAGCTCGTCCGTGCAGTCGAACGTCAGGTCGAGCATGCGCTCGGCCGCGGGCTGGCGGATATCGGCAAGCCTGCCGCCCGCCAGATGCTTGCGCAGCAGCATACAGAACATCGGCGGCTGCGCGGGGTTTTCCAGCTGCGCCTGCGTCAGGTGGACGCGCGGCCGGTTGCCGTTGGCGGACAGCAGCAGTCTTCCGCCGCCGTCGCGCCCGCGCAGCTGGAGCACGACGGTGTCGCGCGCGGGCTGCTGGACCTTATCCACGCGGGCCCCGACAAGGGTGGGGCGCAGCTCTGCGGCGACGGCCGTGAGAAACATGGCGTCAAATGGCATGGTCTTCCTCCATCATGGCGGCAAACAGCGCCTCGATGCGCGCGGTCTGCCCGGAGAGATACAGTGCGCCAAACAGGGCCTCCAGCCCCGTTGCGCGGGCATATTCGCCCGGCGTGGCGTGCTTCGGGATGCCGTGAGGATGGGCGTTGCGGCCGCGGCGATAGACGGCGGCCTCCTCCGGCGTGAGCAGGGGCTGGATGCGCAGGGCAAAGCGCGCCTGCGCCGGGGCCTGCACGAGCGCGATCGTCGCCTGATGCAGGCGGCCGTTCGTTGTGCCGCCCTCGACGCACAGCTTTGTGCGCACGAGCAGCTCAAACACGGCATCGCCGATGTGCGCCAGCGCCAGGGACGACATGGCCAGCAGCTCCTGTTGGGTCATTTGCGGGTGAAAATAGTCCTGCATGGCGCAGTTGCCTCCAGAATGATCGAATTTTGGATGATTTTGAGTGATATTGCCGGGCTGCTTTTGCGTGCTGTAGGGGAGGGGCATGCCCCTCCCGGCACTGTACTGGCGGTTTGAACCGGCTGGCGATAAAACGGTGAAAGCCAAAGGTTTGTCATTGCGAGGCCCCAACGGGGCCGTGGCAATCTCGGGAAGGCACTTCCGACTCGTACCGGCCGTCGATAAAACGGTATGCACCAATTGCGTCTGTAGCGGCGCTCACTGAGCGCCTTGTACAGAGACATTCAACGGCAGGAGGGCACTGGTGCACCACGGCACTCCCCTGATGTGTCATTGCGAGGAGCGAAGCAACGTGGCAATCTCACAGTACAATGCCGGATAACAGGGAACTTCCGGCGAAAACGTGACCGGTCGCAGGAGATTGCCACGGCCCCTTTGGGGCCTCGCAATGACAAATCTGGGAGCGCGGCGCTGACAATGGTGCTCTGCACCGAATGGGCCGTCCTTATGCCGCTTCGCGGACGGGCGAGGCATGCCTCGCCCCTACATTTGGCCTTTAATGCTTCCGCCATGTTGCGGGGCTGAGCAGCAGCAGCACGGGGAACAGCTCCAGCCGCCCGAGAAGCATGTCGAGCGTCAGCACGACCTTCGACAGGGCGGAGAAGTTCGCATAGCTGCCGAACGGGCCGACCTCGAGGCTCAGGCCCGGGCCGATGTTGTTCAGCGTGGCGAACACGGATGTCACGCTCGTCTCGGCCCCGAAGTTATCGAGCGAGACCAGCAGGATGGACACGACGGCAATGGCGGCGTAGCAGATGAAGAACGCCATCGTGCCGCGGATGACCTCGCTGCTCACGCGTTTGCCGTCCATCGTCATGACCTCCACGGAGTGGGGGTGCAGCAGGTGGCGCGTCTCGGCGCGGGCCGTCTTGGCCAGGATGAGCACGCGGCTGACCTTAATGCCGCCGCCCGTGGAGCCGGCGCACGCGCCGATGGCCATCAGGATGAGCAGCACGGTCTTGGAAAATTCCGGCCATTTCGCAAAATCCGCCGTGCCGAAGCCCGTCGTCGTGATGACGGAGCCGACGGAGAAGGCCACATGGTGGATCGTCTGGAACACGGTGGGGAAGAACCCGCCCGTGAGCAGCAGGTTGGCACTGATGAGGACGATGGCCCCGAAAATGATGATAAAGTACCAGCGCACTTCGCTGTTGTGCCACGCGAGCCTGAAGCGGCGGCGCAGCAGGAAGAAATACACCGAGAAATTCACGCCGAACAGGACCATGAACACCGTCGTCACGGCCTGCAGGTAGGCCGAGTAGTCCGCAAGGCCGCTGTTGCGCACGGAAAAGCCGCCCGTACCGGCCGTGCCGAAGGCAAGGCACAGACTGTCGAACCACGTTATCTCGCCCCAGCCGAACAGCACGCCCAGCCGGTAGAACAGGATCTGCAGCAGCGTCATGGCGCAGTAGATGGCATAGAGGATCGCGGCGGACGTGCGCATCTTCGGCACCATCTTGCTCACGGAAGGGCCGGGGGACTCGGCCCGCAGCAGATAGATGCTCTCGCCGGACAGCGGCACGATGGCCAGCATGAATACGAGCACGCCCATGCCGCCGAGCCAGTGGGTGAAGCTGCGCCAGAACAGCAGGCACTTCGGCAGATCCTCCACGGCGCGGAGGATGCTTGCACCGGTCGTCGTAAAGCCGGACATCGTCTCGAACACGGCGTCGAGATACGACGGGATCGCCCCGGAGACCGTAAACGGGATCGCGCCGACGAGCGAGATGAGGATCCAGCTCAGTGCGACCATCACGAAGCCATCGCGTGCGTGCAGCTCGCGGCGGCGCTTCGGCCGCAGCAGGATAAAAAGACCGCCGAGCAGGCCGCTGCCTGCGGCCGAGGCAAGCAGGACCCACAGCTCCGGCTCGCCGTAGATCACGGCGACGATGCACGGCAGCAGCAGGAAGGCCCCGATGACCAGCAGCACGTCGCCCAGCAGGGAGAGGATCATGCGGTAATTCATGCTTTCACTCTCCGCTTGTCCAGAATGTCGTCCAGATCGTCGAGGCCCGTTGCCGCCGTCACGACGACGACGGTGTCGCCCGGCTCGATGGTGTCGCGGCCGCCGGGGGTGATGATCCGGCCCTCGCGGTTGATGGCTCCGATAAGCAGGTTCGGCCGCGTGGGCAGCTCCATGAGCGGCCTGCCGCAGACGGCGGATTTCTCCGTGGCGCGGAACTCCAGTGCCTCGGCCTTGTTGCCGACGATCTTATAGAGCGTCTCGACGTTCGAGCCGAGCGAGTTCTGCATGGCGCGGACGTAGCGGACGATGTGGTCGGCCGCAATATAGCGGGGATGGAACACGCTTCCGAGGTCCATGCCCTTGATGATGTGGGAGAATGTCGTGCGGTTGATTTTCGTGACGATCTTCGCGCTCGAGACGCTGCGGGCATAGAGGCTCATCAGCACGTTTTCCTCATCGATGCCCGTCAGCGAGGCCACGGCGTCCATCTTTGCAATGCCCTCCTCGGCGAGCAGCTGCTCGCTCGTGCCGTCTCCGTGGATGATCGTGGCCTCGGGCAGGCGCTCTGCCAGCGAGTCGCACACGGCGGCGCTGGACTCGATGATCTTCACGCTCGCGCCGAAGTCCAGCATCTGCCGCGCGAGGTAGTAGGAGATGCGCCCGCCGCCAAGCAGCATCACGCGCTTGACGGGGTTCGTCTGCACGCCGATCTTGTGGAAGAATTTTGCGGCGAGCTTCGGACTTGCCACCACGCTGATGCGGTCGCCTGCCAGCAGGGTGAAGCTGCCGTCGGGGATGTACACCTCGTGCTGCCCGCGCTCCACAACGCACACAAGCGCGCCGGACTGCAGGCGGCCGAGGTCGGAGAGCTTCATGCCGTCGAGTATGGAGCCGGGGTCGATGCGCATCTTGTGCAGCTCCACGCGGCCCTTCGAGAACGTGTCGATCTTGATGGAGGCCGGGGCGCGCAGGATGCGCGCGATCTCCGTGGCGCTGGCCAGCTCCGGGTTGAGCGCCATGCTCAGCCCGAGGTCGTCCTGAATGAGATGCAGCCCGCTCGTATATTCCGGGTTGCGCACGCGGGCGATCGTGTTGCCCACGCCGAGGCGCTTGGCAATGAGGCACGAGAGCAGGTTCTGTTCGTCCGTGGACATCACGGCGATGACAAGATCGGCAGAGGGCACGCCGGCCTCCACCTGCGTGTCCATGCTGATGCCGTTGCCCTCGACGGTCATGACGTCGAGCGTGTTGCCGATGGCGTCGAGCGCAGCCGTGCGCGTGTCGACGACGGTGATCTCGTGACCCTCGCGGAGCAGCTGCTCCGTCAGCGTCGCGCCGATCTTGCCGGCTCCGATGATAACAATGTTCATTCCCGAAAAGACTCCTGTATGGTGAATTTCAAAATGATCCAATTGATTTGATTACAACTTTGTAGCGGCGGTCACTGCGCAGCCGTTGGCGGCTTTGCCGCCTTACGGATGCGGC
>ERZ827181.3205-NODE-3205-length-12145-cov-2.834078_pt1 | contig 12145 bp, 12 predicted proteins | sample MGYA00519778_ERZ827181 | MGnify/ENA primary metagenome ERZ827181 (study PRJEB31778, sample SAMEA3449273) | human gut metagenome | biome: human gut; feature: human-associated habitat; material: faeces | place: United Kingdom | collected 2010/2012 ...
TGTTGGTAAAGCCGGTACAGAGACACCTACCGGTACATGGACAATGCACAGAGCAGGACGCTGGCAGGAACTGATGGGACCATCCTGGGGACAGTATGGAACTCATGTAGACGGTGCCGGACAGGGAGGAATCTTTGTTCATTCTGTAGCCTGCGGCCAGGCAAACTCATATAATCTTCCGGCAGTAGAGTACAATAAGCTTGGATCTCCCGCATCACATGGATGTATCAGAACCTGTGTGGCAGATGCGAAGTGGGTTTATGAGAACTGTAATGGCGCACCGATCAGTATTATTGATGGTAAATATAAAGCAGATGATGCAATGAAAGGACCTCTTGGAAAGAAAGCACTGACTCCGTTAAGAGGAGCTGCTAATTTTGATCCTACAGATCCGGCTGTCTGATCCGGATATTTCTGCCAGGATAAATAAACATAATTGCTTATAGAAACGAAATATGCAAAACGGCTGCACAGAGCAAGAAATGTGCAGCCGTTTTTGGGTATATATCAGGGATTATCTTGCGAAAATGTAATATAGTGTGTATAATATGTTAATAGTATTGTAATAAAATGGACGTTTATTAGAAGACAGGAGTAGAAAGATGAAAAGAGATTTTTTAAAAATCAGAAAAAGGCTTATTGTTGGTTGTCTGGCAGCTGCGATAGCTGTAGCGCAGCCTGTAAGCTCTGTTTTTGCAAATCCGCATTATGACAGACGTGATACAGTGGCTGAGGAGGAATTTATTTATTCTGCAAGAACTTCCGGTACAGAGTCATCAAGAAAAAAAGTGAACTCCAAAGCATGGAAAAAGATCAACGGTGTCTGCTATAACGGAAGTGGTGAAATCATTCCGGGTGCGATAACCAGAGGCATGGATGTCTCTGAATGGCAGGGCAATATTGACTGGAAACAGGTAAAGAGGTCTGATATAGATTTTGCGTTTGTCCGGATCTCCTATGGCCTGACTCACGAAGATTATACCTATGATGAGAATATGACAAATGCAGAACTTGCCGGAGTACCCACAGGCACCTATGTGTACAGTACAGCCTTATCGACAACTACCGCATTAAAGGAAGCACAGCTTGCCATCAGCAAAATGCAGGGTTACAAGGTTTCCTATCCGGTCGTATATGATCTGGAGTATGCAAAAGCAAGTAAGCTTTCTGCAAAAACAGTCTCAGAGATGGCACTGACCTTCTGCAATGAAGTGCGCAGGGCCGGATATTATCCAATGGTTTACTGCAATACCAACTGGTATGATAATTACATAGACTGGTCCTTATTATCAGGAGTGGATGTATGGATCGCAAGATATGGGGACACGATTCAGGCACCTGATAAGGAACGGTACAATTATACAATATGGCAGTCCACAGACGGTAACCGGGAAAGCGGACTGAATAGTACCAGCGGACTGGTAGCAGGAATTCCTGCAGGCAATGATGTTGATATGGATTTTGGCTATGTGGACTATACAAAGAAAATTACGCCGAGATGGAAATCTCTGCATTCCTATGTTCCGGCAATGAAACCCGATACAGGCAGCAATGATGGAAGCCAGGAACAGACAGGACTTCATCAGGAAAATGGAAAATACTATTATGTCAATGAAAATGGCGAACGTGTGTCAGATCAGTGGGTAACTGTAAATGGAAAGACCTATTATATCAGTTCTGATGGTTATGCTCTGATGGGAATGAAGAAAGTAGACGGGAAATGTTACTGGTTCCATACAAAATCCGGATATATGTTTAAAAACCGCCGCGTGACCAGATCTACCGGCGATATCTACTATTTTGGAAGCGACGGTGTACGTTGCGAGAATGGAATGTACAAAGTCAGGGAAAAAAGTGGGGAGCACACCTATTATTTCCGGAAAAACGGAAAAGCGTATAAGGGATGGCTGACACTGAATGGTAAAAAATACTATTTTTACAAAGGCAGTTCCGCACTTTCCGGTACGCGTGCCGAGAACATTACACAGACCAGTTCCAACAGGATTGTATCTGTGTTTGATGGAAATGGAGTGTGTACCAGACAATATAAAAAGCGGTAAAAAATATTGAAACATATAAAAAGATCCTGCAGCTGTGGCACTGATGGAAATTCTGCAACAGCTTCGGGATCTTTTTATGAAATTGCCGTAATTAAAGCGTATAGATCAGGATACCTGCAATGATGATCAGGTTTCCCATGATTTTTTCCTTCAGAATGAAATGAGAGAGAAGCAGGACAAACACATAGGCGGCAGTATCAATGACAGGACCATAGCGCATATCTACTTTTGTATAACACCATGTATTGAGGAGGAGGATCAGCATATATATGGTGTATGAGAGAATCACCCGGAAATTGAGATATTCCCTGATTCGGTTTTCGTATTTGATATTTGCGCTCTGTTTCAGAAGTATCTGTGAAACAGCGGAAAAAAATGTTCCGCTCAACATGATTAAAATAAATGTTCTATTCATATCTCTGCACCGTCCATACTCCAAATAAAACCACCAGAATACCTATGATATTCTGAATGGAAAGATTTTCATGAAAGATCAGCACTGCCCATATCTGCGACCACAGAAGATAAACACTTTTATTGGCATAGGCAGTAGACAAAGAGAATTTCTTGATGACCTGCTGCCAGGTGATGGCGTAGATTCCGCAGTTGGCTACCATCAGGAACAGGAACAGGTAAAGCAGAGGACTGCTGAGACCATGTTTATTATACTGAACAGATGCAGCTTTGGAAAAAACACTTGTCAGTGAAAACAGCAGGATATTCAGATGAAGTTGTATGTAGTCTTTGAGTTTTGACATAATACCTCCGGGCGATAATGGTATTTTACGGATTTCATCCAATAGAGCGTGTCTGAAAGCTGTCGGACAGTAACTATTTTACATAAAAAAGCAGGGAAGTCAAGGTTTGTGCAGCAGGAATCTTGAAAAGAAATGTTGAAAATGATATGATAAAAATGATTGCAAAAAGATGAAAAGAGAAAGGAAAAGCATATGAGCTTATATTCAGTGGTTGTTCCTGTATATAATTCTGAACATACACTGGGAGAACTATATACCCGTTTGGAGAAAGTATTCCGGGAAACTCTTAAAGAAGACTTTGAACTGATCCTGGTAGATGACGGATCAAAGGACAGATCTTATGAGATCATGACGGAACTCAGAGAAAAGGATCACAGGGTACGGATCATACAGATGGCCCGTAACTTCGGACAGCATCCGGCACTTCTGTGTGGATTTGCACATGTAAAAGGAGAGTTTGTGGTAACAATGGATGATGACCTTCAGCATCAGCCGGAGGAACTTCCGAAGATGGTCAGAACCATGCAGGAGAGACCGGATGTGGATGTTATCATTGCAAGCTATGAAGGAAGAAAGCATGGTCCGATACGCAAACTGGGAACGAAATTTTCTGTATGGGCAACTTCAAAGATGCTGGGAAAAGATCCGGATCTTCAGATCACCAGTTACAGGCTGATCCGCAGATTCCTTGTGGATGCCATGGTAAAAACAAATACATATCTTCCACAGATTGGAAACCTTCTGATCAGGAGTTCTAACCGTATTATTAATGTTCCGGTTCAGCATGCAGACAGAGCTTACGGAAAAAGCGGTTATTCCTTTAAGAGACTGCTGAAAGATCTGATTTATGATATCACGACACATACTGCATTTCCCCTTCTGCTGGTGAGAAATATCGGAATTGTCAGTTTCCTGATAAGTGTAGTTCTGTCGGTCTGTTATCTGGTAAGATATTTTACACTGGGCATATCTGTGCAGGGCTGGACTTCGCTGATGCTGGTTATGCTGGCGTTTTTTGGACTGATTTTGTTATCGATCGGAATTATGGGAATCTATTTAATGAATATTCTTAATGAGGCAAAAAAAATGCCCCATTATGTAATACGTCGGGAGGATACGGACGAATAATGAAGGAAATTGGCGGATATTTTCAGCTGGAAGAGATGCCGGGAGAGGAATATTATCCTGACCTGTACAGGGTCAATCTTGGAAGAACCGCACTGCTGTGGCTTTTGAAGAGCCGCAGGTGCAGGAAAATCCTATTACCGTATTTTCTGTGTGGATCAGTGGTGCATACCTGTCAGGAAAATCAGATAGAGACAGAATTTTATCATCTGAATGAGAAACTGGAAGTTCTGTATCCGAAAGAACAGCTTCCGGAAGGGGAATATCTTTATCTGGTTAATTACTATGGTCAGCTGTCTGATTCCCGGATATCAGAGTATAAAAAGATTTACGGAAACATCATAGTGGACCATACCCATGCATTTTTTCAGAAACCATTAAAAGGGATAGATACACTGTATTCCTGCAGAAAATTCTGGGGTGTCAGCGATGGCGCATATCTGTCAACAGATACCAGCCTGACAGAAAATAAGACTGTCGATTATTCTGCAGAGCGTATGAAACATATTCTGGGGCGTTATGAGCATAATGCCGGAACCTACTACAAAGATATGCTGGAAAATGCGGCAAAATATGACGGGATGGAGCTTCGGCAGATGTCAAAGCTTACACAGAATCTTCTGAAAGCTGTGGATTATGACAGAGCAAAGAAAAAAAGGGAAGAAAACTACCGGATTCTCGGAGAACTGCTTCCATCGGAAAGTATATTTAATCAGACTGTGCCGGAGGGACCTTTTGCATATCCGTATTTCCACGCTGATGGAATGAAACTTCGCAGATATCTTGCCGAAAAGAAGATATTTGTGCCGACTTACTGGAAAAATATAATTGAGAACTCTGAGACAAAAAGTCTGGAATATACCTGGGCTGCCAATATTCTTCCGTTGCCCTGCGATCAGCGTTACAGCGTGGAGGATATGAAATATATGGCTTCGGTTGTCAGAGAATGTGAGGAACGGATATGAAACATAAAGTGTTGATTCTGGGAACGCTCGGAGAATTTACAGAGCTGGTAAAGAAAGCAAAAGAGAAAGGTTATGAGACTGTTGTGTGCGACGGATATGCAGATGGTATTGCCAGAACGTATGCAGATAAGGCTTATACCATTCCTGTAACAGACGTAGATGCTATTGCCCTGATGTGCAGGGAAGAAGGTGTGGACGGGATCATCACATCATTTTCAGATCTGCTCCTGGAGTGTATGGTTAAAATTGCAGAGAAAGCGGGATTGCCCTGCTATCTGAAACCGGAACAGCTTTCCTGGTACAGGGATAAATCGGCATGCCGGGATGTTCTGGACAAGCTTGGACTGCCGGCACCGGGATTTCGGAAAATATCTGTGGAACTGCTGAAACAGGGATCAGAAGAAGAAATACGACAGAGTATTGCAAATCTGCAGTATCCTCTGATCAGTAAACCTCTGGATAAATATGGTTCAAGAGGAATATTTATTATTCATCATTCAGATGAAGTCAGAAAAAAAGCCCTGCAGACAGCGGAATATACGGACTGTCAGGAAATTCTGGTTGAGGAATACAATGACGGTTATGAGTTTAACATGATGACATGGGTAATGGATGGGAAAGTCAATGTGATCAGTATTGCAGATCGTGAGAAAACGGAAATGGAAGAGGGAATGCTTCCGCTCAGCACACGAAATGTTTATCCATCCCGTTTCCTGGCGGAGGTCGAAAAAAGTGCCACAGATATTCTGCAGAATTATATCCGCTATACCGGACAGACGGAAGGTGCATTATCCATGCAGTTTTTCTGGAAACCTGGCAGGGGCATTCAGGTATGTGAGATTGCAGGACGTTTCTTTGGATATGAACATGAGCTGACAGATATGGTTTATGGATTTCAGACAGAGGAACTGCTGCTGGATTATCTTTATGAAAAAGACCGGATAAAGGAGATGTTTCACCGTCATGATATTCATCATCCGGTAAAATATGGGGCTGTACTGTATTTTCAGGGACGACAGCTTCAGATTGCAGATCAGACGGCAGCCTGTGAGCTTGCAAAAGAAAAATGCGTTGTAAAACCCTGGATTTTTTATAAAGAAGGCGAACGTGTGATAGAATATGGGCCGAATCCATATCTTGCATTGTATTATATAGAAACAGAAAACCGCAGGCAGCTGGAGCTGGAGACTGAGAAATTTTTCAGTGAGATGAGTATCCGGGATCCGGAGGGAAGAGAAGTTGCCTACAGAAATAAGATACCGGAATATGAGAAGGAAAAGAAAACAGATGATTGATTTTAACAGACCTGCTTTTACAGGCAGGGAATTTGATTACATACGTGATGCGGTACAGAGAGGAATGCTCTGTGGGGATGGAGAATATACGAAAAGATGTTCTCAGTGGATGATGGATAAATTTCATGTAAATCATGTAATGCTTACCACATCCTGTACCCATGCTCTGGAGATGGCAGCCCATCTTTGCGACATTAAGCCCGGTGATGAGGTGATCATGCCGTCCTATACATTTGTTTCAACCGCAGATGCCTTTGTATTAAAGGGAGCAAAGATTGTATTTGTTGATATCAGACCGGATACAATGAATATTGATGAGAAACTGATCGAGGCGGCAGTGACTGAGAAAACAAAAGTGATCGTCCCGGTCCACTATGCAGGGGTTGCCTGTGAGATGGATACCATTATGGAGATTGCAAAAAAATACAATCTGAAGGTTGTTGAAGACGCTGCGCAGGGAGTAGATGCCTGTTATAAGGGAAAAGCTCTTGGTACCATTGGAGATTTTGGGTGTTACAGTTTCCATGAGACAAAGAACTATACTATGGGAGAGGGCGGTGCAATCCTTTTTAACAGGGATGAATATGTGGAGAAAGCAGAGATCCTGAGAGAAAAGGGAACTGACAGAAGTAAGTTTTTCCGCGGACAGGTTGACAAGTATCGCTGGATGGATTATGGTTCTTCCTATCTTCCAAGTGAACTGAATGCAGCATATCTTTATGCACAGCTGGAAGCAAGAAATCAGATCTTTGCCAAAAGAATGGAGATATACAATTATTATCATAAAAATCTGGCTCATCTTGCACAGGAAGGTAAGATCGAACAGCCTTATGTGCCGGAGGAATGCAGCCACAATGCCCATATGTATTATATCAAGGTGCGTGATATACAGGTAAGAACCCGGCTGATTGCTTACCTTCGGGAAAAAGGAATCTGCAGCGTATTTCATTACGTGCCTCTTCATTCTGCACCTGCGGGACAGAAATTTGGAAGATTTTCAGGGGAAGATGTTTATACTACAAAGGAAAGTGAACGTCTGTTGAGACTGCCGATGTTTTATAATCTGGATATGGAGGATGTGAAGTATATCACAGATACCATAGCTTCTTTTGACGGATTCTGATAATCGTGTGCCGCAAGTCTGTTTCAGGAATCAACTTGTCGGCACATCGGACGGAAAACAGAGACATATATTAAGAGGAAATATTATGAAAAAATGGAAATATTTATTAAAGGTTGTTATGGCTGTGGGAGTCATTGCAATGACTGCTGTTCAGATCTGCACTGCTGCGGAAGGAACTGCGCAGGCTGCTGTTTCAGAGGTTACACCCGTATCCATTTCAACTAATGAGATTTCAGGCTGGCCTGCAGGTCCTGAGATCACATCTGAGACAGGGGTACTGATGGATGCAGACAGCGGAACTCTTCTGTACAGCAAGGGCGGAGATGAAATCCGTTATCCGGCAAGTATTACCAAAATCATGACACTGCTTCTGGCGGTGGAGAACTGTTCCCTGAAAGAAGATGTTGTCTTTACGGAAACAGGAACACGTGATATCAGTTGGGATTCCGGCAATATTGGAATGCAGGTGGGAGAAGTGATGAGCATGAGAGCATGCCTTTATGCACTTGTGATCCGCTCTGCAAACGAGGTCGCAGCCCAGATTGCAGAACATGTAGGCGGCACAGAGCAGCATTTTGTAGATATGATGAATGAACGTGCGGCTCAGATCGGATGCACGAATACACATTTTGTAAATGCCAGTGGTCTTCCGGATCCTGACCACTATTCTACTGCACATGACATGGCGTTGATCATGCGGGAAGGTCTGAAGAATAAAAAATTCCGCAGGATCATCGGCGCTACAGATTATACGATCAAACCTACGAACATGAACAGTGAGTCAAGGGTACTGCATACGCATCATCCGATGCTTGCCCCGGAGAGCAGCTATCATTATGATGGCTGTATTGGCGGCAAGACAGGATATACCAGTGAGGCCGGAAACACTCTTGTGACAGCAGCAGAGAAGAATGGAACTACTTATATTACAGTGACAATGAAGGCGGTAGACCTTGCAGTTGCCAGTACGGATTCCACAGCATTGTTCAACTATGGTTATCAAAATTTCACAAAAGCACAGGTAAATGGTGGAGAAGTATCAGTTCCAAACGGAGTGACTGTGGATAACCTGACTGTTCAGGAAAATTCACAGGATGGAAATACAGTAGATGATTACTATTATAATGATTATCTGCTGGGAAGCGTTGAAGTTCCGGAAGCTACACCTACACCGGAACCTGCAGCGGATACTCTTTCTGATACATCCGGAGGAAATACAGATCAGGCGGATCAAAATGAGAAATCAGATACTGTCGGAGAAGAAAAAACTTCTGCAGGCATGCCAAAGCTGCGAAAAATACTTCTGATCATAGGAGCGGCAATGCTTCTTCTTATTATCATTCTGAGCATTGCACTTGCAAAAAAGGAAAAAAGATATTATGGCTAAGTCTGCATACTAGTGTGCCGACAAATTGATTCTTGAAACAATCTTGCAGGATAAATTTTTTTATTTCAAGGCGGAGGAAGGAGGCGTAGCGGTGGCTACGGCGACCGACGACAACGCGGAAATAAGAAATTTAGACGCAAGATTGTTCGAGAAATCAATTTGTTGGCACACCAGGTGGATTTATGCGAACAGATATAACAGAAACACAGAGAAAGCTAAAGAAAAGAGGAAAATAAAATGGGAAAAATCAAAGTTACAGAATGTGGTGGAATTAAGGGATTAAAAGTGGTAGAACCTACAGTTTTCGGAGATGCCAGAGGATATTTCATGGAAACCTACAATTACAATGATTTCAAAGAAGCAGGAATTGATGTCGAATTTGTACAGGATAATCAGTCAAGCTCACATAAGGGTGTACTTCGCGGACTCCATTTCCAGATCAATTACCCACAGGATAAACTGGTACGTGTTGTAAATGGTGAGGTATTTGATGTGGCGGTAGATCTTCGTGAAGGTTCAGAAACATATGGAAAATGGTTTGGAGTCGTACTTTCTGCTGAAAACAAGAAACAGTTCTTCATTCCGAAAGGATTTGCACATGGTTTTCTTGTGCTTTCCGAGCATGCGGAATTCGTTTACAAATGCTCTGATTTCTATCATCCAAATGATGAGGGCGGCCTGATCTGGAACGATCCGGATATCGGAGTTGAATGGCCGATTCCGGAAGGAATGGAATTAAGCTTTTCTGACAAAGATACCAAATGGGGAAGCTTTAAAGAGTACCGTAAATAGGAGAATGAGCGATTGAATACAATTTTTTCTTTACCGATGGATATTTATAAGAACAGACGGCTTGTTGCAAAGCTTGCAAAGAATGATTTCAAAACAAGATATGCAGGTTCTTATCTGGGAATTGTGTGGGCGTTTATCCAGCCTGTGATCACGATCCTGGTATACTGGTTTGTATTCTCTGTAGGTTTTCGTTCCGGAACAGGGGATCTGGGAGTTCCTTTTGTTCTTTATCTGGTAGCAGGTATTGTTCCATGGTTCTTTTTCCAGGATGCGCTGATGGGGGGGACAAATTCTCTGCTGGAATACAATTATCTGGTAAAAAAAGTCGTTTTTAATATTAGCGTGCTTCCGGTAGTCAAGATCATTTCTGCCATGTTTGTGCATGCATTCTTTGTGTTGTTTACGATCATCCTGTATGCAGCGTATGGGAAATTTCCTGATTTCTATTATCTGCAGATTATTTATTACAGTGTATGTGTGTTCATTCTGGTATTGGGCTTATCCTATGCCACAAGTGCAATCGTTATTTTTTTCAGAGATCTGACCCAGATCATCAACATTGTGCTTCAGGTAGGAGTCTGGCTGACTCCGATCATGTGGATCGTTGAGGCTTCACCTCTGATGGGACATCCTGTGATCATGAAGATCCTGAAACTGAATCCGATGTATTATATTGTTTCCGGATACAGAGATACATTCCTGATGAAAACCTGGTTCTGGGAACATGCAGGATGGACGGTCTATTTCTGGATATTTACAATTCTGTGTTTCCTGTTCGGAAGCTGGGTATTTAAACGTCTGCGTATTCATTTTGCAGATGTACTGTAAGCGCGAAATAAGTCAGAGGAAGATGAAAAACACAGGAACATAACAGAAAGGAAATCACGTGGAGAACAAGAAAGTAATTCAGGTGAAAGATCTCACCAAAATGTATAAATTATATGATAAGCCTTCGGACAGACTGAAAGAAGCGCTGGGGCTTACCAGAAAGAAACTTTATAAAGAGCATTATGCACTTCATGATGTAAATTTTGATATTTATGAAGGAGAATGCGTGGGAATTATCGGAACCAACGGTTCCGGTAAATCCACGATCTTAAAGATCATCACCGGTGTCCTGACTCCCACAGCAGGGGAAGTAAAGGTAGACGGACGAATTTCCGCGCTGCTGGAACTGGGAGCCGGATTTAACATGGAATATTCAGGTCTTGAGAATGTATACCTGAATGGAACCATGATCGGTTTTTCAAAAGAAGAGATTGATGCCAGACTGAATGATATTCTGGAATTTGCGGACAGAGGCCTGAGTCTGGGCACCATAGATTCCGTCCGGATTTACTTTTGGAAGAGCAGGGTAGGCCTGGCTGATAGCATTTAGCTGTTCCTGAAGCTGGAGTACTTTGCTGCCGGAAGCACCAATATCCAGGTCATATCCTGGCCAGGAGGAAGGAATCCCGGAGACTTCTTCTGCCACATTGATATACATATCGTTTCCGTAGAAATACCGTAGGATTTCAATAGCAGAATATCCCTGGTCTCCAAGCCGCTTGCTTCCCCACTGTGTCATCCATCCTCTGTCCCGGCACTGCACCCGCTCTCCGTCGCAGTACTGGGTAAGAATTGGCTGACGGACGTTAGGACGGGATAGATAATTCTCGAAAAGTTCGTCTACAATGCGGTCGATAGAGTCAAAGATGTTTCGTCCGCGGATCCATTTGTGGTCGTAGGCGGTGGAGGAGGTGATGGTGTAGTCTTTCCCTTTATTGCGGTACCACTCCGTGTATACCCGGTTTAGGGTAAAGGACATAATTGCCAGGATGTTGGCGCGGATAGTGTCGTCAGGCCAGGTGGCATAGATTTCGCTGCTGGCTACATTTTTGATGTAATCTTTGTAGCGTACATAATAATTGCCTGCAGCGGAATCGTTGACAGGCCCATCGTGTACCACTATATATTCAGGGACAACGACCTTGCTTAATACGATTTCGCCGTTTTCGTTTATTGGTTTTATCTCGGCTTCTTCGATTTTGGGAGGATATTCATAGAACAACGTATGCGGAGGAATTACAATTCTCTGGAAAGTTTCGCTGGATTCCATGACATTCAGCGTTGTTGGTTGTCTGGATAAAGTATCTGCTAATACCTGGCTTCCTGCGATTTCTTTTGGTTCAAATCCTTCTGCTTCGATCTGAATAGTATATTCTGAGTAGGGCTGTTGTTCAACCGGTTCCATACTGTATTCCAGAGGTGGAGTCTTAAGTTCAATGACAGGAGTGCGTCCGGAGGAATCTGTTGCCACTTCTTCAATGGTACTGTCGGGTGCTCCTGTGTAGGAGATTCTGACGCGTGCGTTTTCTATGGGACGATTGTTCAGCCGGTCTGATACGGTAACCTGATATTGTCCTGTATCTATATTTTCCTGCTGCATCTGCATATGATAAAAAGCCATACAAGCTCCTGTAGATAATGCTTTCCTGATAAATTATGCAGGCGACCGGAAAATGGTTACCTGAGAAAAGAATTATTGTAGAAAAAAGAATAAAAAAATAAGGCACCATGACTTCTCATAGTTCCTCATTCTTTAAATGCGGAAGATGGGACTTGAACCCACACGAGCGCAATGCTCACAAGATCCTTAGT
>ERZ827181.3206-NODE-3206-length-12144-cov-5.254281_pt1 | contig 12144 bp, 10 predicted proteins | sample MGYA00519778_ERZ827181 | MGnify/ENA primary metagenome ERZ827181 (study PRJEB31778, sample SAMEA3449273) | human gut metagenome | biome: human gut; feature: human-associated habitat; material: faeces | place: United Kingdom | collected 2010/2012 ...
GGATATTATAGTAGCTCACACGGCTGCCAGAAAAATATCGGAGATATTTATGGTCATGTTTACCGTGTTCGGACAGACCATGGCGACATTCTGTGGGCAGAATATAGGAGCGGGAGAAGTGACCAGAGTGAAAAAGGGCATAAAACTGGCAATATTCTATACCTGCATATGGTGTACGATGGCAATTATCGCAAGCTACACTATAGGCCCGTGGCTGGTGAAGCTTGTAACAGGCACTAATAATCCTATTATTATAAAAAATGCCACAAATTATCTCAAATTTGACACTCTGTTTTATTATGTGACCGCTGTTATATGTATAGTGCGAAATGCAATGCAGGGGCTTGGAGAGCAGATTACGCCGCTTGTATCAAGCTCACTTGAGATGGTGGGAAAGATAATTATTGCATTTACACTTGTGCCACTGCTTGGCTATACAGGAGTGATAGTAGCAGAGCCGCTTGTATGGTTTATCATGGTGATACCGCTTTTGGTGAAGATATACACCATGCCGGTGCTTAGGAAGCAGCCGGTTTCAGTGAGTTTGAAAAAATAAAGAGAGAAGCAGGCTATAAGGTGCCTGAGACTGTATCACATCCGACTGTTATTGTACTGCGCTATTGCATCGGCACCGCCTAACAGCTGTATGATAAGTATAGCTCCAATCCATGGAAACAATATCGTAAAAATTCCAAACCATGCGCCAAGTGAATCGCTGCTATAGTCCCAGAAAGGCTTGTTCGGGTCATCAAGCCAGTACACATTTATGATAGTCCTAAGCTCAGAACGGGTGCTATGTCTTTTATCGCATGAAAAACGCTTGCGGTACTCCTTTCCGTCTACAGTATATGTGTATCTGGCAGCCCAGTAGCTGTAAGCGGATTGTGAATTATTGACAACGAGCCTCTTTGCATCCTCCTTCACAATCATGCCTCTCGCCACATGTCCGCGCTCCTTTGCAAGTGCTATCTTGCGCTGTAAACCAATATTTAGTTTGCAGAAAAACTTAAAATCTATGATGTACAGTGGTATTAGTGAAAGCACACCCACATTTACCTGCCACGGGTAGCTTGCGATAGCCTTAAAAACTTCTGAAAAAGTGTCCATTGAAAATCCCCTTTCTTAATATGCTGCATTTGAATATATGGTATGTTAATATTATAGAAATAAGGAAGGGGATTGGCAATGGGAAAAGATATTTCTTTCACTTATGTTTTACTAAATTTAATCTTTACCCCCAATTTACATCCACCCCATTTCGACTTTACAACTTTAAGCTATAGTAATTTCAGCAGCTGTGAAATACACTAACTTATTTTTGTGGAGGAAAATATGAGAAAGAACAAGAACATACTGAAGAAGGGTATGATCCTTGCAGCAGTTTCAACAATGGTAGTCACCATGGCACCGGCAATTCCGGCTTATGCTTATGGTGAAGCGGATTCAAAAACAGGTCAAGCGAAATTTAATGCAGCAACAACAGAATCAACGGATTATCAGAGCTGGTTAACCGGTACATGGCAGGGTGGTACACAGGACTTTGCCAATACCAATAAGATTGCACTTACACCGGGCTCTACAGCCAAGGATCTGGGCTTTGCATGGTATTCAAATACCAAGGGCACACCGGCTGTGATGGTATGGAAGGATGGCTCAAAGGCAGGTGCGCAGATTGTAAAGGGTACTGCAACAGATATAAGCGCAGAAAACTGGCAGGGGGAAGTCTATGCTGCTTCAAATAAAGTAAGCATCAATGGTTTTTTTGAACCGGATACAAAGTATGTTTATCAGTATACAGACAATTATTCTGACAACGGTGATACCGTATGGTCAGCTGAGTATACATACACCACACACGCTACAGATACATTTTCTGTAATCCTGACAGGAGATCCTCAGATTGGAGCATCAGGCAGTAAAAGTGATAAAGATGCAAACGATATGAGCGTTGCCCAGGATGCTTACAACTGGAACAAGACAATGCAGAAGGCTATGGAGATTGATCCGGATGCATCATTTCTTTTATCGGCTGGAGACCAGATAAATGAGTCAAATGCAGGATCGGAAGAGACGAAGAAGACAAGAGAGAGCGAGTATGCCGGATATCTTTATCCGTCAGTGTTCAGAAGTCTTCCTATTGCAGCTACAATCGGAAACCACGATAAGGATGGCTCTGACTATACTGCGCATTTCAACAATCCAAATTCAGAGGATAATCTGGGAAGCACCGGTGCCGGCTGTGATTTCTACTTCAATAACGGAAATGTATTGTTCATTTCTTTAAACAGTAATAATCGTAACCAGACAGAGCACAGAGAGTTTATGAAAAAGGCTATTGCAAGCAATCCGGATGCGGCATGGAGGGTAGTTGTATTCCACAGCGATATCTATGGCTCAGGACAGCCACATGCAGATACAGATGCTACTACAAACAGAATTATCTTTGCACCGCTCATGGATGAGTTTGATATTGATGTATGTCTTACAGGCCATGATCATACATATTCAAGAAGCTATCAGGTGCAGGACGGAAATGTTATCGACTATGATTTGAGCAAAGGTTCAGTTAACAATCCTGAGGGAACTCTTTATATCACAACAGGCTCAGGCTCAGGTTCAAAATACTATAATCTGTTAAATTACACACCATACTATATCGCAGAGAGAACCAATGCGTGTCTGCCTTCATTTTCTACTATAGATTTTTCAAGTGGAGCAATGACAATAAAGACATATGACTACAACGGAAATAAATATGCTGATGATTTCACAATCACAAAGACAACAGATGCGCAGAGTGCCGATGAGGTGATTGCGGCAGCAGATGCTCTGGTAAACAGCACAGATGTAGCATACACAGATGAGAGCATGGAAGCATTAAAATCAGCACTTGCCTCTCTTAAGGAGCTTAAGGCTTCCGGCACAACAGCAGATGATCCGATGGTAAGTGATATCACAACAAACTATGGAACAGCAAATGACCGTGTTAAGGGATATGGCTCTATAGCAAACGATGATGATAAAGATGGTGCAAAAAATCGTTTCAAGAAGGGAATTTCTACACTTCTTGACAAGACAATCTATACTCAGGTAGCTGAAGGCAAGGAGGAAAACCTTTCTGATTACAGTACTGATAAGGCTCCTGTTGTAAAGGGCATCGATGAGGCAAAGAAAGCAGTTGTAAGTGCAATAAATGCTTTACAGGTTAAACAGACTGCTCCAAATGGGAACCAGAATGGAAATGCTGACCAGAGCGGAAACGGAGCACAGGACAGCACAAACCAGAACGGAAACGGGGCACAGGGTGGCGCAGGCCAGCAGATTGCGGGAAACAATGCAGGCGGATCAGGAAGCCAGAATGTCAGCACAGCAAATACAGGTGCAAGCAAGTCTGATTCTGATGGCGTAAAAACTTCAAAGAGTGCTAAGGTAAAGACAGGAGATGTTAACCATGGCGGCATGTATGCAGCACTTGGAGTATTAGGCGCAGCAATCCTCGCAACAGTGCTTGGAATGAGAAAGAAGGGTAAGTTTTGGCAAAAATAATTGACACATTAGGCAAATACCTTATTGTGGCTCTTATTACACTGGCAATGTTTATATTCTTTCGAAGCGTTGAAAGAAAACCGCTTCTTGCAGATGACAATACATCGTTTGTGAGAGCGGTGGTTACGCAAAACGACAATGAAGACCTTCAGGCTGAAGCCTCACTGGATAGCGGTGACAGCCAGAAGGTTGTTTTGCTTATCAAGTCAGGAAGCCACAAGGGTGAGACAGTTGATGCATACAGCTTAAACGGATATTTATACGGTGCCAATTGTAAGGTAGGCACAAGGGTTATTGCGAGTCTGTCGGAGTACGATGGCAGTCTGTCAGCAAATGTTTATAACTACGACAGGGAAAATGAGATATGGGTGCTTTTAGCGGCGTTTTTTGGACTTATGTGGCTGGTTGGAGGAAAGAAGGGCTTTAATTCAATTCTTGCGCTTATATTTACCTTTGCTACGGTAATATTTTTGTATATTCCGCTCATGTATATCGGGGTTTCTCCGTTTATTGCGGCAACAGCTTCGGTCGTAATTATCACGGTTGTCACGTTCACACTAATAGCAGACTGGCAGATGAAATCTATAGGTGCTATGCTGGGAACAGTTTTTGGAGTTGTAGTTTCCGGAATAATCGCATTGCTTTTCGGACACTTCGGACATGTGACAGGCTACAATGTGGATGATATTGAAAATCTGATTTATGTTGGCCAAAATTCAAAGCTTGATATCGGTGGCATGTTGTTTTCAGGTATACTCATTGCATCGCTTGGGGCAGTGATGGATGTGGCGATGTCTGTAGCCACATCGCTTCATGAGATAAAAGAAAAGAGTCCGGATATATCTGCAAAGGAGATATTTAAGTCGGGCATAAATATAGGTCGCGATATGATTGGAACTATGTCAAATACGTTGATTCTTGCTTATGTGGGCGGAAGCCTTGGGCTTGTGATGGTTATATATGCATACTCGTATCAGATGCACCAGATACTCAATATGTACTCTATGGCGATTGAGATAATGCGAGGCATATCAGGCACAATGGGAATTATCCTGACTGTGCCGATTACATCGCTTATTATGTCTTTTCTTCTGACAAGGAAAAACAAGTGACTGAGTAGCTGAAAATGCTAAACAATCACAAGCCCGTTACAACAAGGTATATCACACCAAGCACCCAGCTTGAAAATATGCCGTACAGTATCACAGGACCTGCAATCCTGAATATCTGACAGCCTATGCCAAATACCTGCCCCTCCACCTGAAATTCACATGCGGATGAGCATACTCCGTTTGCAAAGCCTGTTATAGGAACGAGAGCGCCTGCGCCTCCCCAGTTTGCGAGTGGTGCATACAGGTTTAGCGCTGTCAGTATGCAGCTTATGAGAATCAAAATCATGCTGCACCAGGCCGAGGCCTCGTCGCTGCTGAATCCAAAGTATTGCGTGCAGGTATTTACTATGAGCTGTCCGATAGTGCATATGATGCCGCCGAGTATAAATGCCTTTAGCATGTTTGCAGAAAGGCAGTGAGTAGGTGTGACGCGCTTTACATATTTGTTATATTCATCATTTCGTTTTTCTTTTTGGTCAGTAGTCATGTTTTCAGACCTCCTTTTTTATAGGATGACCGTATTTTTTAAATGTATTCATATATGTGATTTTAGTTATTTGATTTGGGTATAGTTACTTATTAGAATTAAATATGAAGGATATATCAAATAATCCTTGCTACTTTCTGCTTTAAATAGTAGAATTGTAGCAAGGATTATTTTTGCGCGGTAGCGCATCAAAGTAATAAATCACAGCAAAGCATATAATTGCGATAAATAATGCAAGTATTTTGCAATAAAGAAAAGGAGACACATATATGTATACACTTGACGACATCAAGAAAGAAGATCAGGAGATTGCAAGCGCCATCACAGACGAATTTGAGCGCCAGAACAGCCACATCGAGCTTATTGCCTCTGAGAACTGGGTAAGCCCTGCTGTTATGTCAGCTATGGGAAGCATCCTCACCAATAAGTACGCTGAGGGATATCCGGGAAGAAGATACTATGGCGGCTGCGAGTGTGTGGACGAGGTAGAGGAGCTTGCCAGAGAAAGAGCCAAGAAGCTTTTCGGCGCAGAGTATGTAAATGTACAGCCGCACTCAGGTGCTCAGGCCAACATGGCAGTACAGTTCGCCATCTTAAAGCCGGGCGATACCATCATGGGAATGAATCTTGACCACGGCGGACACCTCACACATGGTTCACCGGTCAACTTCTCAGGCTCATATTTCCATGTAGTGCCTTATGGAGTAAATGACGAGGGCTTCATTGATTACGACAAGGTAGAGGAGATCGCCCTTGAGTGCAAGCCAAAGATGATTATCGCAGGTGCATCTGCATATGCGAGAACTATAGATTTCAAGCGTTTCAGAGAGATTGCAGACAAGGTAGATGCAGTGCTCATGGTTGATATGGCTCATATCGCAGGACTTGTAGCCGCAGGACTTCATCCAAGCCCAATCCCATATGCACATGTCACCACAACCACTACACACAAGACTCTCCGCGGACCTCGTGGTGGAATGATTCTCTGCAGTCAGGAGATGCAGGATAAGTACAATTTCAACAAGGCTATTTTCCCGGGAATCCAGGGTGGACCTCTCATGCACGTTATTGCTGCAAAGGCAGTCTGCTTCAAGGAGGCATTACAGCCTGAGTTCAAGGAGTATCAGAAGCAGATTGTCAAGAATGCACAGGCACTTTGCAATGGTCTTCAGAGCCGTGGCATCAAGATTGTATCAGACGGCACAGACAACCACCTCATGCTCGTAGACTTAACTCCGTTTGGTCTCACAGGAAAATCTATCGAGAAGCTTCTCGATGCGGCTCATATCACAGCCAACAAGAATACTATTCCTAACGACCCACAGAAGCCATTTGTCACAAGCGGTATCCGTCTCGGAACACCTGCTGCTACATCAAGAGGATTAAAGGAGGATGATTTCGACAAGGTTGCAGAGGCAATCGCCATGATCATCAAAGAGGGCGAGAGCGCAGTTGAGCCTGCAAAGGCTATCATCAAGACACTTACTGACAAGTATCCTCTTGCATTTTAAGGGTTTTCAGAGTAAAATGTTATAAGTTATAAAAACATAATACTTTGGAGGAATTATGATAGACTTAAAGTTTTTAAGAGAGAATCCGGATCTCGTAAAAGAAAATATTAAAAAGAAATTCCAGGACCACAAGCTTCCGCTCGTCGATGAAGTAATCGAGTATGACAAGAAAGCCAGAGAAGCACAGCAGGAGGCAGATGATCTTCGTGCAAAGAAGAATCAGGTTTCTAAGCAGATTGGTGCTCTTATGGCACAGGGCAAGAAGGAAGAGGCTGAGGCTGTAAAGGCTGAGGTAGCACAGATTTCAAAGCGCCTCACAGAGCTTGAGCCACTCGAGAAAGAGTATCAGGACAAGGTGCTTGAGGATATGATGAAGATTCCAAACATCATCGATCCATCAGTTCCAATCGGAAAGGATGATACCTTCAACGTGGAGAACGAGAAGTTTGGTGAGCCTGTTGTTCCTGATTTCGAGATTCCTTATCATACAGATATCATGGAGAGATTTGACGGAATAGACCTCGATGCAGCAGGAAAGGTTGCAGGAAACGGTTTCTATTATCTGATGGGAGATATCGCACGTCTTCACTCAGCCATGACAGCATATGCGCGTGACTTCATGATTGGAAAGGGCTTTACATACTGTATCCCACCATTCATGATCCGTTCAAATGTCGTAACAGGCGTTATGAGCTTTGAGGAGATGGATGCCATGATGTACAAGATTGAGGGAGAGGATCTCTACCTTATCGGCACATCTGAGCACTCAATGATCGGTAAGTTCATCGATACAATAAACGATGAGTCAAAGCTTCCATACACACTCACAAGCTACTCACCTTGCTTCCGTAAGGAAAAGGGTGCACACGGCATTGAGGAGAGAGGTGTTTACCGTATCCATCAGTTTGAGAAGCAGGAGATGATCGTTGTCTGCAAGCCACAGGATTCAAAGGAATGGTATGAGAAGATGTGGAAGTACACAGTAGAGCTTTTCAGAAGTCTCGATGTGCCTGTCCGTACTCTTGAGTGCTGTTCAGGAGACCTCGCAGATCTCAAGGTTAAATCATGCGACGTAGAGGCATGGTCACCAAGACAGAAGAAGTACTTCGAGGTTGGAAGCTGCTCTAACTTAGGCGATGCACAGGCAAGACGTCTTAAGATTCGTGTAAAGGGCGAGGATGGCAAGAAATACTTTGCACATACTCTTAACAACACAGTTGTTGCTCCACCACGTATGCTTATCGCATTCCTTGAGAACAACCTGAATGCAGATGGCTCTGTAAATATCCCTAAGGCACTTCAGCCATACATGGGTGGTACAGAGAAGCTTATTCCGAAGCACTAGTTTTTGAAATAAATTAGTTCATGTAAATATAACAGCCGTAGCTGCGATTGAAAAAGGAAATCGCGGTTACGGCTGTTTTGTTTTTTCTTATCAGGTAAGGGAAGATTTCTAATGAATTTACAGAGAAGAAAATCCCTTACCAAATACTTCACTGGTGCTCATCACAGACATAAAAGCATGCAGCTTATTCTGATGTATGAAGCTTCTAAGCTCTATGGCCTGCTTCTTTGTGAGAGTGCTGAAAACGATATAGTTTCTCTCACCGGTGTAAGAACCTCGTGCCTCCACATATGTGGCACTTTTCTCCAGCGTGTTAGTAATATAGTCGCATATCACATCCTTGTCATCGCAGATAAGCATTATGGATTTTCTGAGCATGATATTTTCGATGATTGCATCAATCATAAATGATTTCACAACAAGTCCGACAAATGAATACAGAGCAGTCTTTATGTCAAATACAAAGCAGGCGATGATAATCATGACGAGGTCGGTGAGAAATAAAGCCATGCCAATATTTTCTACATGTGCATATTTTTTTACAATCATGGCGATGACATCGGTTCCGCCACTTGAAGCCCCTACATAGAAAAGCAGTGCAGATGCGATTGCAGGAAGAGCGATGGCAAAAATCAGCTCAAGCATTGGCTCGTTTGAGAGAGGATGAGTGAGCGGGTCAAGTTTTTCGAGTACCAGGAGCTCAACAGACAAAAGTATTGTGGCATAGGTGGTCTTAATAGCAAAGCCTTTGCCAAGGAAGAAAAAGCCCACTACAAGCAGAAGCATGTTCACAATAGTAGAAAACATACTCGCTGAGAGCGGCGTTATCTTTGCAAAAACAACTGCGGCACCGGTTACGCCACCGAAGGTGAAGTTGTTTGGGAACTTGAAATAGTATACACCGATTGCCATGATGGTGATACTGAGTGTCATTATCAGAAAATTTTTTATCTGTTTAAGCATTTGTTGTTCTCCTTTATGATTTGACAGCTTGTCAGGTATTTATTGCAGTGCTGTGTATCATAGCTTTCTTTTGTATTATTAATCGTTCAAATCTAAATATTTATTTGCATGGTTAGTGTAGGACGATGAATGTCTGATGTCAATATAATCCGTGAAATAAATTATAAGTATTATTTCTATAAAAGATATATTATATTAGTAAAACTAATAAGAATAATTACAATATATAATTGGAAAATTTAACACTATGAAGGTATACTATAGGTATTGAACGAATTGCAGATTATTAGGAGGAACAATAATGGATTACAAGAATTCTGGTGTTGATATCGAGGCAGGTTACAAGTCAGTAGAGGTTATGAAAAAGCATGTAAAAGAAACCATGAGACCGGAAGTGTTAGGAGGGCTTGGCGGTTTTGCAGGTGCATTTGATTTAAGTGGAATCAAGAATATGGAAGAACCAGTACTTCTTTCCGGAACAGATGGATGTGGAACAAAGGTGAAGCTTGCATTTGTAATGGACAAGCATGATACGATCGGTATTGATGCTGTTGCCATGTGTGTGAATGATATCGCATGCTCTGGTGGAGAACCGTTATTCTTCCTGGATTATATTGCCTGTGGCAAGAATTACCCGGAAAAGATCGCTACGATCGTAAGCGGTGTGGCAGAGGGCTGTAAGCAGTCAGGATGTGCACTTGTAGGTGGAGAGACAGCAGAACATCCGGGACTGATGCCAGAGAATGATTACGACCTTGCAGGTTTTGCAGTCGGAGTTGTAGATAAGAAAGACATTATCGACGGTTCTGATATTAGCCAGGTGATGTACTTGTTGCAATGCCGTCTACAGGGGTTCACAGCAATGGATTTTCACTGGTTCGTAAGGTATTCGACATTACAGAAGAATCCTTAAATACATACTATGATGAATTAGGAAAGACACTTGGCGAAGCACTTCTTGCTCCGACCAGAATTTATGTAAAAGCACTGAAGAACGTAAAAGAAGCCGGTGTAAGGGTCAAAGGATGCAGCCATATCACAGGCGGTGGATTCTATGAAAATATTCCGAGAATGCTTCCGGAAGGAATCCGTGCAGTGGTAAAGAAGGACAGCTATGAAATCCCTGCAATCTTCAACCTGATCGCAAAGACTGGCAACATTGCAGAAGAGATGATGTACAATACCTTCAATATGGGTATCGGTATGGTTGTCGCTGTCGATGAAAAGGATGTAGATGCTACAATTAAGGCAATGAAAGAAGCTGGAGATGAAGCATTTGTGGTTGGTTATGTAGAAGCAGGAGAAAAAGGAGTTACTTTATGTTAAGAGTTGCTGTACTTGTATCCGGAGGCGGAACCAATCTGCAGGCAATCATTGATGCAGTGGAAAATGGCACGATCACCAATACAGAGCTGGTCGGTGTCATCAGCAATAATAAGAACGCATATGCACTCAAAAGAGCCGGGAATCATCAGATCCCGGCACAGTGCGTTTCGCCGAAGGATTTTGAAACAAGAGAAGAGTTTAACAAAGTTTTTCTTGAAAAGGTAGACGAACTGAAACCGGATCTGATCGTTCTGGCGGGATTTTTGGTTGTAATCCCGGAAGAAATGATCAGCAGATACCGGAATAAGATCATCAATATCCATCCATCTCTGATTCCGTCGTTCTGCGGAACGGGATATTATGGACTGAAGGTTCATGAGGCAGCACTTGCCAGAGGGGTAAAGGTGGTTGGAGCAACCGTACATTTTGTAGACGAAGGAACGGATACTGGTCCGATCATTCTCCAGAAGGCTGTTGAAGTAGAAGAAGGCGATACACCGGAGGTTCTGCAGAGACGTGTGATGGAGCAGGCGGAGTGGAAGATCCTTCCACATGCGATCGACCTGATCGCAAATGGAAAAGTAACAGTAAAAGATGGCAGAGTGTCAATTGCCCGTTAGAGAAGGAGGAGCACCAATGAAAGTATTGATCGTAGGCGGTGGCGGAAGAGAACACGCAATTGCATATTGTGTAGCAAAGAGCAGCAAGGTAGAGAAGATGTACTGTGCACCGGGAAATGCCGGGATTGCAGAGCTTGCAGAATGTGTACCGATTGGTGCGATGGAATTTGACAAGCTGGTTACATTTGCAAAGGAAAAAGAGATCGATCTGGCAATCGTAGGAATGGATGATCCGCTGGTTGGCGGCCTTATAGATGAATTTGAAAAAGCCGGGATCCGCGCATTCGGACCAAGAAAAAATGCAGCAATCCTGGAGGGAAGCAAGGCATTTTCAAAAGATCTGATGAAAAAATATGACATCCCGACCGCAGCATATGAGAACTTTGACAATGCAGACGAAGCGCTGGCTTATCTGGAGACAGCCAAATTTCCGATCGTTCTGAAGGCAGATGGTCTGGCACTTGGAAAAGGTGTACTGATCTGTAATACGTTGGAAGAAGCAAAAGCCGGCGTGAAAGAGATCATGCTGGACAAGAAATTCGGTGCATCCGGTAATACCATGGTTGTAGAAGAATTCATGACAGGACGTGAGGTTTCTGTTCTTTCCTTTGTAGATGGAAAGACCATCAAGACTATGACAAGCGCGCAGGATCACAAGAGAGCCAAAGACGGAGACCAGGGATTGAATACCGGTGGTATGGGAACTTTCTCACCGAGTCCTTTCTATACAAAAGAAGTTGACGAATTCTGCCGGAAATATGTGTACCAGAAGACGGTAGATGCAATGGCAGCAGAGGGAAGAGAGTTCAAGGGGATCATCTTCTTCGGACTGATGCTTACCGAAGACGGACCGAAGGTTCTGGAATACAATGCCCGTTTCGGAGATCCGGAAGCACAGGTTGTACTTCCAAGAATGAAAACAGATATTATAGAAGTTATGGAAGCCTGTGTGAATGGAACACTGGATAAGATAGAGCTGGAATTTGAGGATAATGCGGCTGTATGTGTGGTCCTTGCAAGTGAGGGATATCCTGTAAAATACGAAAAGGGCATTCCAATGTATGGATTTGAAAACTTTAAAGGTAAAGATGGATATTATTGTTTCCATGCCGGAACCAAATTCCAGGATGGACAGATTGTTACAAATGGCGGCCGTGTACTTGGAATTACAGCAAAAGGAAAGACTCTGAAAGAGGCACGCAAAAATGCTTATGATGCAACAGAGTGGATTCAG
>ERZ827181.3214-NODE-3214-length-12108-cov-2.665560_pt1 | contig 12108 bp, 7 predicted proteins | sample MGYA00519778_ERZ827181 | MGnify/ENA primary metagenome ERZ827181 (study PRJEB31778, sample SAMEA3449273) | human gut metagenome | biome: human gut; feature: human-associated habitat; material: faeces | place: United Kingdom | collected 2010/2012 ...
TAATTAGTATTCTTTATATACCAAAAGTACGTACTTCTATAGGTATAAAGTACGTACTTTTGTAAGCTTAACAATGGTAGTTAAGAGACTCTGTTAATAATGTTAATTTGAATCTCTGTTATTCCATCATTGCGCGATACTTATTAACGGTTGCTCCCATACCATCTACAAATCCGATTTTAGTACGATCACCACCCACATTGAATTTAACGTATTGATCATAATAGAGTGTGGCACAATCCCCGTTATTTTCTTTCAGTTGGCGATACTCATTCCATGAGTGATCGTATTTTTCGAGTGCGAGTTTATCATATACACCTGTTTGTTCACCCTGGTATCCTTTAAGCATGACAATCCAGCCTTGTTCCATAATTCTGTGAAGCCAGAGTCCATATAGAGAAGAGGTTTTGATATACTGTTCGATGGCTTTGTCGTTGCATTGTATCTTTTCGGATAATTCTACTATATCCTCCCAGAGTGCTACGGAAAGTTTCATTTCGTACAATGACTCGTCGACTATGTTTTTCTTTAAGATTTCATCGAAGATTCTCTTTAGCTGGTTGATTCCTCCCAGATAATGATCGCGTGTCCAGGTCACATTGACGGAATGCAGGAGTGAACCTCTTCCCCGGATAATAGCATCGGGGGTCAGCATACACAGACGGCGGAAGAATGGGAGAGTCTCTTGGGATATACCAATTTTCAGTGCATATTCATTGAAAATATCCTCTTCTGTGCGGTTAGGATTCAGAGCCCATTGGCTCATCACGTAGGTATTGAGGTCACACCAAAGTTCATTGGAGATGTAAGGACCGTACCAGCCTCCACCTCTCGACCAGGTCCATACGCCATAGAACAATGGATTATCTTTCACATCGTTCAGGCAACGGGGAGAAGCATCCTGCTTTGTCTCTTCAAAGCCATTGATTACGGCATTTGCCACATAATTCGGATAAGCTCCTTTTCCTTCATACTCACGCTGGCATTGTACCTCCACTACTTGTTTGTGCTTGCCCAGTGTGATCGTTTTGTTGAAATGGAAAGTCCGGAAATAGTCTCCATTGGTGTGCTTGATAGCCATATAGAGATTGGGATGTGGTGCTACTTGTTCGGTAACGGCTAAGTAATAATCCGGGCGGACATGGAAGAAACCAAAATCCCACGTGCGGTATATAATCTTCTTATTTCTTTTTACACATACCTCTTCTCTGAGCAGATTCATTAGCCGGGCATGTATCTCAATACTTTTATCATATCTGTTTTTATAGTCTACCGGGCCGTTTCCTATGTGATACGGAATGTTGTGGGTATAAGTCTCTCCGGTACGGATCACCAATCCGTCCATCTCCGGGAAACGCTCGAATAATTCTTTCAGCATGATCCGGTGAATCTCCCAGGTTTTGGGTTTCTCGAAAGATATTTTTCCATCCTCGTCACAAATCTCGTCTTTATAGAGCTCAACTAACTTTTGGGGTAATACAATGATATCAGTGAAATAGAACGCTTGTAAACCGTTCTCGTGACACGCTTTGATCTGTGTTCTGATTTCTTTTGTCAGTGTTTCGATCCATGCTTTTTCTTCTGATCCTTTCGGAAAAATACGCTTGTCGAATTTTGAGAAACTGACGGCACATTGCGGGAACTTAAACTCATTGATGACCATGCCATTCATACCAAAAGAGGCTAACTTCTCCGGCTTGCGGAAAACACTCTGTGTCATGGCATCCCCAGGGTTGTGATGTACCATGTCCATTACCAGATATCCCTCTTTTTGAATTTGTTGTGCCAGGATAGGCAGAAACATACAGAGCCCTATCCCTCCTAATATCCACTTCTTCATAATTTTGATTTGTATTTATATTAATTGTGTCTTATTCTGTTGTAACGTAAGGCATTGCATCGGCACCGGATGCCCATTGCTTATTGGGAGTATTTCCCATGACGAAAGATAGAGTACCCCCTTTCAGTATGTCTTCATGCAGGATATAGCATTTGTTGTAAGGCTGTCCGTTCAAGGTTGCCGACTGGATATAGATGTTTTCCTCTGTATATCCTTTGGCCTCTACCTTGAATTTTTTTCCATTCTCCAGCGTGATGATACTCTCTTCAAAACCTGGACTGCCAATGACGTAATAAGGCATACCGGGACATACCGGATAAAATCCAACCATACTGAACACTAACCATGCGGACATTTGTCCGGCATCGTCGTTCCCGCTCAGGCCATCGGGCGTAGGATAATATTCTCTATTCAATATGTTGTGTACCCATTTCTGAGTTTTCCAGGCTTCACCTGCCAAAGCAAAAAGGTAGGGAATATGATGTCCCGGCTCATTGCCGTGCCAGTAGTAATCTTTTTCAAAGAAAGTGTCGAGACGTGCCCGGAAACGTTCTTTGCCGATATGTTTCATCAGTCCGTTTACATCATGGGGAACATACCATGTGTAATGGTAAGGTGTTCCTTCGCATATATAATCTACAAATTTATCGAATTCGAAAGGTTCGATCCATTCTCCGTTTGCATAACGTCCGCGTGCATAACCGGTTTCCGGGTCGATCACGTTTTTATAGTTCATGGCTCTTTTTACCAATGTTCTGTAGTCATCTGTTTTTCCTAATTTCCTGGCTACTTGTGCCAGAACGAAGTCATCATAGGCGTATTCCAGTGTTCTGGATACTTGTTCTCTCTTATGGAATGCATCCCATACATTGTCTTCCAATGGGATATAGTTGTATTGAAGATAGGATTCCAGCCCCCGGCGTCCTTTACCTTCTACATAACTTTTTCGGTCTGTATTGACTTCAAATGCATTTTTATGCATGAGCCGATAGGCTTCCTCATAGTCGAATCCCGGAACCTCTTTCAGGATGGCATCCCCCATCATGGCTATTCCGTGATCGCCGATCATGGCTGCCGTATAATTATTCCATAACGGAAAGATAGGCAGCCACCCGCCTTGTTGCCCTTTTATAATGAAAGATTTAGAAAAATCTCCTGTGAGGGACGGGTTAAGAATGGAGTAGAGAGGTAACACGGCTCTGTAGATATCCCACATGGAGAAATCGCAATAGTAGGTGAAATCTTTGGCTTGATGGATGGTGTAGTTTTCGGAGAAACCGGGATAATAACCTTCCACATCGCTGAAAGTACGGGGCAGCATACGGGCATTGTAAAGAGCGGTATAAAATTGAGTCTTTTTCTTCTCATCGCTACTCTTTACAGCTATCTGGCTCAGTGCTTTCTCCCAGTTGGCTGCCGACTGTTTCTTTACTTTCTCGAAGTTCCATCCGGGAATCTCTGCTTCCAGATTTTTACGGGCATTTTCAATACTGGTGAAAGAGGTACCTACTTTTACCTGTATGCTGTTCCCTTTTTCAGGAGCGAGTTTAATCCAGGCCCCTACCCTGTTTTTGTTCCCTTTTATTTCTGTTTCTCCCGTTGTAATTTCACTGTCTTTCCATGTTCCGAAGGAGTCGAAATCTTCTTCAAACCGGATGACGAAATATCCGCTGAATCCGGCACTCTTTCCACTTCCCTGATAGATTCTGTAGGCGGGATTATAGCCTGTTACTTCCCTGCTCTTTGCATCAATTTTTAAATACCCCTGTTGCTTGTCACTATTGGGTTCTATAATGATATAACGATCTTTATCCGATTGAAAACCAAAACGCATGATTCCTGCGTGAGACAAACCTGTAAGTTCGGCATGAATCAGGTAATCTTTCAGCATCACCTGATAATAGTAAGGCTTTGCCGTTTCTTCATCATGGCTAAATTGGGAAGCACGCTCTCTGGCATTTGTTTTTAATTCACCGGTGACAGGCATTATTGTTACACTGCCATAATCCTGTGTACATGAGCCACTGATCCAATGACTGGCACGGAATCCTTGTATTTCGTCGTGGTAATAATAATAAGGGGGATTGCATTTATGCTCTCCTTCCAGTGTTTGTGGTACCCAGTTGGTCATTCCGTTGGGTACACCGACTGCCGGCATGGTTTGTCCTTTCTCCTCTGAGGGTGCTTTGTCACCTCGTGCATGTCTTTGTATGTCTGTACCAATGACGGGGTTAACGTAGTCTGCATATTTCTCATTCCGCGTCATAGAACAGCCGGATAGCAGTAGTGTACATAATAAACTTAAATATAATTTCATACCTATTTATTTGTTTTCCATTAATGCGAAAGCGCACCACAGTACGGGTGCCTGTCCATGATAATCTCCTGTTTTTTTGGGGCGGTCATAATAGTATTGCCGGTTATTTCTCTTATTGGTGCCCGAACATACCTCTGTTACATCTCCGTTTTCATTGATATAAGATACCAGTGATAGCCATGCTTTACGGACTGCAGGAGCATATTCCCGGGCTTTCAGCCAGCCTTGCTTTACGCCTGTGATCATGGCGTAGGTAAACATCGCCGTTCCGGAAGTCTCGTTCCAGCAATCGGGAGCGTCTATCAACTGGTTCCACATACCGTTTTCTGCCTGATATTGTTTTAAACTTTTCATCATATCGAGATACCCCTGTAGGATACGCGGACGATCCGGGTTGTCTTTGGGCAATACTTTCAAAAGTTCTGCCATACCTGCTGCCATCCATTGCCTCTTCCCCAAAGGAAAGGGACATCCGGGGCATGATAAAACAGCCCGTTAGGACGTTGTAATTCGTCCAGGTAGACGGCCATTGAACGTGCGGTCCGGTCGATGTATTTCCGGTTGCCCGTTGCTCTGTAGGCTTGCGATTGCAAGATGGTTATCATATACATATCATCTATCCACAAGCGGGTTTGCCAGCTAAGTCCTTTGTCGGCCCACCTTTTTTCTTCGGCTGAGGCTTCCGCAGGTAGTTCCCATTGTGTATCGGCATAAGAAATTCCCAAATCCAGGTATTGTATCTTTTTTGTTATCTGATAGAGTTCCAGAGGAAGACATCCGATCATATTCAAATCGACATGATTTTTAATAGGCAGGAGATCTCTTTCTGCTGTACACAGATAGTCAAAACGCTCTTGTAACTGCCTGGATAACTCTTTGTTCTTGCTTTCGCTGGCAAAACGCACTGCTCCGTACCAGGTACATACTTCGGCATAATGTATCCATTTGCCACCATGTAGCATGTGTTTACCGGATAAGAAGCGGTTGGCAACCTTGATTCCTACCTCTTCCGGAGTGTAACCTTCGGGAAATTTCTTCAGCATCCTATTTTGTGCCACAGAGGTTGACGCAAATATAGTAAAGATAATGATATACAGGGTTTTTGTCGACATTTACTTTGATATATAAGAAATGAATGAGTTCAATAAAACGCAAATTAACACAAATTCGTGCAGATTAGAAAGACGGCTCTTCCGTTTATTTACTGTGCGGGGATTCGAGTTAATCTGCGTTTCAGTCAATCTTCGGTTTTGTATACTTCTTTATAATTATTCTTTATACGCTCCCCAGAATTTAAGTTCACTTAGCTGAATCTGAGCACTGGGTTCCCTGCATTCACGAATTACGAAACGGATGTAACGGAAAGGTTCATTAGCGTATTGCGGGTCCATTTCTACTTCAAAGCCAGCTTTTACAAATTCGGTATCTTCATTCGTCAATAAATTGGGGTCTGTGGCTCCTGAGGGTAAAGTCAGTTTGAAATCTGCCAGTTTTTCCCAATCGTTTTTCCACTCATCCGTACCGTTTACTTCCGGCCATTCCGTCCAGTATTTCAGGTTATCTTCTTTACTTCCGTCTCCTATCTGGTTGAGAGGTTTGGGATTGTTGGTACCCCATACTTCGAAACTCGTAAATGTTTGTGCTGAGAAGATAGGGCTACGGCTTCTCATCCAATACCTGAGCCGGCTATAAGAGGCTTTTTTGCCCATATCAATGGTGAAGTACAAGGGCATTACTGTATATTCGGCATTAGGCCAGTCGATAAAGTCGGATAACTTGTTGCCCTTGGTATGCCACCAGGTAGAATTATTCCAGGTGTTACCATCATGAATCAGGCGGAACTGACGGTTGGCAGCGGTTTCTTGTCCTACGATGTCACCCCTGTAAATGCAAGATTTATCGTCCCATCCCCATCTTTGCCAGATATCGCCACTTTTGTTACGTCCAACGATCTCTTCTTCAAATAAAGGAGTCAGTACGGTATCCAGCGGAGCTGAATAATTTCCCCATTTGTCTTTAATCTCGAAATAGAATTCCTGTTCCGCATTTTCCAATCCTCTGAACGTATATTTGCCCTCTTTGGCTTTACTGTAATAAGCATCATAGAATGCCATGTCACCTTTAGCATCTTTTCTATATAGAGTGATGGATATTTCATCCTCCTGTGTATTCTCCCATAACATATAAACTCCACCGAAGGTAGGGTTCACTTTTAGTGATTTACGAATCATTTCTACCGGAGGAAGGAGAGGTTTGATTTGTACTTCTACAGGCTCGGAGTGATTCATACTTTTATCAATGGTAAATAGTTGCACGGTACGTTCGTTTACATCGGGAAATCCTTCCAGTGAAATCGTATTATTGTATGCAGATGAATATGCCTCTTTCAGGTCTTCTCCTTTTTTGTAGTAGTACACTGCTTTTACAGCCAGAAGATCGGGGTCATCAGGTAGTTTATAGGTGATTATTGCACCACCGTTTATATTTTCTACTACTACGTTTGTTACACTTTTAGGAGGAATATTGTCTTTTTCATCCTGCCAGTCTTTTATTTCCGAACAGCTCCACATCAGAGAAGCCGTTAACAATATGTATGCTATATAATTTTTTTTCATTTTGTTTTATTGTTAAACTGTTACTAATCTGTTTACAATTACCAGTTTAAGTTTTGTACCAAGTTTTTGTTTCTTAATAAAACGCTTTGTTTGATTGGCCACAGGTAATCCTTCTTTGCATATTTCAATTGATAGACAGTTTTCACCTGATAGAAATCCTGTGCTGTTTCGCCCATAATATTCAGGCCACGTATCGGCTTGTTGAGGTATGTTTCTGCCAGTTTCCATCGTTTTAGGTCCCAAAAGCGAACACCTTCGAAAGCCAGCTCGTTCATACGTTCCCTGCGTATAATTTCTCTCATTCCTTCTTTGTTTTTCGGTTTGTCCGGAGTCAGTGAATGTTTCTGCCAGCTTTTTACCACGCCTTCCAATCCGGTTCTTGCTCTCACTTTATCGATGTATTCGTATACTTCCTGATCCGGGGTTGCTTTCCATTCATTCAATGCTTCAGCATACATTAAGTAAAGATCGGCCAGGCGTATTATGGGGAAAGCGTATCTGTGTTGGGTAAACTGGTCACTGTTATCAGGTACGGACGATAAGTAATGGATCATTTTCTTGCATAGGTAGCCGGTGCTGGAATGTCTGTCTGTAGGGGTATTACCTCCACTGATATTCCCAAACTTCAGTTTAGTAACCCAAAGGTTATTATCTGTCGTGGTTCGGCTGTTACCATAGAATGTGCCGCCATCGAAAATGATTGAACCATAGAAACGGGCTTCTCTTTTGAAATGAAGATTGATTGTCTCAAATCCTTCCTGGATATACAGCTTATCACTGGCGGATGCTGTTTTTATTCCCATTGGATCTATTCCTACCCAGTCTTTATCTTCTTCGATAGGTACTCCGTTTTCTGTATAAAACTGTTCGACTATTCTCAAAGGAGGAGCATAGCATTTTCGTAAACCGCCTGTACCTTGTCCGCCCATGAAGATGGGATGGCAGGCACGTTGCAGGTTGTCTGTATTTGAGTTGGAATCGCCCCAGATGATTTCTTTGTTCCATCTTTCTGTGGCAGCTCCTCTCACTTGCATGGCTAAGATGGTTTTCTCATTCAGTTTGCTTGCATAGTTTGTCTGCTTGAAGTCAAATAAATCATGACCGGCTTCATGTGCTACATCAATGGCGGTTTTGAGTGCATCTGCGGCTGTTTTCCACTTGTCTGCACTGTAACTTTGCGGGAAAAGATGAATTCCTCTGTTGTCGGTAATGTCCGCATAGTCGGGATTGCCATTGAAGAGCGGACTGGCAGCTAACGTAAGGAGTTGTGCTTTTACAGCCAGTGCCATCGGTTGGGTAGGTCTTCCCAGGTCATTCATCAGATCTTCTATCTGTAGCGGTAGATCACTGGCAGCTTCGTCCAGTAAGGATGCGATATAGCTCACTACTTCGTCTACCGGTTCCCGGTATCTTTGTACTTCTTCGGATGTGGAACTGATAGGCAGGTTTTCTTTAATTAATGGGATAGGTCCGTACATGCGGAAGAGCCAGAAATGATAGAATGCTTTTAAGAATTTTACTTCTGCAACCCATCTGGTCCGTTCTTCTTCTGTCAGATCATAAGGTTTGTGGATGTTTTCAAGAAAGATATTGCAATCGCTCAATGCTGTGAACATTGCTTTACCTCCTTTCAGATCATCGCCATTCTGTTTGCTGCCCCAATAGTTTGCCAAAGGAGCATTGGTACCCTGGTCACCACGGGCAATGTACCAAAGGCGAGGGCTCATGCCGGTTACAGGATCAATATACCATACTTCGTCTCCACCAAGAAGTGCCGGATTGGAACCGGCATCGGCAAATGAAGGGAGGAAGGAAAAGCAGCCATAAAGGAATCCTTCTGCTTCGTGCCGGTTTTTGAATGCATGATCTACTGTGGGGATATTGTCCGGAACTACATTTAAATATTCCTGACAGGATGCCAATGAAATGCAGAGTATCAGGATAAAGGTTTTAAAAATCGTCAGATATGTTTTCATAATGTATGTGTTTTTAGAATGAAAGATTAAGTCCTAAGTTAATAACGCGCTGGATAGGATAGCCTAACCCATTACCACCCATTTCTACATCCCAAAGTTTGAACTTACTGAATAATAGCAAGTTGGTACCGCTTGCATAAAAACGACAGGTGGTCAGCCTCATCTTGTTCGTAAAACTCTTGGGAAGTGTATAACCTATTTCCGCACTTTTGAAACGAAGAAAACTACCGTCCTGCATAAATTGAGTACTGCGTTGGTTGTTGTTGGCAATAAGCGTGTTTGATAATCTTGGCCAGTATGCTTTCGGATTCTGAGAGGTCAATGACCAATGGTCGTCTGCAATGAATTTGGCCAATCCGGTTTCAATCACTCTTCCGTTGGCAGTGGACTGGTTGAATGGAGACATTTTATCAGCGTCTATCCAGAATGAGGAGCGGGCGGAGCCTTGAAAGAATACGGAGAGGTCGAAGTTCTTATATCCGAAGGAAAGTCCGAATCCGTAGTTGATTTCCGGTGTGGTAGGATACCCGATGGGTACCATATCTATTTCATTGATAACACCGTCATTGTTGATGTCTTTGTATTTGATGTCGCCTGCCAGGTATTCACCGAAATCCTGCCGGGGAGAGTTTTGAACATCTGCATCATCGATGAAAAGTCTTTCGGCCACATAGCCCCATTTCTGCGAAATAGGCATACCCATTTTTGATTTCCAGGGAATGGCACTATAATCAGGTTCTTCATAGAAGCGGTAGGTAGATTTGGCATATGTAAAGTTAGCTCGTCCTACCATCCACAAATCCTTATGGAAAGAGTGGTTGTAATCTATTGATATATCGATACCTTTGCCGTTCGCTTCTCCCACATTAACATCCGGAGTAGCCCATAGTCCCATTGAAGTGGAAATATCTTCTCTGGACTGGAGAATGTTGGTACGGCGTTCTTTGAAAAAGTCAGCCATGATATCTACCTTTCCGTCAAACAGTCCGAGCTCAACACCGAGGTTTGTTTTGTAAGCTATTTCCCATCCGATCTCGGAGTTGGGATAATTACTGATTTTTACTCCTTTACGGGTTCTTCCGTTAAATTCGTATCCGGTGCTGAAGCTATCTCCGCCACCTATGGTTACTTGTGAAAGATAGAAGAAACGCTGACTCTCTTTTCCGATTTCGTCATTACCTACCAGACCGTATGTGGCACGTAGTTTGAGTTTGGATACAACTTTTTTCAGATTGTCTGTCCAGAAGTCTTCATTGGAGATAGACCATCCAAGTCCGAATGAAGGAAAAAATCCCCAGCGGTGCCCTTTGTCAAACTTCTCCGAGCCATTATATCCAAAGTTGAACTCTGCCATGTAACGGGAGTCGTATGCATAGGTAAAACGTCCTGATAATCCCAGATTTCTTTTCTGTAAAGATTCGGAAAGAGTAGAAGCATTACCCGTCAGTGAGTTACGTGCAATGGCTACTAACATACCACTTACTGCATTCTTTTTAAAATCGCGATTGTAAGCAAGAGAAGCTTCTCCATAGAATGAACTGATAACCGTTTTACTTCCCGGATTATAGCTGATAAATTCTTCACCAGTGTCCGGATTTAGTTCTGTCAGGGTATAACTATCTGTGAGTCTGTCATAGGTTGATTCATAGTAGAACGGGCTGTATGCTCTTGTCACATCAAAACCGGAAGTACGGATTGTATTACCCAACAAGCGTCCTTTCAACCCTTTTACCCATTTTCCAAAATCCTGTTTCAATTCCATCTGGGCCATCATTACTGTTTTGCTTTCCTGCTTGTAACCCTTTACCATTTCGGCATAGGGATTCATATATTGCACACCCTCATTACCACCAAACAGGATATGTGTAGTACCGGCATAGGTTTTATCCGGTTCGTAATAAGCAGGGAAACGTACGGGGCTTACATTCAGAATATTCCTGTACATTTCGCTACCTCCTCTGATAGGACCCGAATAATCATCGAAAGTACCGTGTACACGAACGATTGCTTCAGTTGTTTTAGTTAGATTGATGTTTATATTAGAACGGATCAGATACTTTTTCAGATTGATATTATTATTAAAGTTGTTGCGCTTGTCTACTTTCAGAATACCATTGTCCTGAGAAAAGGAACCTGCAATGTAATACCGGGCTACTTTGCCACCTCCCGAAATATTCAGATTGGCTCTTTGATTGATGGCTACATCTTTGGTCAACATCTTCATCCAGTCTACTGCCGGATACGCATACTCATTTGTTCCGCGGATGGTATTATCGATTTTGCTGTTTGAGTAGGGTACCGGAGCCAGGGGATTCCGGGCGGTTACCGCTTCGTTTGCAAGCCGCATATAAGTGATGGGGTCTGCCATCTCTATTTTCTTGGTAGGTGAAGAAAAGGAATTTTCTACGCGGAAGGAGACTTTTATTTTCCCTTCTTTTCCTTCCTTGGTTGTAACGAGGATTACACCGTTTGCACCGCGAGCACCGTACAAAGCAGTTGCCGTAGCATCTTTCAGGATAGAGAAACTTTGAATATCGTCCGGATGTAGTCGTGACAGGTCATTGGAAGATACTTCCACATTGTCAATCAGGATAAGCGGGTCTACCTTTCCTGCGCCAAAAGAGGTTACACCACGGATAAAGAATTCCGCATTGTCCTGTCCCGGTTCACCACTCGTCTGATAAGAAATGACTCCGGCTATACGTCCTGAAAGGGCTGTTGTCAGATTACTGGAGGGAACTCTCAGGTCTTTGACATGTACTGTCTGAATGGAGGAGATTACACTCTCCTTTTTTTGCTTTCCAAAAGCAACGATTGTTACTTCTTCCAGCATATCTTCCTTTTCTTTCAGTGTTACATTGATAATCTTTTTATCTCCGACGGCAATTGTCTGGCTCGCCATTCCAAGATAAGAAAAAGTAAGTTTCTCATTCTTATTTACGTCGATAGTGTAAGTACCGTCAATATCTGTAATAGCTCCCCTGGGAGTACCTTCTACTACAACGGTAGCACCGGGTAACTTTTCGCCGTTTATATCTGTTACCACTCCTTTCACGGTTATCTTTTGTTGAGCGACGGCCGGAATACCCGGAGAAGCCATTTTATCCTTTTTAGTAATAAAGATTTGTTTGTCGTCTATCAGATAAGAATTATTGGTTTTTGCCAATACTTTGTCAAGAACTTTGTCTACTGTCTGGTTCTTGACTTTTAAGGATACTTTTCTATTGGAATCTACGTCTTCTTCTAAGTAGAAAATTACAAATTCACTGTTTCTTTCTATTTCTCTGAATACTTCTTTTAAAGTCGGCTGAATTCAACTTGCAAATGCAACAGAATTCTGATTAATAATTTGTTTAAATT
>ERZ827181.3222-NODE-3222-length-12073-cov-2.660509_pt1 | contig 12073 bp, 4 predicted proteins | sample MGYA00519778_ERZ827181 | MGnify/ENA primary metagenome ERZ827181 (study PRJEB31778, sample SAMEA3449273) | human gut metagenome | biome: human gut; feature: human-associated habitat; material: faeces | place: United Kingdom | collected 2010/2012 ...
CATATGACGATGTAATGACAGATATGAATACTCATTCTGAACTTAATGATCCGCAATTTGGGTTGACAGATAAAGAATATGCTGCTGTCATGAACATTGTTCGTATGGGTGATTATACAAACAATAATATCTTTACCACTTCTCTTGATGATGCAATCACATCTTACGAACATTGCGAAGAATTATATCAAGATGGATTAAAACGTATCTCTGAAACTTCTCAACCACAATATCAGATTGAAACATCTCTCGATAACATTCTTTCATTAAATGAATATGCAGACGTAAATTCAGATAATAAACAAGGTTGGCATAATCAGTTTACGGTCGGTAACTTTATTCGAGTTGGTGTGCGTGATGATTATGCAGTTAAGTTAAGATTATTGACAATTGCATACAATCCTTGCACAAAAAGTTCGGAAATTAGTGTGACGTATACTAACATGATCACGAGTCTAACAGGTAGGGATGATTTCTCTTATCTGTTTGACGATACTGCTGCTTCGCAGAAAAATAGTATTTCTGTCGGAACAGGTGACTCTAAAGATTCTGTTGAGTATATGACTAATATGCTTCAGAGAATGACAAATAGTTCTTTGTTTGGAAATGCAGTGAACAATAGCGTACAAAATGTATTAAGCGATCAAGGAACAATTAATAAACTGTTTGGAGATTATCTGAATTATAAAGTAATTAATGTCGGGAACATTACTGGCGACAAAGCTGAGTTTAATGAGTTGTTTAGCAAATATATTAACTCAGAATATATTGCTGCTAATTCAGCTGATATTAAAAAGTTAAATACAGACGTTGCCAATATTAACTCTGCAATCATCGGTACTTCTTCTACAGAAACAGGTATCATTTTCAACCTTTCCTCAGCAAATGCAAAGTTTGACTCTGCATGGATCATAAACGGTATCGCAGGCAAAATGACGATCGGTGACTTAGCCGCAGGCGATATTACAATCTCTGACACAATGCGAATCTTATCTGAGAACGGCAATTTTATAATGAACGGGTCTGCCCTGCAATTCTTAGATACTGAAGGCAATGTTGGAATTCAAATTGGTTACGATACAAACAAAAATCCTAGCATTATTATCAAAGACGATAAAGGTGCAACGATCATGACAAGTCAAGGTATTACTAAGGATGCGATTGCTGATGGATTGATTGTAAATAATATGCTTGGAGATAAGTCTGTTTCAAAAGATAAGCTAAACTTTCCTATTGTTGAAGCAAACGCACAAGGCGGAGTTGATATCACACAGATTTATGATGGCAAAGGCGGTTTGTGGGGAGTTGAGTATACGACATTTAAGGAAAGTGTAAATAGTACATTGGATAATTTTGATTCTCAAATGAATGAGATGGGTTATAATATCATTCTTACTTCTTCTACAGGAGCAAGGCTTGGTGTGGACGGAACATCTACATTGAGTATCACATTAACAAAAAATGGTACAGATGTAACAAGCGAATGGTCAGAAAATCACTTTGAATGGTGTAGAAAATCGTCTGACACAGATGGAGATACTTATTGGAATGAACAGCACTCTGGTATGAAAAGTGTTGTTGTAAATAGACAAGATATTATGAATGGAGCGACTTTTGGTTGCTCTTTTGTTGTTGATGGAGAAACATTGGCAACTACTTTAAATTAAGGAGGAAAATTATATGGGAAAAGTGCTTGCCTATGGCGAGATTACAATTACAGACTTAACAGATGGGAAGCAGATACAAGCATATGTGACATCGAACCAACCAAATTTTGTATCATACGATCCCAATGCAACTACAAAATATAATCCTGACTGGTCAGCAAGTAAATTGGTACTTACGCCAGTCATTTTTATTGATAATAAACAGGTGTCATTAACTCAGACTGGGCTAAGCATTACTTGGCAGAGAAAAGTTGGATCAGCAGCATCTACAAATATTGTCACAGGAGAAAGTGTATCTAGTGGAGTGTTAAGTGTTAGCAAAAGTATGTTAGTGCCGAATAGTTCAGAAATGATCACCTATATTTGTAGTATCGTTTATACTGATCCAGATACACAAATTAAAGCAGAAACAAGATGTCAGATGTCCTTTACTCTGGTGAAACAAGCTACTGAATTATCCGACTGTAGCATTACTGGAGATACAACATTTAAATACAATGGAGATGGAGCAATTACTTCTGCTTCTTCTATTACATTAACTGCTGTGTTAACAAATACTTCTGTAAAACAGTGGCAGTATAAGAAATCTGATGGAACATTCGCTGCCTATCCTAGCGCTGGCACAACTACTACTCTTACTGTAAATCACAATGATGCAGTGTTTGTAAATGATGTGGCAGTTATTAAATTACTTACAAATGATGATAATGTTTATGATATTCATCAGATTGTTAAGTTAAGGGACGGAGCGGCAGGTAAGGATGTTTATAGTTGTGTATTAAGTAATGATACACAATCTGTGCCTTGTAACGCCAATGGTGGATTATATAGTTCATCTCTTACAGGTGCTGATACTACAATTACTATCTACAAAGGTGGGGTTGATGACTCAGCCAACTGGACTATCGAAGCTACTCCAAGCAATGGTATCACAGGTACATGGGATGGAGACACAAGAAAATATACTGTTACAGGAATTACTGTTGATTCTGGTTATGTTGAATTTGTATGTACTAAATCAGGTCAGGCAAATATTACAAAAAGATTTTCTTTAAATAAAGACAGATCTGGTAGTGATGCAACTATTTATCAGGTAACAGCTGAAAGTAATGTTCTTAAACTAAATGCTTCTAATGTGCTTAGTCCAGCACAGGCTAAGTTCAGTGCTACTAAAAGAGTTGGAAATACTACATCTGCAACAGCCTATTCTGGTAGATTTAAAATCTCTGAAAGCACAGATGGAAATACATATACAGTTAAATACACATCAAGTTCTGATCAAAGCAGTGTAAACTATACACCTTCTAGCACGAGTATTAAGACAATCAAAGCAGAATTGTATGCTTCTGGTGGTACAACTACATTATTGGATACTCAGACCGTAACAATTATTGCTGATGGTAAAAATGGTACAAATGGTACAAACGGTACTTCTGCTGTAAGTACAGTTCTTGGAAATTATAGTGAAGTAATTCCTTGTAATTCTAATGGGACTGCTAGTGCTGCAAAAGATATCACAATTCCTTATTCTTGCTATAAAGGAACGACAAGAATCGCAGGTAAAGCTACTGTAGGGACATTACCAAGTGGAATAACTGTAAAATCCAATACAGATGCAACTGCTTCTGCTGAAGGATCAATTATCTTAACTGTTGCGAATGGAGCTTCTTTAGCAAGTGCCATGAGTGGAGATATTACTATTTCTATAGTTGCAGCAGGATTAACATCTACGCACAAATTTAATTGGAGCAAAAATACGAAAGCCACAAATGGCGTAAATGCTATATTATTCCAAGCTTATGCACCTAATGGAAATCATATCATCAATGGCGAGAACACGGTTTTATTACAAACGACATTAACAAATGGTACAACCACTGTCACTTCTGGTGTTACATATCAATGGAGCAAATATGTTAGCGGAGCTTATCAGAATATCGCAAGTGCTACGTCTGCGAATTTAACAGTAACGCCTAGCATGGTAGATTCTGTTGCTTCGTTCAGATGTAATGCTGTTTATGGTGGTAAGACATATTCTGCATATGTTAGTGTTATTGATCAGAGCGATCCATGTTCAATTAATGTATTGAGTTCTTTAGGAGATCAGTTGATTAACGGACAGGGTGCAGGTGCTTTATATGTAATCGTTACAAGAAACGGAAAAGAAATTGATACATTGAAATCTACAACATTCTCTACTTCTGCTCCTACAAAGCCTGCAAGTGGAGATTTTTATTATAAAGTAGATGCTTCTGCTAAAACAGTTACTATAATGGAACGGCTTGGTCAGCAGCTACTGGCAACGATCTTCCAAAATATACTTACAATTGGACTCGAAGAGATAAAAAAGGGGTTGAATTAGACACAGCTTCTAATTATGCATCTGGAAAAGCAATTTTCTTAGATTCATCTGTTGTAAATGGGAAAATGATTTTCGGCTGTGAAGTCGTTGACGATAGTGAATAGGCAATAATGTCAGGGCGTACATTATTGTCTTTTTTTAATGTACGCCCAATTATCGTTAAGGAGGAAATATTTGAATGGGTAAAACTTTAGGCTATGGTGAGATTACTGTTGCCAACGTGACAGAACCTTTCACAGTCATGTTAACAAACGAAGCACAGCAATTCGCTACAGATTCAAATAGAAAAGTAACTTCCGCACAAAGTTACTATACAGACATTATTGTTATTCGTGGTAGTCAGGAGCGGACTGATTACACAATTGGAAATATTACTTCTGGTAGTGGGATTACTGTCAGTAAAAACAGTAAAAGAGTTACGTTTAGTGTTAGTGCTGGTACTACTATCGGTGCCGATGCAGGAGTAATTGAGATTCCTATTACGCTTGATGGGCAGACTGTTAAGAAACAGTTTTCTTGGAGTTGTGGGAAACAAGGACCTCAAGGTGTTAAAGGTCAAGATGGGAATAGTTTTGCTTGGAATATGTTAAGTGAAACAAATTGTGGTAAAAAACATTGGGGAACAGAGTCTTCTGGCGGAAAATATTCTGTTGAAGATTTTATTACAGAAGATAATATCGATGCTGTAAAACTAATTTGTACTGAGGCTATATCTACATCAAATTGGTCTTATGTTTCATTTAAAGATATTAAGATGTTGAAACAACTGAAACCATCTACAAAATATACATTAAGTTACGATATTAAAGCAAACAGATCAGGAGCTATAAGTCACTCTATATGTAAAGGAGATGTAAGTAATTTTTGCACTAATACTGTCGTTGTAAACAATATAATTGGGAATGAAACGTGGCAACACATCTCAGTAGTTTTAACTACGAACGATTTAAAAACAACACCTACAAACGAAATTCTATATCTAGGCAGAAATGCTTTAAGTAAAGTAGGTTATTCTATCATCAAAAATCTCAAACTAGTTGAAGGAGATATCGACACTCCTTGGAGTCCATCTCAATCAGATATCGAAGGAAAAGGCGTTGTAGAAACAGTTCAATACTACTTAGCAACATCTCAAGCCTCTGGAGTAACTTCTTCTACTTCTGGTTGGAGTACAGACATTACAACTCAAAAACTAACTGCTGATAAAAAGTATTTATGGAACTGTTATCAGACAAAATATAGTGATGGCACGAGTGAACCTATCAGCACACCTAAGGTTATTGGTGTATATGGAGATAAGGGTCAAAATGCCAAAAACCTCTCTATCACACCTTCATCTCAATATTTCAAGTCTACAGATGGTGGCAAAACATTTGCACCGAATACAATCACAATCAAACCTACTATTCAAGGCGAAATCAGCTTTGGTAAATGGCAGTATTCTATTGATGGTGGAGTTAGCTTCGTTGATGTTGTGAGCGGACAGAAAGGCTTGACGATCAGCAATAACGTGTTGACTGTTAGTAAAGATAGTAGTTTATACAGTGATGCTGTCACTATGGTTACTTTCAGAGCTGTTGCCAACGATAGTAGTTTTTATGATACGTGTAGTATTGCTAAGATTTATGATGTGAGTGATATTGGTGATGGTAGGAATTTATGGATTACTAGAGATAATATTACATTACAAGCTTGTGAAAAAGATAAATATATATATACAACGACTGGTACTTCAGCTGTTTGCATTGGAGCCACTGGTAGTTCGGTAGGTACAAACACTATTGCGTTACAGACTGGAACTAAGTATACAATTTCATTCGTAATCAGTTCTCCATCTGAGGTAGGCAATGCTCAGTGGTATTTTTGCACTGCGTTAAATAGCACAGGTGTTAAAAATTATGGTGGATATGGTGTAAAATTAGTTACAGGCGAGAATATTGTTAGCCAAACAATTACTGTAGATACTTCTTGTGATACAGCTGGGTTAGTCTTGTATAATCTTCCAACTGGTTGTGTTATTAAAGACATTCAAGTGGAAAAGGGTTCTTCTCCTACTGGTTGGACACCAGCTCCAGAGGATCTTCAAACAGCGATTTTATCTACAAAATCAGAAATATCTGACGTGAGTTTAAAGGTGGATAAAAACAAGCAAGCCATTGAGCAAAGAGTGGAAAAGACTACTTATCAGCAAGATTTAAACTTGGTCAAAGGTGATATTAGTAAAGCGAATGAAGGACTGAACAAATGGAGATATGAGATTTATCCTAAGAGTTTGTTTGATAGTACCGATCAGGGTAAAAGTACAATTGATATTTTTGCAAAGAATAAGAATTTAACTCCTAGTCGAACGGTATTATTTAATGATACAGATTTAAGTATCCAATGGAACTCTGCGGAAAACTATATTGGCTACGCTCTTACTTTTACAAAATTCTCTGCTGCTAAAAGTGTTGCAATTACATTTGCTCATGATGATGGGGCACATATTTATCTGAATGGTAAATTGATTGGTGGTAGTGATGTTTATAGTCAAACTGGTGAATCTTTGACATTAGGCTTTGTAAAAGGATGGAACTGTATTGAAGTTGTTGTAAATGATAAAAACAGCTATGAAGGATTCACATTGGGTACAACCATTTCAACAATCTCAGAATGTCAACTCATGAACTGTTACTACGGTACTCCTGTTGCTAGACAGTCTCACATTACAAATCAGTTAGTGGAAAACACGACTAACATCGAAGGTGTTACAACAACAATGCAGAAAGTCATGACCACTGTTGGTGGATCAGACAGAATTGATGAGTTTGTGAACAACTATAACAAAACCATTGAGAGTGAAAAACAGTTTAAGAAAACTATTGGCGAGACCTATACAACTAAAGATGAGTTTAATGGACTTGAGATTGGAGGTAGGAATTTACTAACCGAAGACGATTGTAATATGTCTAAATGGCAAAATTTATATCCAGCTCATTGTAAAGTTACAAATAACGATTACTCAAATCACATAGATTATGTTCCTACAAGTGGAGAATGGGAAATTGTTTATAAGAAGATTTCAATTACAAAAGGACAAAAATATATTCTGTCTTTTGACTATAAGGTTAATAAAGCCTACAACTATCTTAGCGGGCAAAAATATGGTGTATATTTATCAACGTCTGTGCCAACAAACGCAGCACCTGCAAACATTATTACAAATGGACAATATGTTATAGAAAATACGGTTACGAACATCAAACGTGGTATGATCACTTTTACCGCCACTGTCGATACGGTTTATATTGTAATTAATGGCGGTTGCATAGATGATAACCAGACTGGATTAAGTTTTGAGTTTAATAAGTGGAAACTTGAAAGAGGTAACAAAGCGACAGACTGGACTCCAGCACCTGAAGACAATGAGATCAACGGGCAGAACTTAGTAAGTAATCTTCCTTCTAATTGGGAACAAGGAAGTTTCGTAGTAGAAGATGATTCTAAAAATAAAACATATTCTGAAGTGAAAGTTTCTGAAAAAACACAGATTCGTATTAAAGAATTAATTCCTGTATTTGGTGATATAACAATTTCGGCACAAGCTACACAGAATTCTTCAAAAGAAGCTCTTAATCATTATGTAATGTTATTTGATGTTAATAAAAGATATATAGGAAAGCATAATGTAAACGGTTGGAACACCTCTTTTCCACGAATGTTTAATTGTGGTGATGCAAAATACATAGCCATTGCGTTAAAATGGGGCGACGGTATAAAAACACAAATTACTCCTTCCGACATTTCACAAATCTGTCTAAAAATCGAACGTGGTACTTCGGCTACACCATTCACATTAGCACCAGAAGATGTAAATGGAAAGATCGTAAATGTAGAAACTATTGCCAATCAGACCGCTAATAAATTTGAATGGATTGTTAAGGGCGGAGATAATTCTAGTAATTTTACTTTGACTGATCGTGTTGCTGATCTTGTTGCTGAGAGGATTAACTTCAAGGGGTTGGTTAAGTTTAGTGGTTTAAGTACTGATGCCAAGAGTGATATATTAAATAGTTTTGAAGTCGGTGGAATTAACTTAATATCAGATACAAGAGACATGAAATCTTGGGCAAAAGGTGGAAAATTAACAATTACTTATGATCAGCTTGACATAAAAAACAATACAAATGCAATAAAAGTAGTAAATAGTAAGAGTACAGCAGGTAATGCTTACTTAGAACCGCCTAACAGAGGACCTTTAAGTTCTGGCAAATACACAGTGTCATTTTACGCAAAAACTGATAGTACCTCTGGCGCAGACGTATCAGTTTTAATAACTGATGAGTACACAAAGACTTTTAAAATTAATAATATTTGGACGCAATATATTATAACATTTGATGTTGCCAACGATATTCCTGTAACTAATAATTTCTTTTGGTTTAATTTTTTCGGTACAACAGAACCAATTTATTTTTGTTACGTAAAACTTGAAAAAGGCAACAAACCAACAGACTGGTCTCCAAACCCCGAGGACTACTTACCGCAAGCAAATCTTGTATCAAATTGGACAACTAATTCTACTTGGATTGATGGCGGTAAAATTTACACTGGTTCCATCACAGCAGACAAAATTGCAACAGATGCCATTAAATCTCGCAACTACATCTCTTCTGGCGGTACGCAGGGATCATTTTTGAATCTGAGCGATGGTAGTTTTCAGAGTCCTAATTTAAGTTGGGATGCAAATGGTAATTTGATTGCTAAGAATGCTACCTTGAGTGGTGAGATTACTGCTACGAATGGTAGTATTGCGGGATGGACTATAATTAGCAATAAGATGTATACGACAGGATCTGGTAAATATACAGGTATTGGTAAGTACGGAAGTGCTTATGCTTTCTGGGCGGGTGCAACAAGCAATGATAACGGAAATAGTGCCGTATTTAAGGTTGGTCACACTGGTAAATTAACTGCCACAGATGCAGATATTACGGGAACAATTACTGCTACGAATGGTAAGATTGGTCGCTATGATATTACGTCAACATATCTGATGACAAACAGCGGAAGTAATGCATCTGGTATTGGTGGAAATCAGGCTTTCTGGGCTGGTGCTGAAGATAGCAATTCTGCTCCTTTTAGAGTTGGGTATGATGGAGTTTTGTGGGCAGAAAATGCCGCCATAAGAGGAAGTATCGAAACTGGAAATTTAGGAGATGAAGGAGATACTGTCTCTATAATAAACGGACATATAGGAATACAAGGTACGTCAAATAATGTTGAAATTTATTCAACTGGATTTAAATTTGGTATTGATGGGGACTATTATTTAATGTCAGTTTCAGAAGGAGTCAAATGCTATCGAAATTTGTATGCAACAGATTTTATTGCAGATGGGTGGATTTATAATGCTTCAGGTGGGCATTATACATGGAAAGATAGAGATGATGCATATATAAGTTGTGGTGACTATAACGGACATAACGTTTATTATTATGCGAATTATCACGCATTTTACGTGAATAAAGACTCTGGTCAGGGAATGATGTATATTAACACAAATGGCGTCACTTCTCGTGTAGGCTTTACAAAGACCTCAGACGAACGTATCAAAAAAAATTTGAAATCTTTTGATGATAATATTATTGATGCTTATATGAACATCGAACCAGTAAAATATCAATTAAAGCAAAGTTCTAATGATAAATACCATTTTGGCTTTAAGGCACAACATATTGATAAAGTATTTAGTGATTATGGAGACATTTACAATGAGTCATTTGATATTTGCACTTCTCGACCTATTGATCCCGACAAAGCAAAGGAACTATATGGTGTAGACGGCATGGTAGAAGAATATGGACTTCGTTATGACGAACTTATCGCTCCTACTACTTATATGGTACAGCATACATATAAAGAATTAGAATCAACTAAAAATGAACTTGAACAGGTCAAACAAGAAAAAGCAGACCTAGAAACTCGATTACAAGCAATCGAAGCAAAACTTAGACTTTAAGAACTGATAAACAACTAAATAAAACATAAATTTGATCGTACATAGAGCAGTTTTCGGACTGCTCTTTTTGTATGCTCAAAAACAGAAAGAAAGGTGAAATATACATATGGTATACACAGTTAAATTAGATAACAGTGACGATAAGACATTTGAACTTATGCAGTTTAATCCCTCTGTATTTGACATGGAATGTAAACTTGTCGTTTGCACAGATGATCTAAAAGCGGTTAAATCAGCATTTACAAACTTTAAAACATTAGATATCTACAGAGATGATGCGCAGATTGCAACCTATACATGTTTTAACAATTATAAAGAAATCTCTTTACAGCAAGGATTATATAACAACACAAATGGAGAATGGGAAGATGCGCTGATCGTATCTCTTACAAGAGCAAATATTGTAGAACAGGTACAACGACTTGATGAAAAAGTCAATCAGATCGTTGACGTTAACACACTAAGCCTTGATGAATACAAGAACTATTTACAGGAGAAAAACAAAACTGCTCTCGCTGAGTTCTTAGCAAGTCAGAGTGTGGAATTCAATGGTAAGCTTTATGGAGTATCTGAAGAAGATCAGAATGAAATGGCTCTGAACTTTATGCAGTATCAAGCTCTTACTACTGCTGGTCAGCAAGTAACTCTTGAATGGCATAGTAAGAAGAGTGCGTGTGAAACATTCACTGCTGAGGAATTTGTGCAGTTAACAGCAATGATCAAGGCATTTGTCTATCCTTACTTTCAGCAGATGAATGTCATCAAACAACAGATTTTCAGTTCTACTAGCAGAGAAGAATTGGACAAGATTGAAATTAAGTATGAAGTAATTCCTGTGCAGTCAACAGAACCTACTACTCCTTCAGATGGAAAAGATTCAACTACGACTGATAAGACAGATGAAACAGGAAAAGATTCAGTTACGACTGAAGAATAATTAGTTTAACAGAGAAAAGGAGAAAATTAATATGGAAATGACAAATATGCAGGCAGATATGATCTTAGGACAGTTAAATACAATTTATGCATTCCTTATGAAAAACAGTGAATTAGTACCATGTACTTTAAGTGCTGGGCTTGCCAAGAATATTAGAAAGATTCAAGAAGAGCTGAAGGAATATTTTGAAGAAAAACGCAAACTCTTACAGAAATATGATATCACTACTGATGCCCAGATCAATAGCACAGAGAACGGACAGAAATTCTTAGCAGAGTTTAATCCTTTAAGCATGGAAAACTCAGGGGTTGAGTTCCATAAGATGAGAATGACTTTTAGCGAAGTTTGTGATGTTATTGAGAATTGTCAAGGAATTCTTGAGGGAGACATCATGATTTTACAGCTTATTTGTAAAGATGAAAGTGAGAACGAAGATCAAAAAGAAGGTGAATAAATGTTGCATGTAAAGAAATCATGTAAATATCTTATCTTATTCCTTATTGGAGCATTTGCTTATTGTGGAATTGAAATCATCTGGCGAGGATATACACATTGGACAATGGGAGTGTTAGGTGGTAGTTGCTTTATTCTTATTGGGCTGATCAATAACAGTCGCTTCTTCTACCATCTTATGCCCTTTCGTAAACAAATGATTCTCGGAGGATTGATTGTTACTGTAATGGAATTCATAGCAGGTTGTATTTTAAATTTATGGTTAGGTTTAGGCATTTGGGATTACTCTCAAATGCCTTTTAATCTGTGTGGGCAGATTTGCTTACCTTATACAATTTTATGGATTTTACTGAGTGCAGTGTGTATTGTTACAGATGATTGGTTGAGATATTTATTATTTGGAGAAGAAAAACCAGAATATGTTTTATCAAAAGAAGAACTTTATTCTTTCTTTGGACCTACGTTAGAAACGACATTTTCAAAATACTTTGAAGAAAAAGATGTCGACAGAATTATTGAAAGGTATCAAACAATTAATAGACAACTGCATGATAAACTTTTAAAACCAATAGATCATGCCAAAGAAACGGTAAAGTGGCTGCATGATCAAGGATATAAAATTGCGGTCGTATCCAATAAAAGACATGCCATGG
>ERZ827181.3223-NODE-3223-length-12070-cov-2.991594_pt1 | contig 12070 bp, 7 predicted proteins | sample MGYA00519778_ERZ827181 | MGnify/ENA primary metagenome ERZ827181 (study PRJEB31778, sample SAMEA3449273) | human gut metagenome | biome: human gut; feature: human-associated habitat; material: faeces | place: United Kingdom | collected 2010/2012 ...
TGCCTGGATATTCTCTCTCTTTTTTTTCAGTTCTTCTTTTTGCTGCTGCAGATCCATGTAGTCATGATTGATAGAACGAATCATCTCAAGGATCTCGTCTTCGCTCTGATCAAAGGATGGCTCTGCTGGCATGTCTTTCATATATCCCAGAAACTGTGTCACTTTTGCGAGTGGATCACGGTAAGGGTTCATTTCCAGAAATGGCATCAGATTATCTACTGTCTTGAGCTCCGTAAGTGCATTTTCAAGCTGCATCTCATATTTGGAAAGATACCGGTTTGTCATGCGGTCGATGTCGGCGCGTGGTCCGGTAATGCTCAGGAACTTCATCTTAACAATCATTTCGCTGTTCCTCCTATATAAGTTAATGTCTCACGTGCAGGAAGTCCGTAGCGAACACATTCGAGCACAGTTGTAAGCTTATCAAGCTCCTCCTCTTTCAGAAAAAGATAGGTATTCACGGTTGCGATGGAATAAGGGTTACTTCTTCTGTCTGCCAGGTAGAGACGGTACAGGCAGTCTTTGTAAATCGTCTCGATGGACGCTGGTGTCTGAGTATCGGTGTGACGTAGATAAGGCGTTCTGGTAACCAGCTTTAAAAATTCATCGACAGACGGTGCTTCTACAAGATCCTTCAGCTGATCTACATGAATCCGGTAGTGTATCGGGATCAGCAGTGTGGAAATATCCGGCGGAAGCATGTTGTAATATTTTTTTGCACGGTAGATCCACTGCAGGTTCAGCAGGTCGATCTTTGCTCCGGCATCTCTGGTGAAAATTTCCAGTTCCTTATGCTTCAGAATCTTTTTGCGTTTCTTCCACATGGTTGTAAAATAGTACAGATTCAGTGCCAGATCGTAATCAAAAAGGGTAGGGTTCTCCGCATTTTCCAGACGTTTTAACGGCGCATAGTATTCTGTGCCCTTTAAATTTTCCACCAGCTCACCGATATTCCCCGAAGTGATCAGTTTATCGATGGAGAGATCCGAATATTTGTCGAAGAATATTTTCTTATGATCCAGATCAAAAGGCTTCTGATAGTGGTTGAATACAATACGCAGACAATAGTTGATCAGATTCATCTCGTAGCGCTTCAGATAAAGCTCCAGGAATTTTTTCTGATCCATTCCGGAAAAACGGTACAGGCGTGTATAATCACTGTAAAGTGACTGCACAAGAAGCTTCTCAATCTCACCGCGGTGAAGACGGTTTTCGTCCATATCTGCAAGGACATTCCGATATCCGGGATGTTCTTTGAGATAAGCAGCAACTTCGGTTACTGTATGAAATGCGGCGATATTCTGGAAATCTTCATCAGTGAGCAGTTTCGCCTGCATGGCGCGTACTTTTGTTACGATGCCACTGTATGCAAGTAAATTTCCCATATGCTATCCCTCTATGATACGTCTGACAATTTTCTCGGCATATGCCGTATGCTTCTCTTCAAAATCTTTTTTAAGTTCTTCGATCGCTGTCTGGTTCTTACGGTTCTGCCTTGCAAGAATCTCATCCATCTGACGGTTTAATCCTTTGTGGATATCGTTCAGCTCCTTTTGGGTGTGATCTTCAAGTTGTTTGTCGAACTGATTGCGTTCATTTTGAATGCGTTCTTCCAGTTCTGATTTTTCCAGTTCCGCGTGTTCCACAACAGCTTCGGCTGCGTGTTCGATTTCGGAGAGCTTTTTAACAATATGATCCATTGTCCGACTCCTTTCTTAGAAATTATTTATACATTTTTAATAATGCATACATATTCTACTACTTTAAATTAGAAAAATCTACTAAATAATAAGAGAATATCATAAGAATATTTTATACAAAACTTATAAAATATATTTTTGGGTTTTCAAATATTTCAGAATAGTATAAAATAAATAAGGTTATACATATTTTCACTAAAGGAAGAGAAAGATATATGAGGTTAAGAAATGTACCGGGAGCAGATGCTTATCTGACAGCTCATCCCCTTGTAATTAAAAATGAGACCAGATATCGCGGCACCTGGAAAGAGACTTTTCAGAATCCGGAGAATCCGATCCATATTGAGATCGGGATGGGAAAAGGACAGTTTCTTCTGACACTTGCAAAGGAGAATCCATCCATCAACTATATCGGTATCGAACGTTATTCAAGCGTACTGCTTCGGGCGCTGGAACGCTTTGACAATGACGAGGAATACAAGGATGTCAACAATATTCGTTTTATCTGTATGGATGCGACAAATCTGCCGGAGGTTTTTGCTGTCGGAGAGATTGACAAGATTTATCTGAATTTTTCAGATCCGTGGCCGAAAGCACGTCATGCAAAGCGCAGACTTACTTCCAAGCAGTTTTTTGAGCGGTATGACAAGATCCTTGCCTTTGACGGAGTCGTTGAATTTAAGACAGACAACAGAGAGCTGTTTGACTTTTCACTGGAGCAGGTGGAGTTGGCAGGCTGGGTACTTCTGGCGAAGACCTATGATCTTCACAATGATCCGACACTCAGCAGAGGGAATGTTATGACTGAGTACGAGGAGAAATTTTCCGGGCAGGGACATCCGATCCATAAACTGATCGCAATGCGCCAGTAAGACAATTGAATAAAATGCAACAGGCAGATCATAAAGGCGCTGAGTGCGTAAGATGATTCCTGGCAATATAAGAGACAGCAGATACGGAGCAATCCGCACATCGGCTGTCTTTTTGCATATATTGTAGAAAGAGGAAGTCAGGAAGGAACAGATATGCGGAAAAAGCATCATTTTCAGAATTGTATGCGGGGGTTTTGCTATAAGAATCCAAGATTTAATAAAAAGCTGATCTGTTTCAGAAATTCTTTTCAGGAAGTCTATAAAATCTTAAACCCGAAATGTGGATGCCACTAATCCAGTCCTTTTTACATAGCCTGAGATGGCAGAAATGAGGAAAGTGTATGGGTATCGCATTGATCACGAAGGATTATGAAAATACAGTCGGAAAGCAGAGGATGCCGGTAATTGTGGAGTTTTACGCATCATGGTGTCCAAAGTGCGGAATGATGTATCCTGTTGTGGAAAGGATTGCCAGCCGGTATCAGGGAAAATGGATTTTCTATAAGATTGATATTGATATATCGAAAGAGATTGCAGAGTATATAGGCATTGAGATCGTACCGACGTTTGTGGTGTACAGAGATGGAAAAATCTGTGGATATACAACCGGAGTTCTTCCAGAAGAAACTCTGGAAGAACGAATCCGGGAAATGTTAAGAAAATAATTGGTGGAATCAATTATTCGTATAATGGATATTTTGCGCAGATTACATTGACTTGCTATGTTAAAATTCGAATACAGCAACACCGTATGGCGGAAGATCGTAACCAAATGAATATGGTCTTCCATCACATTCCTGTTTCTTTGCTTTATATACTGCCGGGCGGGCTTTTCCGCTTCCGCCATACTGCAATTCATCACTGTTCAGTACCAGGCGGTACTGTTTGCCGCGCGGTACGCCGACACGGTACTCCGGTCGTTCGATCGGTGTGAAGTTACATACGAATAAAAGGTTCTTTTTTGCGCCCTTTGAATGACGGATGAAGCTGTAAATACTTCGTGAGCTGTCATCTGCATTGACCCACTCAAAGCCTTCCATGCAGGTATCCTGTTCATACATGGCTTTGTTGTGTGTGTAAAGATGCAGCAGGTCACGGTAAAAATTCTGGAGTGCCTGATGCTCCGGCTCGGCAAGGAGATACCAGTCAAGCTCACGCGCCTCGCTCCACTCGCGGAGCTGTCCGAAATCCTGTCCCATGAAGAGAAGTTTCTTTCCAGGATGTCCCATCATGAAAGCATAACCGACCTTCAGGTTGGCGAATTTCTCAAATCCAAGACCAGGCATCTTATTGAGCATAGAGCATTTTAGATGTACTACTTCATCATGTGATAATACAAGAATATAATTCTCGCTGTATGCATAGGTTAAGGCAAATGTCATACCGTAGTGGTCGCCTTTGCGGAAATATGGATCCAGCTTCATGTATTCGGTAAAGTCATGCATCCATCCCATGTTCCACTTCAGGCTGAATCCAAGACCATCATCTTCCGGTTTGCCTGTTACTTTTGGCCATGCGGTGGATTCTTCTGCGATCATCAGTGCGCCAGGGTTACGTCCGGTAGTAACGGAATTCAGATGCTTGAAAAATTCGATTGCTTCCAGATTCTCATTGCTGCCGTATTTGTTGGCGATCCACTGACCGTCTTCTTTACCGTAATCAAGATACAGCATGGAAGCAACAGCATCTACGCGGAGACCATCGATGTGATAATGTTCGATCCAGAACAGTGCGTTGGCGATCAGGAAGTTCTTAACTTCTGCTTTACCATAATCGAAGATCTTGGTTCCCCAGTCCGGATGTTCCCCCTTCTTAGGATCTGCATATTCAAAGGTAGCTGTGCCGTCAAAGTCAGCGAGTCCGTGTGCATCGCGTGGAAAATGTGCCGGTACCCAGTCAAGGATTACGCCAATCTTATTCTTATGGAAGTAATTGATCATATATGCGAAATCTTCCGGCGTACCATAACGGGAGGTCGGAGCATAATATCCGGTCACCTGATATCCCCAGGAGCCGTCAAATGGGTATTCTGAAATTCCCATCAGTTCGATATGAGTATACCCCATCTTTTTTATGTAGTCTGTAGCTGCATGCGCAAATTCACGGTAGCTGTAGAACCCATCATCTTCACGTCCCGGATGGCGCATCCAGGAACCGATATGTGCTTCATAAATGGAAATTGGTGAGGAATGGAAATCCCATTCTGCCCGGTGCTTCATCCAGACACTGTCACTCCATTTTAAATGGGAGATATCAGCAATCTTTGAGGCAGTTCCCGGTCTCAACTCTGCACTGTTCGCAAATGGATCAGCTTTGTAAAGCTTATCTCCGGTCTGTGTCTCGATACAGTACTTGTAAAGCTGTCCGAGCTGTGCTTCCGGAACAAATGCGGTATAGATTCCAAGTGGTTCCTGACGCTTCATAACGTTTGCATCTTCACTCCAGCCGTTGAATTCACCGACTACGGCAACTGATCTGGCGTGTGGAGCCCATACTGCGAAATATACGCCGGTTTTTTTCCCATCTTTTACAAAATGTGCACCCATTTTTTTATAGATTTCATAATGGGTTCCCTGTCCGAATAAATATTGATCTAATTCGCCGATTCTATAATCAGCGGGTTTATCTGTTGTTACAGTTTTTACAGACTTTTTAGCTGTAGACTTTTTAGCAGCAGTTTTAGCAGCTGCCGGTTTTTTTACAGTAGATTTTTTTACGGCCGTCTTGCGGGTCGTGTTGGTCTGTTGTGCTGTTGTTTTTTTTACTGCCATCCCATTCACCTTCTATCAAAGATATTTAGGAATATTATACTAGAAATAGCGATAAAAAGAAAGAGTTTTGGACAACTTATACATTTCTTATGTAAGATGTCTAAAACTCTTTCTTTATAGTTATCGGTTTTGTCTGCATATATAAAAGAACGCGCCGGAAGCGCGTTCTTTGTAGAAATCTTATGCTTTAAAATCTTCTTCTTTCAGGATGATGTGGTCTGAATTATCAGTGCTTCTTCCAAATACCCGTTTCACAAGATGTTTTACATTTGCTTTCTGGGAATGTGAAATTGCTTCATCCATGATCTCTTTTACTTCTGCAACAGTAACCGCATGATCTTCTCTCTGCATCATATCAATCCGGCTGTATAATGCAAGGATTCCCATTTCATCGATACGGTATCCGTTTTCCTTAGCATAGGTCTGACCGAATGTAACCAGTTCATCATTGATGAATACCGGAAGCTCCAGTCTGGAAGTAAATTTACGTTTGAATTCGCGATGGGATGCAAACATTCTTTCCAGCGGTTTCTTCTGGTCTTCCAGAAGGAAGAGAAGTTCGCCGGTCTGTTCATCCATCATGTCATTCAGTTCACGGATGGTTCTGTCATTCATCTTGGAAGCTTTTTCGATGATCAGTGCGCCACCGTTCAGCTTATCGATGATACTTCCGATGTCCTTTTTGTTCAGAGAATCACCGGTTACGATTGCAACTTTACCCTGTTTGAGTCTGCGCTGTTTCTGGATTGCTTTTACAATATCAACTGCGAGGACTGTTTTTCCGCTTCCCTTGCGGCCAAGGATCAGGATGTTGCCTGTGCGGGAAGTTCCATAACGGTTACGGCAACGTTTGTCGTTATCAAGGATTTCAACAAGCTGTTCACTGACACCACGGATCGGTACAAAGTAAGAGAACAGCTGCTTCTGCTCTTCAGTAAGTCCAAGCTTCAGTCCGATCTCACTTGTTGCACTCAGATCGTAACGACCCTGTACAACGAATCCGGTATCGAATTTACCCATGCGTTCGGTGATTTCATCTTCTGACGGTTCTTCGATTTCAAGAACTTCGTCAATATCAGGAGTTTGCGCTGATTTTGAAGTTTCTTTCTCTGGCTCAGGAGCCGGTTTCTCGTCAAATTCAAGATCAAGATAATCATCACTGCTATCTAATTCTTCTTCATCTTCAAAGGAATCAAGGTCTGCAAAATCACCATCATCTTCGTCAGAATCATGATCATCGATATCGAGAGCAGATTCTTTTTCAAAATCAAAATCCTCTTTATGATCTTCATCTAATTCATCATCGATCTGGTAGTCATCTTCGTCTTCATCCTCGTATTCTTCCTCATCGTCATACTCGGAATCGTCTTCATCCTCGTATTCCTCGTCATCGTCATATTCGGAATCATCTTCATCTTCGTATTCCTCGTCATCGTCATACTCGGAATCGTCTTCATCCTCGTATTCCTCGTCGTCGTCATACTCGGAATCGTCTTCATCCTCGTATTCCTCGTCATCGTCATACTCGGAATCGTCTTCATCTTCGTATTCCTCGTCGTCGTCATACTCGGAATCGTCTTCATCTTCGTATTCCTCGTCGTCATCATACTCGGAATCATCTTCATCCTCGTATTCCTCGTCGTCGTCATACTCGGACTCATCTTCATCCTCGTATTCCTCGTCGTCGTCATACTCGGACTCATCCTCATCCTCGTATTCAGCTTCTTCATCGTAAACCGCATCCGATTCATCATCTTCTTCGGAGTCAACGATTTCTTCAAAATCATTTTCTTCCGGAGCTTCCTCGTCAGTGTCTGAAGCTTCTTTGGATGAATCTTCCGGGCTTTCAGTCGCTTCATCCTCTTCATCATCAACGAAATCTTCAGCATCTTCATCGGTGATTTCAGGCTCTTCACCATTTTCAAGCTGTTCCATCAGTTTGCGGATATCATCAGAAAGGATTGGTTTTGTAGCTCCAAGAACTTCCTCTTCTTCTTCTTTCTTCTTCTCGCGCAGGGCTTTTTCTTTCTCAGCTTCCTCCTGGCTCTTTTCAAGAATCTTTGCATTTTCACGCTGAGTTGCTTCCCAGTTGGCAAGAATTTCTTCAATCTTCATCTTACCGGTCATCTGTGAATCGTCTGAAGCAGATTCAGGAGCAACTGCACCACTTGCAACGGCAACACCAGCTTTCAGGGCATCTGAAAGGGAAGCACCGGAAATGGTTGTGGAAATATCGGAAGTGCTTCGAATCCGGGTTTTTGGCTGTGACTCAGCTTCTGGTTCGGAAGCATGTGTCCGGGCCATTGGCTCTGGAAGATCCGGAAGATCAATACTGTCTGTGACATGTACATCTTTGCGGACCTTGTCTGCAATTCGTGGATTCGGTTCCGGACGTTCTTTGGATTTTCGGAAGGAAGGTTTTCTCTTGGAAGAATCCTTACGGCCGATACCATCATTTCGATGATCGTATTTTTCCTGCTGAAGTGGAGTCAGCGGTTTGTATTTCATTTTAAGTTCCATTGCCTGGTATACATAAGTACCTTCGCTGAACCAGAGAATCAGATCATCACATTCATCAAGACATTCGGAAGTCATACCGGCTTCAGCGTATAATCTGGCAAGTTCATATGCCCATTTTTCAACGTATTCAGAATGCTTGAAATCTTCAAGAGCTTCAATCTGTTCTTTGACTGGCGCTTTCTGTGCTTTTAAGATCTTATACCGGAGAATGTACTGGTTTGGATCTTTCGGAGCAAGCTTGACAAATTCTTCGTAGCAATCAGCTGCTTCATCGAAATGTCCCAGCTTCAGAGAAATAATTCCCAGGCGGTATACAACCTTTCTGCTGGAAGGTGCTTTATCATACGCAATAAATAAGGTATCACGTGCTTTACCAAGTTCCCCCGCATTTTCATAGATTTCGCTTACGGTAGAGAGCATGGCGGTATTTTTTACTTTACGCCAGTCGATCGTATCTGCAATCGACATCGCTTTCTGGTAAGACTTCTGTTCGGCATACGCAAGCATCTGCTCTGTCTTTGCGCGATATTCATATTTATCCAACGTTTCTCACCTCATATGATTATTATTAATTATTTTACTTTTCCTCAGTAAGTCTGACTTTTGTACCAGAAACGGAAAACAAAAGTCTTATAATTTTACTTACTAAGTGTATCATAGAGCGTTGTCAATGTCAAAAATTACGGCTGATATTTTTCAGAAATGTTAAAAAAATATTACAAAAAATTCACAAATTGGGAGCTGGTAACAGAAAAAAAGGAGACAGCCATCTTTTGAATGGCTGTCTCGGAATATTCAATTGTAATTTTTATTTTTATATCGGAGGAATTAAGTAATTCTTATTCCTGTAAGTTCTTTGAGCATTTCATATGATATTCAGATTTTATAAAATTTATAAAAATGAAATCATATGAATCGATTTTGATCAATTCTGATCGTTCGTTATTTTATATAATCAGGTAATCCAATTTTGGTATTTATCAGCTTTCTCGTCACTGTTAAATTTACTTATCAATGAATGTTTCTTTACACATTTTCAATATGTCAACAAATGCTGAATCTTTTTATATCTTATAATCGCTTCCGGTTTATCTACTACTCCGACCTTTTTTATCATTAACTTTTCTCTTACCGGATTATAATCTATGGTTAAGGCTCATCTCACAGGAATTTACATTTGCCATACCATTAACATATTGAGTTTTAGATGATGAAATATCCAACGGTCAAAGCCTCCTTCCTTTCGTTCTCGTTCCAAAATTTTATCCGGATATTCTTTTTCTCTTATACTTTTTTCTGTTCAGAAGTCAGATATCAATTTTCTCTTATTATTATAAATTATCAATTTAAAAAATTGTTCTCTACACACTCCGCTTACAAAACGCTCATAACCAAAATGTATAGTTGCTTTTTTAAAACTTTCTAACCTTCAAATAACAATTATTCTTGTTACCCTTTTCTGATCTGGTTCTTCATCTTATACTCTTGGCGAGTATATATGAAACTATGTAACAGATTAAAAAAATATCTTTTTGAAATTCCCTTTCTCGTCAGGAACTTCTTTTCTTTTGGATTAACTTAATAATAACACCCAAATACTTATTTGTCAATATAATTTTAAAATAATTTTGATAAAATTAGAAAGAAATGAAATTATAATATATATATCAGAAAATTCAAACAATTATAAATACGATTAGAAATAGTTATAGCCATTTGCAATATATTCGGGGTTTTGCTATTGTTTCCGTCCATAAATGCATGATACACTAAAAAATAGATGAAAAATACAGGCTATGGCATTGGGATAAAGAAAGGAGACCTACAGATATGGGAGGATTTTTTGGCGTTGCATCAAAAGAAGCATGTAATCTGGATCTTTTTTATGGAACAGATTATCATTCGCATCTTGGAACCCGCCGCGGAGGTATGGCTACTTACGGAAGTGATGGCTGGAAGAGAGCGATTCATAATATTGAAAATTCGCCGTTCCGTACAAAATTTGAAAAAGATGTTGATACAATGAAGGGAAATATTGGAATTGGATGTATTTCAGATTATGATCCACAGCCAATTCTGATCCAGTCGCATCTGGGGTGCTTTGGAATTACGACAGTAGGTAAGATCAATAATGCGGATCAGCTGATCCGGAATCTTTATGAAAATGGACATACACATTTTCAGTCTATGACCAATGGACAGATCAATTCTACAGAGCTGGTTGCGGCATTGATCTGTAAAAAGGATTCGTTTGTTGAGGGAATCCGTTATGTGCAGTCAGTAGTTGAAGGCTCGATGACGCTTCTGCTTCTGACAGAGAATGGAATTTATGCAGCCAGAGACCTTCTCGGACGTACACCGGTTGTGATCGGAAAGAAAGAGAATGCATACTGCGTTTCCTTTGAAAGCTTTGCATATATCAACCTTGGATACACAGATTACAAAGAGCTGGGACCTGGGGAAATCGTCTACGTGACACCGGAATCTGTGGAGACTGTAAGTCCTGCATGTGAAAAGATGAGAATCTGTTCGTTCCTGTGGGTATACTATGGATATCCTACTTCTTCTTATGAAGGGGTTGGTGTAGAAGAAATGCGTTACAACTGTGGAAAGCTTTTAGCACAGAGAGATGACCATTCGATCGACGTGGATATTGTTGCAGGAGTTCCGGATTCGGGTATCGCTCATGCGATAGGCTATGCAAATGAATCAGGTATTCCGTATGCAAGACCATTTATCAAATATACTCCGACCTGGCCAAGATCTTTCATGCCGACAACACAGAGTCAGCGTAATCTGATCGCCAGAATGAAACTGATCCCGGTACATAGTCTGATCGAAGACAGGAGCCTGCTGCTGATCGATGATTCTATCGTGCGTGGCACACAGCTCCGTGAGACGACAGAGTTCCTGTATCAGAGTGGCGCAAAAGAAGTGCATGTCCGCCCGGCATGTCCACCGCTTTTGTACGGATGCAAATATTTGAACTTCTCCCGTTCCAAATCAGACCTGGATCTGATCACAAGAAGGATCATCCGTGAGTGGGAAGGCGACAATGATGTCAATGTACTGGGTGAATATGCGGATCCGAACAGTGACCGGTATGCAGCAATGCTGGAGGAAATCCGCAAGAGACAGAATTTCACTTCACTTCGTTATCACAGACTGGATGATCTGATCAAATCAATCGGGATTGATGCATGCCAGGTATGTACCTACTGCTTTAACGGTGTGGAATAACAGGTAAATGAAAATATAAAACAGGTGTCCACGTAAGTATATCTTAGTGATATATCCCAGTGGGCACCTGTTTTTGTATATACGATTTTGGTGTATAAGGTGATGTGGAATGGTGTACAAAGTATGCGGAGCGGCAGCTCCTTCTGCAAAGCTGCACTATAGCAGCAGATCATCTATCTTCACATAGTCTCCCATCCGGTATGCTTCAATTGCATTTCCATTGATCACATAGAACTTTTCATTTGCATACACACCGCGGGTTCCAAGATAAGAATTACCGTTGACTTCCTCCTGCATCTGTACCTGGAAGCCCTGATCTTTATCGTAAGAAAGGATCACATACTGGTTGGCAGATCCGGAAAGCGGAAAGCCGATCAGATTCTTTTCCGGATCAACCAGTGCTGCACGATAGTCAGAAAAAACATCCGAGTAATAGTACTGATCCAGTGCGTACTTGCTGACTTCCTTCACATCCGAAGGATCACTGATATCAAACATGGAGATCTTTACCCCGTTTGTAATGCCATTTTCATCGGTATCCATACCGATGCCAAGAAGCAGGTTATCACTGTAAAAATGCAGGTATTCCGAAAAGCCGGGAATTTTCAGCTTGCCAAGGATCTTCGGATTCTCCGGATCGGAAAAGTCTACGGAGAATAAAGGATCTGTCTGTTCATAAGTTACAAAGTAACCGGTATCGCCCAAAAATCTTGCGGAATAGACCTGTTCATTTTTGGCAAGATCCTCGATCTTACCGATTGTTTTCAAATCTGCATCCAGCACATAGACTGAATTGGACTGTGAAGAGCTTCCGACATTATGCGTAACCGTTGTCACCAGCCGCAACGTATTGTCATACTCATCAATGCTGAAGGAATCGTTCAGATATCCTTTTACTTTGCCCTGGGCAGAGCCGGAAAGTTTTCCTTTATTGTAAGACAGCTTGCGGAGGATCGTCTGATTCTTT